>OWJJ01001977.1_pt1 | contig 10637 bp, 9 predicted proteins | sample 1732811 | NCBI WGS metagenome assembly OWJJ01 (sample SAMN05065756, study PRJEB22554) | human gut metagenome | biome: ENVO:2100002; feature: ENVO:00000062; material: ENVO:00002003 | host: Homo sapiens | place: USA
ATTACTACGCGTCTCGTGGGCTCGGAGATGTGTATAAGAGACAGCTTGTAAATCGAAATTAATTCAGATAGTTCACCGGATTTACCTGGGAACCATTAATTAATATCTCAAAATGCACATGCGGACCTGTAGAACGTCCCGTACTTCCGCTTAATGCAATCACTTCACCCTGTGATACGCTCTGCCCTGCTTTTACCAGTAATTTACTGTTATGTGCATAACGTGTCATTCTTCCATCCGGATGGCTGATTAAGACGCAGTTGCCATATCCGGAAACATAGCCGGCACTGACTACTACACCATTGCTGGATGCAAATACCTTGGTTCCGGTCGGACATGCCCAGTCAATTCCTTTATGCATTCTGCCCCATCTTCTTCCAAAACCGGAAGAAACTCTTCCGCCAATCAGCGGTTTAATGTAAGTTGGCGGTATCTTGGTTCCACGCTCAATAACTGCCGGCGTTGACTCTGTCAGTATGGTCTGGTGGATCATACTCCGCTCCGTCTCAATTCCATTCTCTGTTGTCACCACCATATTAACCTCGCGATGTCCGGTAGTTCCCTCTGCAAGCACCACTTCGTCGGTCGTATACCAGGAATCATTCGGTACAATCTCCGGCTCTGCGGTATAATCCTCTTCATATACTACGCCTTCGCTGATCCGTAAGCTGATGTCCGGCTGAGGCACCGACAGAATCAGTTCTTCACCGGCACTGATTACTGCATCTTCCCCGGACAATCCATTGAGTGCTATAATTGCTGCCACCGATGTATCATGCTCCTGTGCAATAACCGACAGACAGTCTCCCGGCTGTATCTCATATATTTTATTCGTTTCTTTCTCTTTTGTTACTTCTTCCACCGCGGCATCTATATCCGTCAGAGTGTCCGCTGCTACCAGATTGGTGAACACTTCCACATCCTGTGCAAATTCCATCGAAAGAATTCCGGTTTCATAATTATTTTCCCCGGGATTCTCCTGTGCATCGGAAAGATAGATTCCAAGCTGCTGCGCAATACCGGCATCCGCAGAAGCTTCTGTTTTTTCTGAAACGCCTGCCTCTTTTAAGTTTGCAAGAAGCATTCCCTCCTGATGATCTGTTTCCTTTTTGAACTCTATCTCAAACCGATTGTCCGTATCCTGTTCTTCTTTCAAACGTCCTAAAAACGTTTCTACTTCATCTAAAGTTGCAAAAGAAAGCTGGTTTTCACCGGCACTTACCGTATATGCAAAGATTTCTCCGGAATTTTCTTTCTTAAGCTCCTTTGTAATCTTTTCTTTTAATGCAGCTTCACTTAACAGCTTCTGAAATGGCTTATGGCTTTCTGTTGTCTCATAAGAAATCTCCTGCATCAGATAGCCTTCACTCTCTTTTGCCATTTGCCGCCGGCTTTCGTGTACTGCCTTTTCCACATCTGTCTTGCTGCTGACACAGCCTACCACTTTATTATTTACGGTTACCACAAAATAATTCTGTCCCAGTGAAAATTTCTGCAAAAGTACCACCAGTACCAGACAGACGAAAAATATGCCTGCTGCCCACATGCGGATACGAATCTTTTTATCGACTTTTCCAATTCTATTTAAAGTTGTTGATTTCTTTTTCTGCTCCTGCATCTTATCTGACTTCTTCATTTTATCTGATCCCTGCATCTTCACAGGTTCCTGTGCATTCCCTGGTATCTGCATCTTTTATTCCATCCCGAGTTTTTCTTTTACTGCATCAATTGTTTCACGAATTGACAATCCCTCTTCGTTTACTGTTACATCCGCATATTTTTCATAGTATGCAGTTCTCTCATCATACAAATCTTTCAGCGTCTGGCCATCATTCAATACCACACCGCGGTTTTTCAAATCACCAAGACGCTCTTCTAATGTCTCATAAGATACACTCAGATAAAGTACGGTTGCAATTTCTTTATAATGCTCCATGGCATTTGCACAATATACTGCACTGCCTCCTGTGGCAATGACTGCTTTATGTCCTTCTATGCTGCTGTTTACCTCATCCTCAATCTCAAGGAATCCTTCTGTTCCATGCTCTGCAATCAGCTCACACAAAAGCTTTCCGGTCTGCTGCTGGATGACTAAATCTGCATCCACAAAATTATAGCCTAATGCCTTCGCCAATACGACACCTACAGTACTTTTTCCTACGCCCGGCATTCCGATTAATACGATATTGTCTTTCATTCCATACTCCTGTATCTATGTGATAGAAAAGAAGCAGAAAAATAAATTTTCTGCTTCTCTATGTTCTTGTCACTTTATAATTTCTGCAATTATTCTGTTGCTGTTTCTGATGCTGTCTCTGTCTCACTTACAGATTCTGTTTCTGTATCTGTTTTCTTGATGGTATAGAGCTTATCAAAGTTAACAGCTGCCCATACATCATCATTTACCGTCCATTCTTTTTCTTCCTTGTAGCTGTCGCATACTTCAGTATATTTATCGGACTGACGCTGAGAAACAATTGTTTCTTTCTCTTTGTCGGTTGCATCACGGTCAAATTCACTGTCTAAGCGGATAACATAATATCCTTTTCCATCTACGGAAATCATGGAAGAAACTTCTCCCTCTTTTAACGCATCTGCTGCTGTAATAATGGATGCATCCATACTTCCGGTTGCTGTTCCATCTTCACCGATTTCATCACTGCCGTATGAATAAGTGCTTACAGTATATCCGTTGTCTGTTGCTGCTGCATCAAAATCAGTTTTCGCTTCTTCTGCGATTTTCTCTGCAGTTTTTTCTAATTCTGCCTTCTCATCATCGGTATATTCCACATAATTCTTGTTGTCATCATAATGTGCCTCGGTAGAAACCTTGATATAACTGAATGTTCTCTGTGCCGCTTCTTCATCAGAAACTTCGGTATCTACAGTTGCAATGATTGCATTATGCATCTTCTTCTGAATCAGGTTCAGTCGAAGCATTTCTGCTACATATTCTTTCTTGGCACCCATGGTCCTGATTGCTTCCTTGCTATTGTCATCCATGAACTGCTGTGCTGCAGTATCAATATCAGAAAGCTCCTCATCCGTTATTTCCACACCATAGTCTTTCATATGGTCTTCCAAGAGATAATTGGTCTGAATCTGTGTCAGGATTCCATCTTTTACATTATCCTGCATAGTCTTACCGTTTCCGGATAAATCCTGTGACCACATATTTTCCTTAGCATATCCCATGGTAATATAGCTGTCATAGGATACTGCTGTATACTGTGCCATAAAGTTGGCAAGTCCAAGTGAAATCTCTTTATCTCCTAATGTAGCAACAACTGCATCTTCATCGATTCTGCTGCCACATCCTGTCATAGCTACGGAAGCTGCAGTAACAACCGCCAATGCAAGTGCTGTGAATTTCTTAAATCTCATATCACGTTCCTCCAAAATATTTATCATCGTTCTATTATAGTGCTTTTTCGTACATGCCGCAAGATTTTTATGCAGTTAAGCATCCTTTTTTATGGTTTTTTCTACTAGAATCGTCTGCACATCCAACACAAACTGGCGGATATAGTCGATACTGCTGCCTGATACTGTCCGGCTGTTGGTTCCCCTGTTCAGTACAAAATACGGTCCTTTCTGATCCGGTATAAATTTCAACGCATGATCATATTTTGACAGAAGTTCCGGTATTTTTGCCGGATTCACCGCAGCTTTTTCATACATGACAAAGCGCACTGTATTGCCACGCTCTACCACTTCCTTCATATACGCCTGATGCGCCAGCACTTTTATCAATGCAATGGAAAGAAGGTTTGTTACTGATTTTGGCGGGTCTCCAAAACGGTCTGTCAGCTCATCAAGCATCTCATCACTTTCTGAATCATTTTCAATGGCTGCAATTCGTTTATAAATATCCAGCTTCTGTGTCTCGTTTGGAATATAGGACGGTGGGATAAATGCATCCATTTCCACATCTACTGTTGTATCGAAGCTTTCTTCCACTCCGATTCCCTTCTCCTGTTTGACAGCCTCATTGAGCATCTTGCAGTAAAGGTCATAACCGACTGCCTCCATATGTCCGCTCTGCTGCGCACCCAGCAGGTTTCCGGCTCCACGGATTTCCAAATCCCGCATGGCAATCTTAAAGCCGCTTCCAAGGTCTGTATATTCCTTGATTGCAGCCAGACGTTTCTCTGCGATTTCTTTTAACATTTTATCCCGGCGGTACATTAAGAACGCATATGCCGTCCGGTTGGAACGCCCTACTCTTCCGCGAAGCTGATAGAGCTGTGACAGTCCCATATTATCCGCATCATGAATAATCATGGTATTTACATTGGAAATATCAAGCCCCGTCTCGATAATCGTTGTGGATACCAGCACATCAATCTCTCCGTTGATAAACTGATACATAATATCCTCAAGTTCCCGTTCCTTCATCTGTCCGTGGGCAAATGCCACATTGGCATCCGGCACCAGTTCTGAAATTTTCGCTGCCATTTCTGCAATCTGGTTTACCCGGTTAAATACATAATAAACCTGTCCGTCTCTTGCTAATTCCCGGCAGATTGCCTCCCGCACCATTTCTTCATTATATTCCATGACATAAGTCTGGATTGCCACACGATCCATCGGCGGCTCCTCTAAAACACTCATATCACGGATTCCGATAAGGCTCATATGCAATGTCCTTGGAATTGGTGTTGCCGTTAAAGTCAGCACATCCACATCCTTTTTCATCTGCTTGATTTTCTCTTTATGAGCCACACCAAAACGCTGCTCCTCATCGATAATGAGAAGTCCCAAATCCTTAAATTTCACATCCTCAGAAAGCACTCTGTGGGTTCCGATAATAATATCCACCATGCCTTTTTTCAAATCTTCGATGGTTTTCTTCTGCTCTTTTGGGCTGCGGAAACGGCAAAGCAAATCTACTCTTACCGGGAAATCTTTCATCCGCTGGGCAAAGGTATTATAGTGCTGCTGCGCCAGGATTGTGGTCGGTACTAAATAAACTACCTGTTTTCCCTCCTGCACCGCCTTAAAGGCAGCACGGATTGCCACCTCCGTCTTGCCATATCCTACGTCTCCGCAAATCAGACGATCCATAATCTTGGTGCTTTCCATGTCCTTCTTGGTTGCTTCAATGGCAAGTTCCTGATCTTCTGTCTCCTCAAATGGAAACATCTCTTCAAATTCCTTCTGCCATACAGTATCCGGACCATAGACATAGCCTTCTTTGTTCTGCCGGATAGCATAGAGTTCCACCAGTTCGTGGGCAATTTCTTTTACCGCACCACGCACTCTGGTTTTTGTCTTATCCCAGTCCGGGCTGCCCAGCCGGTTTAACTTCGGTTTCTTGGCATCGGAACCGGCATATTTCTGAATCAGTTCCAGCTGGGTTGCAAGAATATAAAGATTGCCTCCCTTGGCATATTCAATCTTGATATAATCCTTGACTTTTTTATCGACTTCGATTTTCTCGATTCCACGATAAATGCCAAGGCCGTGATTTTCATGTACCACATAATCACCTACATGAAGGTCACGAAAGCTCTGTATCTTTTCTCCCTCATAGAGGCGGTGTTTCTTCCGTTTCTTCTTTTCCTGCCCGAATATATCACTTTCTGTGATAACCGCAAATTTAATCAGCGGGTATTCGTATCCACGTTTTACTTTTCCATAGGCAGTTAAGATTTCTCCCGGCTGCAATTCCCGTTCAAAATCTTTGGCATAATAACAGCTTACCTCTTCTTCCTGTAAATCCTTCGCCAGATGCTCTGCCCTTGTCTTAGATGCGGATAATACAACGACCCGGTATCCGTTTTTCTTATAATTCTTTAAATCCTTCACCAGCGTTGCAAAGCTGTTATTATAGGAATTCACACCCTGCACCTGAATATGGTAACGGTTCGTAATGTCTAACTCCCGCACCTTCATATCCAGTGCTGCCAGTGCAAGTCCGTGGAAACTCTGCATCTTCGCAGTAATTTCCTTTCCGGTAAAGAGCGTTTCTGCCTGTCCCGGCAGGATATAACCCTTCTCCAAGCGCTGCTTCATGCTCTCTTCAAATTCCTGCTCTGTCACTCTGCCCTTTTCCATCAGCCGGGCAGGTTCATCCAGGACTAAAAGAGTCTCGTCTTTGCCAAAATAATCCAAAAGGCTTACCGCCTCCGGGAAGAAATATGCAAGGCTGCTGTCCAAATTAGCTGCACCACCTAATTCTTCTATCTCTTCTTCCAAAGCAGCCGCCGTCTGTTTGATGCGATGGCCTTCTTCATTTTTCATCTGGTCGCGGAACTTCTTTTCTGCCTTTACCGCTTCCTGTCGAATTTTCTTCAAGCCTGCCTGCTTCCGTTCTTCCGTCAGCACCAGTTCCGTTGCAGGATACAACGTAATCTCTTCCAAATTCTCTATGGAACGCTGGCTCTCCGCCTCAAAGCTTCGCAGAGAATCAATGGTATCTCCCCACATTTCAATACGCAGCGGATTTTCTTCCGTCAGAGGATATATATCAAGGATTCCTCCACGCACCGCAAATTCTCCCGGCATTTCCACCTGATAATTGCGCACATACCCCATCTGCAAAAGCCGCTTTGTCTCTGACTCAAAGTCTAATTCGTCTTCCACCTTATAAGTACGCACCGCTTCTTTAAAGGCTTCAAGTCCTGCCATCCGGTTCATCAGTCCGTCAAAAGTCAATACCACTGTAACTGGCTTATTTTCGGATAAACGTTTTAACAGGGCAATCCTCTCTCCGGTAAGCTGATTACTTCTGATATCCGACTGATAAAATAAAATATCCTTCGCCGGGAAATAGAGAGTCTCCCTGTCGAAAAAACGATAATCTTCTAAGATTTCCCTTGCTTTTTGTTCGTTAAAAGTAACGATGATTTTATTTCTAAAACCATCGTTCGCCGCAAATACCATATGTGCCTTCTGCGCATCCATGCATCCGGATATCTGAACGATACCTTGATTGCTCTTTAGCTGCTTTAAGGCATTTTGCAATTCTTCCAGTTCCGAAAGGGGCTGCAAAAATACATTCATAATGTTCTTCCTTTAATTATAGTCATTCATTGCCTGTTCGATTTTTCCATCGACAATCAGTTCTACCGCAGATACCGCATCTAAAAATGCTTCCTCTGCCAGTTTCCGGTCTGCCTTATCCATATGGCCAAGGACATGGTCTGCCAAATCCCAGCCCTGTGGTTTCTCACCGACACCTACCTTGATCCTAGCAAACTGCTCTGTTCCCACCTGCGCAATGATATTTTTAATTCCATTGTGTCCGCCGGCACTGCCTTTTTTACGAATCCGTATTCTTCCCGGTGCCAGGCTGATATCATCAAAAATCACTAACAGTTCACTGGCCGGATCCACTTTATAGAAATTTACTGCTTCAGCGATGCTTTCTCCGCTTAAGTTCATAAAAGTCTGTGGCTTCACCAGAACAACTTTTTCACTTCCGATCATTCCTTTGCCGCAGATTGCTTTATACTTTTTTTCGTCCATCCTTATATTATATTTTTCTGCCAGTACATCCATGACATCAAAGCCAACATTATGTCTGGTATGTTCATATTTCTTTCCAGGATTTCCAAGTCCCGCTATAATGTACATTCTTTCTTCCTTCTTCTGATGATTTCTGCAGCTGATTCTAACTGCTTCTGGTCATTTACTCCATTGATGTCTTCCGGGCTTTCCAGCGCAAATGCATCTACACGAAGTCCTTTATCCTTTAATATCGTAAGCGTATCCGGCAGATAATATTCACCCTGTGCATTATTCGGCTGAATCTTATCCAATGCCTGTGATAATTCCCAGGTATTAAATACATACATTCCGGAATTAATCTCATGGGATTTCAACTCTTCCTCGTTTGCATCCTTATGTTCTACGCTCTTTATAAATTCTCCAGATTCATTGCGGATAATTCTTCCGTATCCGGTCGGGTCATCTATCGTTGCTGACAATACGGTTACTGCATTTTTATGCTGGATATGATGCTCCAAAAGCTGCTTTAAGGTTGCAGATGTAATCAGTGGTGCATCTCCAAAAAGAATCAGTGTATTTCCTTCTTTTCCCAGGAAATCCTTGGCACATTTTACCGCATGACCAGTTCCAAGCTGCTGCTCCTGCAGTACAAATGTTACATCAGCTTTATGTGAAATGGTATTCTCTACCTCTTCATGCTTATAGCCTACCACTAGACAGATATCCTCCGCTCCTGCTCCTTCTGCCGCTTCAATTACATAATCTACCAGACACTTTCCGTCTATTGTATGCACTACTTTCGGAAGGTCTGACTGCATTCTGGTTCCCTTTCCAGCTGCCAATATTACCGCTTTTAATGCTTCCATATTTTTATCCTCTTTATTCCTCTCCGGCTTTCTACCGAAAATACTGTTACATTTTAGTATACTTCTTTCCTAGAAATTTGTCATCCTTTTTTCCACAATATGAAATAGATGACAATGTAAATCTGCCGTGGGGCAAATGGAAAAGCGAAAAAGGCTATAAGGAGCACTAAGAATTTTGAAAAAAATTTTTATCAGTTCTGATAACCGGCGCAAATCAACATCCATGTTGCTTGCGCCTCGCCGGCACTTCCCTGTGCCGGCGTTGTCTGTTTTCGCCCGAAATTCCAAGTACTCCTAACAGTCTTTTTCATGCTTTCTCATTTGTCCCACGGCATATTTATACTTCATTCTATCAATTGTTCAAAAAAAAGAAGTGTGAAAAACAGGCTGCCACATTTCTGTGACAGCCTGCTCGTCTTCCTTATTCTATGTACGTGTTACGCCTCCTCAGCCGCGATTTCACTTTCGTACTTTTCTAAAATAATCTGCTGTATCTTATTTCTGGTATCTGAGTTAATTGGATGTGCAATGTCTCTGTATTCCCCATCAGCAGCCTTGCGGCTTGGCATTGCAATGAAAAGCCCCTTCTCTCCGTCAATCACCTTGATATCATGTACAACAAATTCTTCATCTATGGTAATGGATACCACAGCTTTCATTTTACCTTCTTTTTCAACTTTACGTATTCTTACATCTGTAATCTGCATTATGTTACCCCCTTCACGCCTTTCTCTTAAGTCTTCTGCCTACAGTGAATATCTGTCATTGCGTTCAAGTACAACCTTTACTCCGTCGTCACCGCAATAATACGTGTTGGCTTTCAGCGTTCCACGGCTTTCCACGATACAGTTTTCAATATGCGTATTATCTCCAATATATACGTCATTGAGAATAATGGAATTCTTGATTACACAATTCTTTCCTACAAACACATTTTTAAACAATACAGAATTTTCTATTTTACTGTTGATGATACATCCACTGGAAATCAGGCTGTTCTTCACATCAGAACCTGCATTGTATTTTGCTGGTGGATAATCATCTACTTTCGAATAGATATGCGGTGTCTCACGGAAGAAGTAATTTCTCACTTCCGGTTTCAGGAAATCCATATTGGTATTGTAATATGAATCTACTGTTGCAATATTGCTCCAGTAATCTTCCATTTTATATCCATAAATTCGTTTCATATTCTTATAACGAATCAGAATATCTGTAACGAAATCCCATCTGTCTTCCTGACCGCTCCGCTCTAACATTTCAATCAGCTGTCTTCTGCGGATGATATAAATACCGGTAGAAATTGTATTAGAGCTGGATACCATAGGTTTCTCTTCAAACTCTGTGATTCTGGATTCTTCATTCATGCGGATTACACCAAAGCGGCTGATATCTGCGCCTTCCGGCATATCCTTGCACACAACAGTTATATCAGCTTTCTTCTCAATATGGTAATCCAATACCTTATTGTAATCCAGCTTGTATACACAATCACCACCTGTAATAATTACATATGGCTCATGACGTTTTTTCAAGAAATCAATGTTCTGGTACATTGCATCTGCAGTTCCTCTGTACCACCAGCTGTTGTCAGCGGTTACGGTAGGAGTGAAGGTATAAAGACCTCCCTGTTTTCTTCCAAAATCCCACCATTTGGATGAACTTAAATGTTCATTTAAAGAACGTGCATTATACTGAGTCAGCACTGCAACGGTCTGAACATGTGAGTTGCTCATATTACTCAATGCAAAATCAATGCATCGGTAGCTTCCGCCGATTGGCATTGCTGCAATTGCACGCTTGCTGGAAAGTTCCTGCATACGATGATTGTTTCCACCTGCTAAAATTAATCCTAATGCCTTCATATTCTGTCACCTTCCTTAATAATAGCTCCACCGCCTGCTAACATTCCATCTGGATAATCTGACGGTTCCGTCACTCCGGAAATCGCTGTATTTTTTCCAATTGAAACTCCGTCTGGTATTACAGAATCTTCTCCGATAGTAACCAGATCAGATGCATATACTTTTTCATTCAATGTGCTTGGTGCATACTCGCCTACGCCTAAGTGGCAGTTTGCTCCAACAATGGTCTTATCTGCAATAATGGATTTCTCCACCACAGTATTCTCTCCAATCACACATTCTTTCATGATAATGGAATTGTGTACCACCGCACCCTTTTCAATCCGGACTCCTGCACCAATTACAGAATTCTGCACTTCTCCATAAATTTCAGCACCTTCTCCGATAATGCTGGTATCAACCTTGGACTCTGCTGCAACTGTCTCTTATACACATCTCCGAGCCCACGAGA
>OWJJ01001987.1_pt1 | contig 10558 bp, 8 predicted proteins | sample 1732811 | NCBI WGS metagenome assembly OWJJ01 (sample SAMN05065756, study PRJEB22554) | human gut metagenome | biome: ENVO:2100002; feature: ENVO:00000062; material: ENVO:00002003 | host: Homo sapiens | place: USA
GCAGCGTCAGATGTGTATAAGAGACAGCGCATATAGGTCGTGGAACTTCGCAGGTTCATGGATGAGAATGGCGGCCATGCTACCGATGACCGCCATAAGTATGGCATAGCCGAAAAATATTTTATATCGCAGCGACACTGTTTGTTGATGAAAAATATAATTGGTTAACTAAATATCAATATCACAGGATAGTGATCCCCACCCTTCATATGATATCTTAGTACACATGTTCTTAGCTGTAATCTGCTATCGATAAGGAAATAATCTAATTCTCGACCTGAAATATGTGTTGGCATACCACAACATGCAAAATTAGCACTATTTCCCGGCCTACTCCTGGTACCTGTGTAAATATTCTGATAATTCGCTTGGAGTCATATTCATGTCCCCACCAATAATAAATGGGTGATTTGCGGATGATACCAATTTATTTATATCTATAGCACCACATCCGGATTGGCAATGAATGGTATAAATTTCAAGGCCTCTATAATTAAGACCAATAGACCACCGACCTGTTCCTGACTGCGCATAAGAATAGGAAGGGCTAAAATTTATATCTGCAATGACACCAGTATTACACCGTGTGTTCCATCACGTCCTCCTTTCTTTATTGGGGTTATACTTCGGTTAATGTTTGTTGCGGGCGGAAAAGTTCCGCCCGCAACGGTTTACAACTTCCTCAAGGTAGGCAATGCTCCGTTAAGTTCGTAACGCCACTCTGAGCCTGCGTTCTGCAAGGCGGTGTTCATGGCATCAACGGCTTTCTGCCAGGTAACGACAGAGCCGTCCACCTTCGTGGCTCCGGTGCTTTCCCTATTGTAGCCGATGCCTTGTTCATGATTGTTCTTCCAATAGCCGGCGGTCACGGTGGTGTAGTTATTTCCCAAAAAGCCGCCGATATGTACTTTGCCAGTGCTACTACCCGTACTGGTTACGTTGCCCGTGGCATAGCAGGCAAGGAGGCTGCTTCCTGCGTTCATTCCCACCAGACTGCCGCCAGCGATATTCTTTTTGGGGTTTATTTCTATGATCACGTTGCCCGTGGCATAGCAAGCGGTCAGGGTGGCACTCGAATTCGTCTGACCTGCCACGCCGCCGACATCGACCGTTCCCTTCACTGTGGCAGAGGAACTGCATCCGGTGATGGAACCGCCTATTTGAACACCCACCACACCGCCGACATACACCGTGCCGCTGACGCTGCCCGACACCGAGCAGTTTTCAATGGTGCCCCAGCCAGATCCTACCACGCCGCCAATACTGCCGCCATATATTTGATTGCTTGTTATCTGTACGCCCTCCATCACCACGTTCTTCACCGTACCAGCTCTATTGAGCCAGCCGAACAGACCCGCATATTCGTCATTTGTCGTAAAGGTCAGCCCCGTAATGGTATGGCCGCCACCGTCGAAGGTGCCTTTGTATGAGTTGTCGTAGTCTGTGCCTATCGGTGTCCAGTCTTTGCCTGTGAGGTCAATGTCAGTGTCGAGGGTAATGTTAATGTCGCTCTTACCTCCGTTCACTAATTCGGCTATATTCATCAGGCCATCAGCGGAGGTCACCGTGTAGCTGCCGTTGCTCTCTATGGTATAGCCCAGGTCTTTTGCCGCAGCGAGGGAGACGGTGTAGGTATATTCACCGCCCGCCTGCCAGTCGGTAGCATTCTTCATCTTATAAACGAAGGTCTTGCCGTTAGTGAAGGTACAGGTAATGAAGGTAGTGCCAGCTGCCACATTTTGCGGGGCTACGATGGCGGTGTAGGTGTTGCTGCCCTTGTCATACGGGACGATTATATCCGGGTTGTCGCCTTCGGTGGAGAGGCCCGTCAGCCGCACGGATGCCAGCCCCTCGGTGTAGTCCGTCAGAACGATGGTCACCCGCGCCGTGCGGTGGGTGAAGCGGAGCGTGGGGCTGCCGTAGGTCACCGTCTGCCCGTCGGCTACGATGAGGTCGCTGCCCTCAAAGTCTTTCTGGGTACTTTGGTTGGCTTTTACCTTTACCGCAGGTGGGGTTGTCTCGCCAGCGGTGTAGGGCCACCACGCTGTGACGGTGATGTCGTTGTGGTTGGTCCAGTAGTACGGGTCGGTGGAGGTCAGCGTGGCGCTGGTGGGGTCGGCGGTGGTGAGCGTCACGTCGTATGCCTTCACCGTGCCGTCCATCAGGACTGCCACGCTCTGCACACCCTCCCAATTGCCGTCCACCGGGGCACGGGTCCCGGCGGTGGCTGTCGCAGCGGGGTTCAGCCCCGTGGCGGTGAAGACGATGGATCTGCCTTCCGCCCCTTCAGGTAGGAAGCCCGCTTCGTCCTGCGTGCAGGCGGCGAGTGAGAGGGCGAGCGCTGCAAGTGCAAAAAATCTTATCCTCATAATATCTGTTATTTTATTACTCTGGTTGTTTCCGTTGCGGGCAGAACTTTTCCGCCCGACGGTTTACTGCTTCATCAAGGTAGGCAATGCTCCTTTAAGTTCGTAACGCCACTCTGAGCCTGCGTTCTGCAAGGCGGTGTTCATGGCATCAACGGCTTTCTGCCAGGTAACGACAGAGCCGTCCACCTTCGTGGCTCCGGTGCTTTCCCTATTGTAGCCGATGCCTTGTTCATGATTGTTCTTCCAATAGCCGGCGGTCACGGTGGTGTAGTTATTTCCCAAAAAGCCGCCGATATGTACTTTGCCAGTGCTACTACCCGTACTGGTTACGTTGCCCGTGGCATAGCAGGCAAGGAGGCTGCTTCCTGCGTTCATTCCCACCAGACTGCCGCCAGCGATATTCTTTTTGGGGTTTATTTCTATGATCACGTTGCCCGTGGCATAGCAAGCGGTCAGGGTGGCACTCGAATTCGTCTGACCTGCCACGCCGCCGACATCGACCGTTCCCTTCACTGTGGCAGAGGAACTGCATCCGGTGATGGAACCGCCTATTTGAACACCCACCACACCGCCGACATACACCGTGCCGCTGACGCTGCCCGACACCGAGCAGTTTTCAATGGTGCCCCAGCCAGATCCTACCACGCCGCCAATACTGCCGCCATATATTTGATTGCTTGTTATCTGTACGCCCTCCATCACCACGTTCTTCACCGTACCAGCTCTATTGAGCCAGCCGAACAGACCCGCATATTCGTCATTTGTCGTAAAGGTCAGCCCCGTAATGGTATGGCCGCCACCGTCGAAGGTGCCTTTGTATGAGTTGTCGTAGTCTGTGCCTATCGGTGTCCAGTCTTTGCCTGTGAGGTCAATGTCAGTGTCGAGGGTAATGTTAATGTCGCTCTTACCTCCGTTCACTAATTCGGCTATATTCATCAGGCCATCAGCGGAGGTCACCGTGTAGCTGCCGTTGCTCTCTATGGTATAGCCCAGGTCTTTTGCCGCAGCGAGGGAGACGGTGTAGGTATATTCACCGCCCGCCTGCCAGTCGGTAGCATTCTTCATCTTATAAACGAAGGTCTTGCCGTTAGTGAAGGTACAGGTAATGAAGGTAGTGCCAGCTGCCACATTTTGCGGGGCTACGATGGCGGTGTAGGTGTTGCTGCCCTTGTCATACGGGACGATTATATCCGGGTTGTCGCCTTCGGTGGAGAGGCCCGTCAGCTGCACGGATGCCAGCCCCTCGGTGTAGTCCGTCAGAACGATGGTCACCCGTGCCGTGCGGTGGGTGAAGCGGAGCGTGGGGCTACCGTAGGTCACCGTCTGTCCGTCGGCTACGATGAGGTCGCTGCCCTCAAAGTCTTTCTGGGCACTTTGGTTGGCTTTTACCTTTACCGCAGGCGGAGTTGTCTCGCCAGCGGTGTAGGGCCACCACGCCGTGACGGTGATGTCGTTGTGGTTGGTCCAGTAGTACGGGTCGGTGGAGGTCAGTGTGGCGCTGGTGGGGTCGGCGGTGGAGGGCGTCACGTTGTACGTCTTCACCATGCCGTCCATCATGACTGCCACGCTCTGCACACCCGTCCAATTGCCATCCGCTGGGGCACGGGTGCCGGCGGTGGCTGTCGCGGCGGGGTTCAGCCCCGTGGCGGTGAAGACGATGGGTGTGCCTTCCGCCCCTTCTGGTAGGAAGCCCGCTTCGTCCTGTGTGCAGGCGGCAAGGCCGAGCAGCAGGGCGATGGCTGCGGATATATGGATGGTTGTTCGTTTCATGATGCGTGTTGTTTAGGGGTTGTTATTGTTTCTTTTGCAGTACGGGCAGACCGTCTGTGCCGAGTGCCCACTGGTAGTCATTGTCGGTGAGGGCGATGTTCATGCCGTCGACGGCTGTCTGCCATTTCACGGTCGCGCCGTCCACCTTCGTGGCATCTACCGTTCCTCCAAAATTACGGAATTCTCCTCGCTCGGCATTGCCTCCCCAATAACAGGAAGTTATAGTATTGTAGTTGAAACGCACTATAGCTCCAGATTCATAATCTTTCAATGTGCCGTCAAACCAGCAAGCTGTGATACTGCCATAATTTAAATCGGCTATACCACAAGTTCTACCATATGCAGAAATTTTTCCCGTCACAGAGCAGGCAATGATTTGACCATTATTTTGATCCACTATTCCAGCTGCTGATCCATTATTGCCATATAGATTCACATCTATGAGTTGTAGGTTCTTTATCACACCACGTAAATTTAATAACCCAAAAAGTTCAGTAGTCGCTGCTGAAAAGTTTAATCCCGTAATGCGGTGTCCCTGCCCATTAAAGACGCCGGAGTAACCTGGCCATGTGCCTATCTGTGTCCAATCCTTACCCGTCAGGTCGATGTCGGCGGTGAGGGTGCAATTTATCGATTCGTCCTTTTGTGCGGCTTTGTTCCATGCCAGCAGGCCGTCAGCGTTATAGACCATGTAACTGCCGTCGTTCTGTATAGAATAGCCTAAATCCTCAGCCTCGCCGCTTTCGCCGCCACCGTCAGCCCAGTCACCGATGGTGCAACCCTCTAACGTCAAGCCGGTGGCGTTCACCTTGACGGTGTATTTATAGCGGTTGCCAGCCTCTAATACGACGTTGTTCTGCGGACGGAAGTAGAAGGTGCCGCTGCCGAGTTCCACCCGGATGAACGGCTTGCCTGCCGCAACGGTCTGCGGGGCGGTCAGTGCCTCGTAGGTGTTGCCGCTTGCGTTGTAAGTCTTGATGGCGGTCGGGTTGCCGTTATCGGCGGACAGGCTCACGAGGCTCACCGTGGCACCGGCGACGCTCGTGAATCCCGTGCCGGGCTTCAGTTCGATTGTCACGCGTGCCGTGCGGTGGGTAAATTCAAGAGTCGGGTTGTTAAATTCCACCTTCCGGTTCTCAGCAGAGATGAAGTCGCTGTTCTGGAAGTCAGCCAATTTGCTTTGGTCTTCGGCCACCTTCACGGCAGGCATCTGTGTGATGTCGGCATTGTCGAAGGGCCACCATGCCGATACGGTAATCGGGTCGCGGCTGGTCCAGTAGTACGGGTCGTTCTCGCGTGAAAGCGTGGCACTCTTGAAATCGGTAGAAGCCGTTACGGTGTATTCCTTTACCGCATCGCCCATCTTGAGTGCCACGGAAGTGACGCCCTGCCAGTCGCCGTCCACAGCGGCACGGGTGGAAGGGGCTGCCAGCGGCGTTGCTTCTACGGACAATCCGGTGGCACGGATGACGACGGGGTATTCACCTTCGGGCAGACGGTTATCGCCAGCAAGTTCGTCCTGCGTGCAGGCGGCGAGGGCGAACAGCAGTGCGGTGGCTGCGGGGATAAATAATCTATGTCTCATAATTCTTCATTCTAATCGATTAATTATTAAAATCCTACAGGTCAGCACCCACATCTCCACCGTCTATATCGTTCCACTTTGCAATGGTGGCTTCGCTGACTTCAAGGACTTTGTTGCGTACCTTGACGGTATAGGTATAGTTGTTGCCCGCCTGCAGTGCGCCTTCGGGCATGGTGAGTGTGGCATGATATTCCTGACCTTTGTAATTCACAACCAACGGCAGGGATGCAACTGTCTGCGGGAAGAGGATGATCGATGACGTGAGATTGCCGTCTGCCAGATTCATGGTCAGTTCTCCGGTCTGTGCCCCGTTGTCTGCGGTGGCAATACCGTCGGCCGTGTTGAACGTACCGGTGAGTAACAATCCGTCCAGCGTGTAACGTTCAGGCTTGACCACGCTGAAATTCACGCCGTCGCCCGCCTCGAAGGTAAGGGTTATCTGGCTCATGCGGTGGTGGAAGGAGTTGTCTTCACCGCCTTTGGCGGTTTTGTCGGTGAAGCTTACTACCGGGTTGTTTTTGTCTCCCGTGGCTCCTGAAGCAAAGAGGAAGTCGATGGCAGGCTGGTTCTGCTGCGCCGTGGCATCGGTCGTGGCTGTGAGGATGCCTCCCGCCGCGTTGTACGGATAGTAGGCGCGGAAAGTATGGGTCTTTGTATCTTCGATATAGATGACCTTTCCTTCTGCCTCAAATTTCCCGTTTTTCAGGATGAAAGGCACGTTGCCGTACTGGGAATCGTTGCCGATGTCGGTGATGCCGATACGGTCGCCGCCAGTCCAGGTGGTTCCGCTGGCGCGGGTGGCGGGGGCGATGTTGGCGGTAAACTGGGCGGCCACGGGGTCACCGTTCAGGTTCTCGTTGTCGTTGTTGCAGGCTACAAGTGCGAGGGCGAGCGTCGCAAGTGCAAAAAATCTTGTCTTCATTATATCTGTCATTATATTAGTTAAATTCCATTTCAATAATTGCTGCACCTCAGCAAAATCAAAGCAAGCTTTGCTTCTGCGTTCGGTTTGCTAATTATTTACAAATCGGCATTTACATCATCACCTTTCACTTCTTCCCAGCCGTTGATTTCGGCTCCGTCCACTTCCATGCCTTCGGGAGTCTCAACCAGCGTTCCGCCGAGGGTCAGCGATTCGCCCTTTCCGGTGTTGAACCCCTTGAGGGCTTCCGTGAGGTCGCTTTTCAGCGTCGTGGGGGTCGGGTTGCCGTCCGCATAGCGGATTTCACCCGTCAGCAGTTGTTCCGTGCCGGTCACACCCAGCAACCGCACCGTGGCTTTCCACTTGCCGGCATCGTCACCTTCGGTTATCTTGGTGAAGGGCAGCACGACGTTTGAAGCGGCTCCGTAGGTATCGGTAGCGAAGTCGAGTGTTCCGGCTGCACCCGTCAGATGGGCAACAATCTCCGTGATGCGTCCGGCGGCATCACCAGTAGGTTCGACGACAAGCGTCAGTTCGCGTACCTGCTGCTTCATTGCAGCGGTCAGCGGATAGTCCTTGTCTTTCTCGATGCTCACCTGTTTCGTATAGGTGAAGAACCATCCCGGGGCATTGTTCACAAAGGCATCCGTTCCTGCCCGGTTTCCCGTGGCTGCGGCAATGGTGGCGGTGGTACCATTTACCATGATTCCTTCAGCAGGGTTCCACACCGCAAGGGTGTAGCTGCCCGGAGCAAACAGATGGTTGGGGGCATGGGTGGCGGAAGTCTCCGTACCCGTATAGTCACCCATGGTAACCGTCCATGTGGTAGGTATGTCGATACCCTCACCGCGTGCCGACCAGTCGGCTGTCACCGCAATCTTCCCATAGTCGGGATGCGGCGTGTCATAAAGCGTGTCCTTCACGCAGGAAGAGAGCAGCACGGCGGCTGCCATTCCTACCATATTTATATATTGTCTTGCTTTCATACTCTATTCCTCCGTATTAGAATAACTTCCATACCAATGTCACACCGGCGTTGATGGGGCCACACCAATTTTTTGTCTCGTTGCCACAGCGCACGCGCACACCATCGATGACTTCATATTTTTCGAAATCGGCATTCAGGTAGCCCAAACCGAGGTTGAAATCAAGAGCCAGTGCCTTGTTCAGCCGCAGCTGATAGCCGGCGGTGATGCCGCCACCCATCAGGTCGCCCTGCTTGCCTGTTTCGGAGAGCTTGTAGTTGAACTGTCCGGCCTTGAACATCGCGCCCAGATACCAGGCTTTCTTCTCACCCATATAGTAACGCACTTCCGGAGCCACTTCCCAGAGTGCATAGCGGCGGTCCTTGTCGCTCCACGTCCATGAAGTCCACGAGCCGTTTACGGCAATGCCCCACGATGGGCAGATGCGCCATTCCACGCCAAGATCTGGTGTCAGGGTAGCCCAGCGCAGCAGGTTGGCACGCAGGGAGAGATGATAATCAGTTGTGATTTTGGTTTCCGACGGCGTGTCGGCAAGTGTATTTTGTTGAGCGGCTTTCTCGGCTTCTGCCTTTTCAGCGGCAAGTCGGGCTTCTTCCGCCTTGCGCTGCTCTTCGGCAAGCCGTTCCTGTTCGGCACGCTTCTCGGCTTCCAGTCGTTCGGTTTCCGCCTTGCGTCGTGCTTCCGCATCCGTCGCGGCAGTTCCCTTTACCGGTACCGTCAGGCGCACGGTGACAAAATCACCCTCAGTCGCATGGTTGCGGGTAATGAAATTCTCCTCTTTTATTTCCGCGCGTGTAATCAGTTCGGATTTTACTCGATTGGCACGGATCTTCGCCGTTGCAAGGTTCTCGGCTTCACTGCTCTGCGAATTGCAGTATCCGTCAACCAGTAGCGGCATTTTGCCGTCAAGAATTATTGCTTTGTTGTTTTCGATACATTCCAACAGGCGGGCAAGTTCAGTGTCATTGCCTTTCCAAGGAACGTAGAACATGTCCTTCTGCGGAACGAACCGGAAAGTGTAGGTCGTGTCTGCTTTCTGCTGCGCAATGACAGGAAAAGTTAGCGTCATCAGCCACAGAAACAGGGTAAGAAAAGTGATTTTTCTGCTCATATAAACTTGAATTCATTATCTTTGTCATCTCCAAAGGTAATAAATGCCATTCAGCGCCCAAAATATTACAAAAACTTTTTCTGTTGAAATACAGCGTTTTATAAAAAATTGTCGTTTGAGCACTTTTCAAATTGTCGTTAGAGCACCTTTTTGTCGAATTAGCACTTTTTTTGTCGCTTGAGCACTTTTTGAAAATGGGCTTCTGAGACCTTTTTCATCGGCTTTTTACCACACAAATTATTCCAGATTTGCTTTTTTCCACTTGCCAGGCGTACATCCTTCCTTCTCGGTAAATGATTTGATAAAGTTACTGCGGGAAAGAAAACCGGAAGACTCAGCCAGCTTCTGTATATTGATTTCCGGATGCTCCTTCAGTATGTTTTTCGCATACTCCAACCGGAGACCGGTTATCCATTCGCGGAATGTCATTTTATACGTAGTCTTGATATAAGCGGAAAGATAGGTACGGTTCGTATGAAGTATTTCGGACAGTTCTTTTATGGTAAGTCCCTGCTGGACATAGCCGTCTGTCTTTATCCAGTTGGCCACTTTCTCTATAATTTCTGTATAGGACACTGGAACTTCTTTCTCAGAAACTATTTCAGGTTCTGTTTCTGTATCTGTCAGAAGTTCTTCTTCAGACTGTATATCTTGCTCAAAAGCATTTTCCACCTGTTCATAGAACAGCAGGTAGTTCTGATAGCTGTAGAAAAGATAGCTGTAGAACGGTATTGACGACAAAATCCAGATAAAAACATATTTGTCTGGCAGAAATGTCAGCAATCCGCATCCGACACCGAAGATAACAGCCCAATAAGTGAATATGGAAAGCCATTCGATATATGTACCTATATCATCCGCCTGAGTTTCATTGAAAATCCGAATGGCTCTACGGTATGCAATTATGACTCTGCGAGCTAAAACGACTCCAAAAACGACTAACCATACAGCTAAAGCAAATAAAGAGAATTTTTGCATGATTCCGCTTGGCAACAGGAACAACACAACTCCGGAAAGAGTTGAAAATATAATCCATAAAATGATATGTGTCCACACACGCCGTTTGGTAATGTAAAAACGATCAAGCAACATTATCAATGCCGAACTGAACAGAGAATAGCACAGGAAGTATGTGGACATGTTCATCAATATGGCAGAATCCGCATTTTTGAATCGGATACCAAAGAAGAAATGTACCGAATAATTTGCCGAAAGCAGCAGCATAGCTATACCCATAATCTGTCGGGAGCGGAGATAATTCTTGAAAATTTTCTTTTCAGGAGTCTTTGCAAACAAAAAATAAAAGCCGAAGAATAACATCAACGGCAGTGCGGCATAAAGTGAAAAACTGTATATAGATATAGATGGCTCCATTGTTATGCTTATTTGATTTTGATACAAAGTTACGTCTTTTTCTTCACAAATAGACACATAATCTATGATTTAACGTTATAGATTCGGTCATATTAGATTGAAAAATTATTAGAATTAAAGCCAGTGGTGAAAAATTCAACCACTGGCTTTTTCTGTCAAGACTTCGATATTAAAGTTTTACACCTTTGGATTCCGATAAACCGGGTCTCCCTATAATTAAATGACTGCGTACAAAGTCCACGTGCGGGCTTTCCGGCTGTTGTTCCGTCTGTTTTTTCTCGTTGCCTTGCCGGTTCTCTTCCGTGTTTTCCTGAGCCGGAGCCAGCTCAAGCTGTATCTTGCGGTCCAGTGCGGCGAGTTCGGACTTCAGCTGTTTCAGCTCGTCCTCCTTCTTCCACACCTTGCCCGCTATCTCCTGCAACTGCGGAATCTCCTTTTCCA
>OWJJ01001992.1_pt1 | contig 10530 bp, 9 predicted proteins | sample 1732811 | NCBI WGS metagenome assembly OWJJ01 (sample SAMN05065756, study PRJEB22554) | human gut metagenome | biome: ENVO:2100002; feature: ENVO:00000062; material: ENVO:00002003 | host: Homo sapiens | place: USA
AGTACAGAACCGTAAACAACCTCATGGGTTGGCTTACATTCATCATTGCGGCAACAGTCTACTGCATGACGATAGAACCGACCGCAAGTTTCTGGGATTGCCCTGAGTTTATAACTACCGGCTATAAATTGGAAGTCGGACACCCGCCCGGCGCACCTTTCTTCATGCTGATGGCGAACCTTTTTACACAGTTCGCTTCTGACGTAACGACAGTTGCGAAAATGGTGAACTACATGAGCGCCCTGATGAGCGGTGCCTGTATCCTGTTCCTTTTCTGGAGTATTACCCATCTGGTTCGCAAGCTTATCATCACCGACGAGAACAACATTACCAAAGGGCAGCTTATCACCATTATGGGCAGCGGGCTGGTCGGTGCACTGGTATATACATTCAGCGACACATTCTGGTTCTCCGCTGTAGAAGGTGAAGTATACGCTTTCTCCTCCCTGTTCACCGCAGTCGTTTTCTGGCTGATTTTGAAATGGGAAGACGTGGCCGACCAACCGCACAGCGACCGCTGGATTATCCTGATCGCTTATCTGACCGGCTTAAGTATCGGCGTACACTTGCTGAACCTGCTCTGTCTGCCTGCCATCGTACTGGTATACTACTACAAGAAAACTCCGAACGCTACTGCTAAAGGCTCTTTGATAGCCCTACTCGGTTCAGGCGTATTGGTAGCCGCCGTACTCTACGGCATTGTGCCGGGTATTGTGAAAGTAGGCGGATGGTTCGAACTGCTGTTTGTCAACGGACTCGGAATGTCGTTCAATTCCGGCGTTGTAGTTTATATCGTCCTGCTTGCAGCCGCCTTGATCTGGGGAGTGTACGAAAGCTACACCGAAAAGAACAAGACACGCATGGCTATTTCATTCATCTTGACGATTGCCTTGCTGGGTATCCCGTTCTACGGTCATGGCCCAAGCAGTATCGTTATCGGTATTCTGGTCATTGCCGCTTTGGGCATTTATCTTGCTCCGAACGTACAGGCTAAAATCAAAGAGAAATGGCGTATTTCCGCACGTACCATGAACACAGCCATGCTGTGCACCATGATGATCGTAATCGGATATTCTTCATACGCGCTGATTGTCATCCGTTCCACCGCCAACACTCCGATGGATCAGAACTCGCCGGAAGACATCTTCACGCTAGGCGAATATCTCGGCCGTGAGCAATACGGGACACGTCCGCTTTTCTACGGTCCCGCTTTCTCTTCAAAAGTAGCGCTTGACGTAAAAGACGGCTATTGCATCCCCCGCCAGTCGGAAACGGGCAGCAAGTATGTCCGCAAAGAGAAGACTTCTCCCGACGAGAAAGACTCTTACATCGAACTTCCGGGACGTATCGAGTACGAATATGCGCAGAATATGCTTTTCCCACGTATGTACAGTTCCTCACACGCCCAACTTTACAAGCAATGGGTGGACGTGAAAGGCCATGATGTGCCATACGACCAATGCGGGGAAATGGTAATGGTAAATATGCCTACCCAGTGGGAAAATATCAAATTCTTCTTCACCTACCAGTTGAACTTCATGTACTGGCGTTATTTCATGTGGAACTTTGCCGGACGGCAGAATGACATACAGGGTAGCGGGGAGATAGAACACGGCAACTGGATCACCGGTATCCCGTTCATAGATAACATACTTGTAGGCAACCAGGAATTGCTTCCGCAAGATCTCAAGGACAACAAAGGACACAATGTATTCTATTGTCTGCCGTTGATTCTCGGATTGATCGGACTCTTCTGGCAGGCTTATCGCAACCAGCGTGGTATCCAGCAATTCTGGGTAGTATTCTTCCTGTTCTTCATGACAGGCATCGCCATCGTGCTCTATCTCAACCAGACACCCGCACAGCCTCGTGAACGTGACTATGCGTATGCCGGTTCGTTCTATGCTTTCGCTATCTGGGTCGGTATGGGAGTGGCAGGACTGATTCAGTGGTGCTCAAGAATGAAACCCGAACAACGCCTCATCGCAGGAGCTACGGAAGAAGAAGCCGAGAAGATTAGAAAAACGCTGGAAGAGAAAAGAGCGAAGTTTATCACGGAAGAAGAAGAGGCCGAGCTGCAATATAAACTCGACTCGCTATACGAAACTTACGTCCCGTACAAACCGTCTGCGGCAATGGCGTGCATCCTTTCCATCATCTGTTTGCTTGTCCCCATACAAATGGCAAGCCAGACGTGGGATGATCACGACCGTAGCGGCCGTTTCGTGGCACGTGACTTCGGGCAGAACTACCTGATGACCCTGCAGGAAAAAGGCAACCCGATCATCTACACGAACGGTGATAACGATACCTTCCCCTTGTGGTACAATCAGGAAACAGAAGGCTTCCGCACAGATGCCCGTACCTGCAACCTAAGCTACCTGCAAACGGATTGGTACATCGACCAGATGAAGCGTCCGGCATACGATTCTCCATCGCTCCCTATCACTTGGGACCGTGTGGAGTATGTGGAAGGACAAAATGAATATATCCCGGTACGTCCGGAAATGAAAGCCTTCATCGACAGTTACTTCAAGCAAGCTAACGAATTGGCAGCCAAAGGAGATACGACCATATTATCGCTCGTACACTCCATCTTCGGTGAGAACCCTTACGAACTGAAAGAAATCATCAACCGCTGGATGCTCGGCAAGAACGACCAGCTGAAGGAGCTTCTCAAAAAGACCGGAAAGGATATACAGCTCCCGCTGATTCCAACAGACAGTATCGTGATGAAGATAGACGAAGAAGCTGTACGCCGCTCCGGCATGAAGATACCGGAAGCTTTGGGCGACTCTATCCCCGAATATATGACGATCACCCTCAGAGACGCCAATGGAAGCCCGAAACGTGCGCTCTACAAGAGTGAGCTGATGATGCTCGAAATGCTCGCTAACGCCAACTGGGAACGTCCTATCTATATGGCAATCACCGTAGGCGGAGAGAACCATTTGGGCATGGGCAATCACTTCACGCAGGAAGGTCTCGCCTACCGCTTCACTCCGTTCGATACGGAAAAGCTGGACAGCAAGATTGACAGCGAAAAGATGTACGACAACCTGATGAAGAAGTTCAAGTTCGGCGGCATCGACCAGCCGGGCATATACATCGACGAGAACGTGATGCGTATGTGCTACACACATCGTCGCATCTTCACGCAACTCGTAGGGCAGCTCATCAAAGAGGGCAAGAAAGATAAGGCACTCGCTGCGCTCGACTATGCAGAGAAGGTGATTCCGGCTTACAACGTGCCGTATGACTGGGCAAACGGTGCTTTCCAAATGGCAGAATCTTACTATCAATTAGGTCAGAACGAGAAGGCCAACAAGATCATTGACGACCTTGCCAACAAGTCACTCGAATATATGATCTGGTATCTCAGTCTGAACGATAGCCAGCTTGCCATTGCCGGAGAGAATTTCGTATATAACGCAAGCTTGCTTGACGCGGAAATTCGCTTAATGGAGAAATACAAATCAGAAGAACTCGCAAAACATTACTCCGAGCAACTCGACCAATTATACAACGAGTACGTGACGAGAATGAAAGGGAAATAGTAATTTAGTACAATGTTTATAGAACAACCACCTTGGTTTTTCCGGGCGTTGTATCCACAAGCAATCTTCCGGATGGATCCGAACGTACGGGCAGTCTATCTGACTTTCGACGACGGACCCATCCCGGAGGTTACTCCTTGGGTATTGGATTTATTGGAAAAACACCACATCAAAGCTACCTTTTTCATGGTAGGCGACAATATACGCAAACACCCGGATGAATATCGAATGGTAGTAGAGCGCGGACACCGCATCGGCAACCACACATTCAACCATATTCGCGGATTTGAGTATTCCAATCCGGACTATCTGGCAAATGCCAAGAAAGTAGACGAGATTATCCATTCAGACCTATTCCGTCCGCCACACGGGCACATGGGTTTCCGGCAGTACTATACGCTCCGCCACCACTATCGCATCATTATGTGGGACCTCGTAACCCGCGATTACAGTAAATGTATGCGTCCCGAACAGGTATTGGACAACGTGAAACGCTATGTACGTAACGGCTCTATCATTACCTTCCACGACTCACTGAAATCTTGGAACAACGGGAATTTGCAATATGCCCTACCCCGTGCCATCGAATTCCTAAAGGCAGAAGGGTACGAGTTTAAAGTATTCTAGGATATCGCATAAATGACTCTGATTATATGCTTTGAATTACATAAATCGTATAATTCAAAGCATATATTCCCTCCTATCCTATCATAATCTCATTTTTTTATTTACATTTGCAACGGACTCTTCCGCAGAAAGCCTTCGGGTGGTGAGGGGGAGCCGTTTTTATATTGAGAAGACGTTTACAAGCGTTTGTCATTGGTGTTCAAAACTTCGCAAATTTCGTTCTACCGGAATGACGAGCTGCAACGAAGACGTCCTCCTGATGTGTGCTTATATACATCCGTGCCTCGCTTTGAGAAACAAAGAGAGGCTGCGGGTGTTGTACATATCGGCGTGGGCTTTCTGCGTTGTTCGTTCCCGGTAGCTGGCATTGCGAAGGCCTTGAACACGGAACGGACGAAGGTAAGATTCCCGCGCCTTTTCCATATATATTCTTCCAAAGTTACATTTACTAAAATTAGTTCACCTACGGGAATCTGGGCGAAACACACAGCGTTGTATGGATATGATTCATGCAGGACAGCTTATCGAACGTATTCTTCACGACCAAGGACGTAGCGTCACTTGGTTCGCTGCCCAATTGTGTTGTACCCGTCCCAATGTCTATAAAATATTCCACAAAGAAAATATTGATATCCAACTGCTTTGGCGTATATCCTGCATCCTCAATCACGACTTCTTCAGAGACTTGTCCGATACGATCAACCTCATCCCTCCTACGAACACTGTCTCCAAATAGGCGACATATTTGTCACCCTTTAGGAACTACCCGTTTCCCCTTTGTTATGTTCCTTTCACATACCTTTGCGACATATTAACAAAACTCACAGAATGATGAAGATGAAAAAGCTAATTCTATTAATTGCATTGATTCTCGGTTGTACATTGGAGAGCTATGCTCAAAAGTCAACATTTCAGTTTCGTGACGCACAATCGCGTGCAGGTGATGCAGTAAGTGAAGTATGTGTAAAACCTGTAGTGGCGGAAGTCAGGCTGCTGGGAGGAGAGACTCCCAAACGACAAGTATTCACCTATAAGTTCACACGTGAAGAAGTAGAAATCGGATTGAAAGGAGAGTTGGGCAATGTCCGTTCATGGGCTACTTATAAGGCTAACGAAGATGCCGGTAGCGACGTTATCATGGCAGCCACCTATAAAGTGGAAACTAACGATGAAGGAGGCTACACAGTAACGGTGGTGGGCTTCCCTGCCGTTTTTAGTAAATGGTACACCGCCACTAAGGACGATTATGAATGGATAAGGATAAAAAAACTCGCTCCTACCGATGAGAAAGGGGTAATAGCACCGGTCGTAAAAACCAATAATTAACTATTAAAACATAAGAAACAATGAAAAAAGTATTATCAATCGTAGCCGCACTTCTCGTATGTGTAGGCACACAGGCACAGATCGTATCATCCAGAAGTTCCATTGTAAGAACAGAAAAACAACAGTCCAACAAACAGTGGTTCTTACGCGGTGGCTTAAACGTTATGAAAATGACAGGAGACGATGATGAAAGCGGTAGCAAACTTGGTTACAACTTCATATATGGCTTTCAGAAACCGATGGGAAGCATAGGAACCTATTGGGGGATGGAATTCGGCCTTGGCTCTCGTGGTTGGGGATACTCTGAAGATGATTACGAAATCAGCCAAATAGCACACAACGTACAAATTTCTCCGTTTACATTCGGATATAAGTACAACATCACAAATAATATTGCACTGGACGCACATCTCGGAGCCTATGTAAGTTGTGACTATCTAGGAAAAATCACCGAAAAAGAAGACTACAATGGTAAAACAGAAGAAACTACCGTGAAAATTGGAGATTGGGATGACTGGAAACGTTTTGACGCAGGCATGAATATCGGCGTAGGCATATGGTACGACCGTTTCAATTTCGACATTACCTATCAACGCGGATTTATCAAAACTTGGGAATCAAATACAAGCAATGTACTGATTCGTTTAGGTGTAGCATTCTAAACTCTGCCAACAAGATTATAAAAAAAAGTAAAATCAAACCTTTCAATATCATTTTTCATTCAGCATTCATGTTCTCCTCTCTCCGTAAGAAGAGACTTGAATGCTGTTTTTTCAAATCACTCAAAACAAATTAATATGAAAACATTATGGAAACTGGCTACTTGCGCAGCCGTAGTATTATTATCATTCAGTATGTATTCCTGTGGCGATGATGACGAAGACTCCATCGGATCAGTAGACGAATTAGTAGGAATGTGGGAAGTCGTCGAACATAGCGGATATGAAATAGAAGATGGCGAACGCGAAGAGGACAATCCATCATACTATGTCGGCAGACGATATGAACTGAAATCTGATATGACCTTCAATAGTTACTCCAAAGGAAGCAGTAACCCTAGTGAAACCGGTAAATGGGAGTTAAAAAACGGCTCTGTCCATCTTATCTTCTATTATCCGAATGACGGTGGATACGATTATGAGGATCCGGATATTATGAAAATTGTAGAGATATCCGCTGACAAACTTGTATGGGAATATCATTGGAAAGAAACCGGATGGGAATTATACGAAAAAGAGACTCTGAAGAAAATCGCTCAATAAGCAACGTATCCATTCCAGGCGGATACCACATGAATAGACATATCTTGTTCTTTCCATTCGGCTTCTGTCTATACTGGAACGGTAGTATCTTATATTTTCTTTCACAAGTGAATTCCGTAATCTGTTTTTAGTCTTTCTTTCTTAGAAAGAAATAAGCAAAAGTTTCTTTCCTGCAAAGAAACGAGGGCAAAAAGTAAATCAGCAAATGAAATATTAGCAAACAATATATCAGGAAGTTCTCTTGGCATACAAGCAGCTATTAGCTATCATACAGGCTATTAAAATATGCCGCATAGAGTATTAACACCTGTCGTCTCAGGTATTAACACTTAATATATAGGCTGTTAATACCTGAGACGACAAGTATTAACAGCCTAAAAACAAGGTATTTTATACCAAAAAACAGTTTAATAAGCCACCGTCAACGGTGTGCGTACTTTCTGTGCATATTGGGACATATATTCATTCCAGGCTTCTGCCGTCTTGATAGCAGCTTTATCCCACGCAGATCCCCAGTAATAAGTATATTCCGAACCCGGTTCATATTCGCTGACAGCCAGCACGTGACCATCGGCCCCACCACGTTCTTTCTTTTCCTTCTCTTGGAAAAGAACTACCTTAGCATCCTTCACCTGTGCAGGGAACGCAGCACCAACAAAGATTTTGCCGTTTCCACCACTACGGTCGGTTGTAGGATCGACATAAGTGATATAGCCATTCGCAGCATCCGCCATCGTTACTCCATCCGGTTCGCGCAAAACCAATCCTGTAGCCACAGGCATTGTTTCTTTCAGATTGGTGTACGAAATCACCGCTTTGTTCAAATACGAGCCTGCATCCAGCGAAATTACACGCGTTTCCACCACACCGGAATCTCCACGAACCACCAGCGGATTAAATTCCAGCTTCACAGTAAAACGCAACGGACCATTATCAAGGATTTCCTGTGTACGATAGCAGTAAGGATAGACAATCGTATCACCCTCCATCAAAGCCGACGTACCGCAGCCTAACGTAGGACCTACCGCATAGCAATCCATTCCGTAACCATGATCAACGTGATAAGAGATGGCACGTTGAAGTTCGGCAGCCGCCTTGGGATCCGTTTTCTTCAGTTCGGCAATCTTCGCACGCTTCTCCGGGTTGAGCTCTTCGGCATAAAGAGCTTCCAAGATCGGTTCGGTAGTATTATACTTCGTGAAAAGGTCATAACCGAATCCACGCTCGTTTCTTGCCTGCAAAGCAGGACCATACGCACGGAAACCTACCAAGTCATTCTCCCAAGCAAGGTCATCAAGACGCTCGGGGTAATATTTACCGCAAGCAATCACATTAAAGGCTTCCGGAGCACCCGGCTGAATGGTATAAGTAGCCGTACCATTAGCTTTCACCGTAGCCGGGAAAATAACCTTTTCATCGTATGTCACCTGATAGGGAACCTGCTGTCCGTCCGCATCAAGCACTACAATCTGTGCCGTGTCCGCCAGTTTCAACTTCGCAACCACATCACTCATCGGTACTTCCACCATCTCCCCTGTACGCTCTAAAGCCAAAGGATTGGTCACTGTAACCGTCATTGCCTGTTTGCTGTCAGCACAGGAAGCAACTCCCATCAAGACTGCAGCAACCAGAATTAATATCTTCTTCATGATTAATCTACATTGAATGAATAATAAAAAGATAAGGTGACAGACGAAAAGAGGAAGCTCTTTACCATTCTATCACCTTATCGGAATATCTCGTTATCTCACTATTATTTCGGTTGTTTTCCGATATAAGCAAGGATACCACCGTCTACGTAAAGGATATGACCGTTGACAGCGTTAGAAGCTTCAGAAGCAAGGAATACGGCAGGACCTGTCAGTTCTTCCGGATTCAGCCAACGACCGGCCGGAGTCTTAGCACAGATGAATGAATCGAACGGGTGACGGCTTCCGTCTGCTTGCGGCTCACGCAGAGGAGCAGTTTGCGGAGTAGCGATGTAACCCGGGCCGATACCGTTACATTGGATGTTGTATTCACCATATTCAGAGCAGATATTGCGAGTCAGCATTTTCAGACCACCCTTAGCGGCAGCGTATGCAGATACAGTCTCACGTCCCAATTCAGACATCATAGAGCAGATGTTGATGATCTTACCTGCACGTTTCTCCATCATTGCGGGCAAAACAGCCTTAGAAACGATGAACGGGGCGTTCAGGTCGATGTCAATCACCTTACGGAAATCAGCGGCTTCCATTTCGTGCATAGGCACACGACGGATGATACCTGCATTATTAACAAGGATATCAACTGTACCTACTTCTTTCGCGATAGTGGCAACCATAGCCTGTACAGCCGGTTCGTCTGTTACATCACATACATAACCGTGAGCTTTGATACCTTTTGCAGCGTATGCAGCCATACCTTTGTCCACCAACTCCTGATTGATGTCGTTGAAACAAATAGTAGCACCTTGTTCTGCGAATGCAGAAGCGATTGCAAATCCGATACCGTAAGAAGCACCTGTAACGAGAGCTACTTTACCTTCCAAAGAAAAATTCAAAAACTGATTCATAATTTTTTGTTATTAAATTAGGAAAATTATTGTAGTTGTTTATTTCAAGTCTGTTATCAATGAGAAATCCTGATCTCCGTAGTCGAGGTTCTCGCCGCCCATGCCCCAGATAAAGGTATAATTGTGGGTAGCGGCAGCCGAGTGGATAGACCATTCGGGTGAAAGAACCGCCTGATCGCCTTTCATCCATACATGGCGCGTTTCGTCCACTTCGCCCATAAAGTGACAGATAGCATGGTCTTCGGGAATTTCAAAGTAGAAATAAGCCTCCATACGACGACTGTGTACGTGAGCAGGCATGGTATTCCATACACTTCCCGGAGCAAGTTCCGTCATACCCATCTGCAATTGGCAGGTAGGAAGCACCTGATTCACCAGCATTTTATTGATGTTACGATGATTGGACCCTTCCAGAGAACCCATCTCGGCAACGACTGCATCGGCTTTCGTCACTTTGCGGTCAGGATAGTTGCGGTGTGCAGTCAGCGAGTTGAAGTAGAACTTAGCCGGATGGGCAGCGTCCTTACTTTCAAAGGTCACCTCACGATCACCCGAACCCAGATAAAGGGCTTCTTTATAATCAAGTTCAAATACCGCATCGCCTGCTTTTACAATACCGGGACCTCCCACATTGAAGATACCCATTTCACGGCGGGTCAGGAAGAACGGAGCTTTCAATGGATCAATCGCTTCAAGCTTCAGCACCTCACCAACAGGAAGCGCGCCACCTACCACCATACGGTCGTACATGGAATACACCATATTTACTTCATTGGGGACAAATATCTTTTCGATTAAAAAATCTCTACAGATTCTTGCGGTATCATAACTTTTTGCATCTTCGGGATGCGCAGCATAGCGAATTTCATAGTTCGTTTTCATACTTTATTTATTTATAGTTATTGAATAAGCCTCTCTGCTAAATGCACGTCGTTTACGTACACGATGCAAAAATAGCAAAAGAAAACGGGTTAACATTACAATTTTGTTCCAATTATCCATCAAAAATGTCCAGAAACGTTGCAATGTACACTTTTTTAACGAACTATAATACGTTTCGGAGATTTTTTTTACTTAAAGCGAACTACAAAAAACCCCGCAAAACATTTACTTTTGCGGGGCTTTGTATCTTCTAAACTGTTACTTTGTTGGACTACCAAGATTCGAACTTGGACAAACAGAACCAAAACCTGTTGTGCTA
>OWJJ01001993.1_pt1 | contig 10527 bp, 5 predicted proteins | sample 1732811 | NCBI WGS metagenome assembly OWJJ01 (sample SAMN05065756, study PRJEB22554) | human gut metagenome | biome: ENVO:2100002; feature: ENVO:00000062; material: ENVO:00002003 | host: Homo sapiens | place: USA
GGGCGAGCCTTGCGTATTTCCATCTCCGGCATTTTGCTGAACGCTACCGTCGGAAAAGGCGATATTCTGCGGCTCCTGACGATCCGGTTCTGATGTTCAGCCGCGAGCGGCCTGCTCGTTCGACGGCCCCTTCCGTCCTGCTATCTGGCGTCGAAATGCCTCCGCTTTTTCAAAACGGCCTTCTGCTATTCTTCTTCTCGTGGAGATAATTCAGCTCGTCGCTGTAAATGTCCATGACGAACCGCAGCATATTGTCGACCAAGGCCGTAAGCCTTGTGCTTTCATTCCCCAACAGGTGGAGGATTTCCGACACTTTGCGCTTGGTTCGGGTACTGACATAGATCGCAGAGCGGTTGCGGCAATCCACCGGAGCGAAGAACGTGCGTTCAAAATCCGGTAGCGTGAGCTTTTTCCGACGGAAACCGGAATGTTCTTTTACGGTACTCGCAGTGGAGTCTATGCCTGTTTTCTCAGCAGTCGGTGCCGATGCTCCGGATACCGTTTCCGATGTGTTTTCCTCAAGAGCGTCCATATCTTCCTCTTCCGGTTCGGGAATCTGGCGGACGACTTTCGAATCCAAAGGGGCCTGTCGGCGATCATCTGACGCATCAGCTCCTCATCGACTTCGATACGGGGATGTTTAGAAGGATTGGGTGCAGGGTTGTCTTTTTCCTTTAATGAATCCATGGTGCAACGTTTTTGAGATTGAATGTTCGGTTTGCAGTCGTAAAGCGTGTATGCCCGGTTTTGTGTTTTAAACCATTCAAAATACCGTTTTCTATTTCATGCAGTTTATATCGGGATAATGAACGCAATAAGAAAATCGACCTTTCATGCTGCAATATACAACCGGGTGAAATGCTTCGGTTCCGATGTCCGCTCCAGACCGCTCCAGTCCGCACCGAGGGTTTGTTTTGGCGCCCGCAGGGTTGTAATATTGCACCGGGAAAGACCCGTCCTCGGAGGCCGTAGCGGAGGCTTTTCAAAACTTCAGTCAGAGATTCTCCGACGCGGATTTTTGTTGTCGCCAGACAACAGCGAGCTGTACCTTTGTCCGACAAATTGGCATTTGTCCGACAAAGGTCCTTGCTCTGCGAGGCCGGGCGTTCTCCCCAGTCGAACGCCTTTTGAACCGATATTATGGATACTAACAGAAAACTGACAGACAAGACCGGAAAGAAGCCCCGAACGCTGAGCTATAAATACTCTTTCCGCCTCAATGAAGAGCAGAACATCCGCTTCAACGAACTGCTCTGCAAAGCCGGATCGGAGCATAACCGCAGCCGTTTTATCGTCAAAAGAATCTTCAACGAGGAGTTCGTAGTCGTCAAACGCGACCCTTCGAAGGTGCAGTTCATCGCCCGGCTGAACGACTTTTATTTCCAATTTCAAAAGCTCGGGAACAACTATAACCAGATTGTAAAAGCCATCAACGCGCACTTTTCTAACGTTGCTATCCCGCATCAGATCGCTATGCTGGAGCAGCGAACCCGCGAGTTGAAGGCCCTGAGCATCGAGATTCTGAACCTCACAAAACAGGCTAAGGAATGGTTGCGAATATAAGATCGGGCTCCTCGCCCGGTGGAGCGTTATACTACAATAAGGAGAAAGTGGATAAGGATGAAGCCGAGGTGCTGCTTTGGCAGAAGATGCTCGAACCATACGATAAATGCGGACGCCTTGATATTGACGTCTGCATGGAGAGCTTCATGCCGTACCTCGAAGCCAACCGCAGGACTACGAACACGGTTTTCCATGCCTCGCTGAACCCTTCACCGGAGGACAGGCTGACAGACGAACAGCTCCGGAAAATCGCCTGTGAGTACATGGAACGCATGGGTTACGGCGAACAGCCTTATATCGTTTTCAAGCACAAGGACATTTCCAGAGAGCATCTCCATATCGTGTCGCTGCGCGTCGATGAGCAGGGCCGCAAACTCCCGCATGATTTCGAGGCCCGACGTTCGATGGAGATATTGCGTGATCTGGAGTGTAAATACGGCCTGCAGCCGAGTGTCAAGGGGCAGGAACTGACGGACAGGGAGGGCCTGCGGAAAGTGAATTATCCCGAGGGGAATGTCAAGCAACGGATCTCGTCCGTCGTCCGGTCGTGCCTGCGAAATTACAAATGCTCGTCCTACGGAGAGTTTCGCACGCTGCTGGAACGCTTCAATATTTCGGTCGAAGAACGTACGGGAACTATCGACGGCAGAAATTATGCGGGGATTATCTACGGTGCCCTGACCGACGACGGATATGGAATCGGCACGCCGTTCAAATCGAGCAAAATAGGGAAAGATGTAGGTTATAAAGCCCTTCAAAGGTATTATGAAAACTCGAAAATAAAACTGAAAAAAGAAGGCACACTCGACCAGCTGCGGCAAACGGTCAAAGATGCTATGAGTCCGAACAATACACGGGACGAGTTTCGGCAGTTGCTCAAAGCGGAGAACATCGACGCGATCTTTCGCATCAACCCGGTCGGCAGAATCTATGGCGTGACTTTCATTGACCATAACGAGGGTATCGTTGCCAACGGTTCGCTACTGGGAAAAGAGTTTTCGGCCAATGTTTTCAATGAATTGTATCCGGCACCGAAACAGGCGCAACAGGTCGCAGAACAACACGTGGAACAGAAACATGAAGTGCAAAACCATGCCGCCAATCCTATTTCTGGCATTGTCGATACGGTATTGGATTTGGCCGACACGCGGGCTTACGAGGAACAGCAACGGCAGATGCAACAAAGGCGTAAAAAAAGACGACATCGTTCCTGATACGAAAAACGGGGTCTGATATGGATCAGATCCCGTTTCTCATTGTTCCCTGTCGGCTTTCCGTCGTGGCCTCCCCGTGCCACCGGCATCTTCTATTTCTCTGCCGGAATAAAAGTTATTGCCTGCCCGCCCCGTTCAGCCATCTCGATGCGTATGGTATCTCGTGCCGTCACCGCCCGCTTCCCGATCAGGTATGCCTCCGGATTGCGCCCCGCATCCGGAGCATCGGCATATATGGTCGCGGTATACGTCACTCCGGGTTCGAGGAAGTCGAGCTTCTGCACGAGCGTCCTTGCCTTCTCGTCCGTTCCTGCCCCGAGAAAGTATCTGTCTTTGGCCCGTCTTGCAACGACGATATAGTCGCCGATCTCTCCCTGCAATGCCTTCGACCAGTCGCAGTCTGCGTCGAAGTCGCGGAAGAACCGGAATGCGGGATGCCCTTCGTAGTTCTCGATCAGGTCTGCGGCCATCTGCAGGGGCGAGTATATGATCACCCAGTTTGCTATCTGCCGTGCCAGCGTGGTCTTTATGCAGCATTCCGCGTTGGGCCCGTTCCACTCGATCCGTCCCTTGTCGGCCTTCGCTGTGGAATAGTCGATGTCGAAGATTCCCGGAGTGTAGTCCATCGGTCCGCTCAGCATCCTCACGAAGGGCAGCGTCGTGAGATACTCTGCCGAATTCCCTTCCGACCATGCGTTCCATTCCATGCCCCGCGCCCCTTCGCGTGTCATCATGTTGGGCCACGTGCGTCGTATCCCCGTCTCCTTTATCGGCTTGTGTACGTCGAGCATGATCCGGTATTTCGCCGCCGTTTCCACGACCCGCTGATAGTGCTGCACTCCATACTGCGAATGATGGAGGTAACCGCCTTTGAATCCCCCTGCATATCCCGTTTTGAGCGTGTGAACCCCCAGTTCGGCATACCTCCTCATCGCTGCTTCCATGACGGCTTCGTACTCAGAATATTTCCTCCCGTTTCATTGTGCATCCACAGTTGCACGCCCTTTTCACGGGCATAGGCGGCTATTCGCTCCAGATCGAAATCCGCATAGGGTTCGAGGTAGTCGAACTGCTGGTTTCCGCCCCAGTTCTCCCATCCTTTGTTCCAGCCCTCGAACAACACTCCTTGTATGCCGTTTTCCGCAGCAAAGTCGATGTGCCGGATGGCATTCCGTGTCGTTGCTCCGTGTCGCGGCCCCATCGTCCATACCTGCGTTCCGAGGTGCATTCCCCACCATACGCCGACGTACTTCTGCGGCACGATCCATGAGGTATCCTCGATCTTCGAAGGTTCGTTCAGGTTGAGCACCAGCGACGAGTTTATCAGGCCTACGGCCCTGTCTGCTATCTGTATCGTGCGCCAGGGCGTCGTGAAGCGTCCCGGAATGTACGCCTTCACGCCGTCGGGCAGGGGCGCGAGGTCGGCTTTCAGCACCCCCGCACTGTCGCGCCTCAATACCATCTCGGGCCAGTCGTACAGGGCCGCCTCGTGCACGGCTCCGAATATTCCGTCCCCAGTGCGGAACGTGAAGGGCGTGTTTGCATCCGTAATCCGTGCGACGGGCTGCTCGCGGTACTGAAGTTCATAGGTCTCGAAATTGCCGGGTATGGACCACGACATCGTATGACCCTCATTTGCGAACCGGAATTCCGTCAGTTCGTCCGTCACGGCCAGCGAATCGGGCTGCGCCAGTTCGTAGCGAAATGCTATTCCGTCGTCGAATGCGCGGAAGCGGAGCGTGAAGGCCATGCTTTTATCCGGCTTCCGCACTGCGACGGATATTTCGTTGTAACGGTTGCGGTGCCGCTTGTTCTCGCCCCAGGGGGCTGTCCACAGCTTGTCGTGGGAGGAGTGCCATACGCCTGTTATCGTCGCTCCCTGCAGCGAGGTTCCGCATGCCGCGAGCCCCATCGCCGAGGGCAGTATCAGGGGCTTGTCGTCGACCGTGACGGCATAGGTCACGCCCGCCTCTGCATCGGCTTCGACAGATACGGCGATGCGCCCGTCAGGGGAGGTTACGAAGGGCTGCTGCGGAGAGCATGCTGCAAACAATGCACAGGCGAAGGCCATGAAGGCAGCATGTGGATTCGGAATCTTCATGGGAAGGCTATTTTTCGGATTCCATCTCGAAGCGCACCTTCGCACCTTCCAGAAGTGTGGAATAGCTAAGGAACGGCCTTTCCGATACTTTTCCGTCGATAGCCATTTTACCGACATAACGGTTCTCGGAGCTGTTCTCCGGAGCGTCGATCTCGATCGTATTGCCGTTTTCGAGGTGAATGACGGCCTTGCGGAACAGCGGCGATCCGACTGCGTATTCGTCCGCGCCGGGACACACGGGATAGAACCCTAAGGCCGAAAATACGTACCACGCCGAGGTTTGTCCGTTGTCCTCGTCGCCGCAGTAACCGTCGGGCTTGGCCGAGTAGAGGCGATCCATGACCTCACGAACCCACCACTGCGCCTTACGGGGTTGCCCGGCGTAGTCGTAGAGGTAGATCATGTGCTGCGCGGGCTGGTTTCCGTGGGCGTAGTTGCCCATGTCGGCCACCTGCATTTCGGTAATTTCGTGGATGCGGAACCCGTAGTAGCTGTCGTCGTAGACGGGCGGCACGACGAAGACCGAGTCGAGCATCCGCGTGAATCCTTTGTGTCCTCCCATCAGGTCGATCAGTCCCTCGACATCGTGGAACACCGACCATGTGTAGTGCCACGCGTTTCCCTCGGTGAAGGCGTCGCCCCACTTGTAGGGGCTGAAGGGCGTCTGGAACGTCCCGTCGGCATTGCGGCCCCGCATCAGGCGCGTTTCGGGATCGAAGAGGTTTTTATAGTTCTGCGAAGCCTTTTCCAGCATCGCAGCGTCGTTCGTTTTTCCCAGTTTTTTCGCCACCTGCGCGATGCACCAGTCGTCGTAGGCGTATTCGAGCGTTCGTGCGACATTCTCGTTGATACCCACATCGTAGGGGATGTATCCCAGTGTGTTGTAGTATTCGTGTCCGAGGCGCCCCGTGGAGCTCACCGTGGGGTGTACCTTCCGGCGTCCTGCGAGCATCGCCTCGTAGAGCGTCGCAATGTCTTCCTCGGGGGTGACACCTTTCAGGATGGCATCCGAAACGACCGACGCCGAGTTGTTTCCGACCATGCACCCACGGTGTCCGGGCGAAGCCCATTCGGGCAGAAATCCGCTCTCGCGGTAAGCGTTTGCCAGCCCGGCCTGAATTTCGGCATTGACCGACGGATAGACCAGATTGAGCAGCGGAAACAGACTGCGGAAGGTGTCCCAGAATCCCGTGTCGGTATACATGTATCCCGGCAGTACCTCACCGTTGTAGGGGCTGTAATGCAGGATATTGCCGTTCTTGTCGATCTCGTAGAACTTGCGCGGGAACAAGGTCGAACGGTAGAGGCACGAATAGAACGTGCGGTACTGGTCCGTCGTGCCTCCCTCGACTTCAATACGTCCGAGCACCTCGTCCCAGTGTGCTTGCGCCTTGGCCTTCACGGTTTCGAAATCGTCCTTTCCCAGCTCTTCGAGGTTCTGCACGGCCTGCATCTGCGATATGAACGATGAGGCTGCGCGCACCGTTACCTGCTCGCCGCGCCGGGTTTCGAAACCTACCCGCACGAGGGCGTGTTCGCCGACTAACTGTTCGCCTTCGACGGGCTTTGTTCTGTCGTAAATCTGGAACTCCCTGATTTTCCGGTCGAAGCGCACTACGAACCAGTTTCGGAAGTTCTCGGGTACTCCTCCGCTGTTGCGCGTGGTGTATCCCACGACAGTCCGTTTGTCGTGCATGACCCTGATGTACGATCCGCGGTCGAAAGCGTCGATCACCACGCCCGACTCGTCCGATTCGGGGAACGTGAAACGCATGATCGCAGCCCGCTCGGTCGGGGCGATCTCGGCCTTGATGTCGTGGTCGGCGAGGTATACCGAATAATAGTAGGGGCGTGCCTCCTCCGACTGGTGCGAGAACCAGCTCTGACGGCTCTCTTCATCGACCTTGTCGCGTCCGCGCACGGGCATGATGGAAAACTGCCCGTAGTCGTTGATCCACGGCGAGGGCTGGTGGGTCTGCTTCAGGCCCCGGATGGTGTGGGCGCCGTAGGTATAGGCCCATCCGCTGCCCATCTCGCCCGTCTGGGGCGTCCAGAAGTTCATGCCCCACGGCAGGGTAGGTGTTGCCCGTCGAGAGCGTGAAGTCGGAGTGCGTGCCTACGAGCGTCGAGACGTATTCCGAAGGCCGCGCCGAAGGTTCGTCGCAGGAGGTTGCCGCGGTGCGCCCCGTGCGGCTTCCGCAGCTGCCGCACAGAACGGCGGCAAGTAACAGCAAAGAAACAGGTTTTATCATTGTTATTTGGTTTTTTCCGGTCAGTCAATGGAATTAAGTAAGTCGACCTTGTTTTCGTTTACGAGTTTTAATATGAGTTCCCCGAAGAGCGTGTTCTGCCAGGCGAACCACGGGCGGGTGAAATTCGCAGCATCGTGGCGCGAGAAGGATTCATGCATGAAGCCCGTCCCGGCATCGGTGGTCATCAGGGCGACGATGCAATCGCGGATCTCGGCGTCGTCCTCCGACGTGAAGGCCCGCATCATGATGCTCATGGGCCAGATCATCTCCACGCCGATATGGGGTCCTCCGATGCCCTCTCCGGCAGCTCCGCGCCAGAAATAGGGATTTTCCGTGCTCCACACGAACCGGCGCGTGTTTTCGTAAATCGGGTCCGTGCGCTCCACGTCGCCCAGATAGGGCATGGCCAAGAGCGAGGGCACATTGGCGTCGTCCATCAGAAAGCAGCCTCCGAAACCGTCCACCTCGAAGGCGTAGATTTTTCCGAACTCCGGATGCTCGACCACGGCGTATTTTTGCAGGGCCTCTTCCACCTCGTCGGCCAGCGCCGTGCACTCGGCGGCAAGCTCCCGCTCGCCGTTCACCGCCGTCAGGATTTCGGCAGCCTTGCGCAGCGACGTGACGGCCATGAAGTTCGACGGCACGAGGAATCCGAAGGTCGTGGCGTCGTCCGAAGGGCGGAACGCCGAGACGATCAGCCCCACGGGTTTCACGGGGTTGCCGCGCCCCACATGGCAGCGGGTGTCCAGCTGACGGTCCGTCGTGCGCAGGAAGGTGTAATCGCCCGGACCCTCCTTCATCTGCTGTTCGCGCAGCGTCTTCACGATGTTGCGCATCGCCGAGGTCCACTCCCCGTCGAAGACCGACGTGTCGCCCGTGGTCTTCCAGTAGTGGTGCGCAAGGCGCAGAGGATAACAATGGGAGTCGATCTCCCACTTGCGCTCGAAGACCATCGGGTCGGCCTGCGGAAAATCCGTCTTGTTGTGCGCCCCCGTCGGCGCGACGTTGAAAGCGTTGGCATAAGGGTCGATGTTGATCAGCTTCAGCTGGCGGCGGATCACCCCCGCGATCATCTTCCGCAACGCCGGGTCCTCCTTACACAACTGCACGTAGGGCCACACCTGCGCCCCCGAGTCGCGCAGCCACATGGCCGGAATGTCGCCCGTGTAGACGTAGGTATCGGGATTGCCCGCCTCGTCCTCGCCGTAGTGTACGGTGGTGTCGAGCGTGTTGGGGAAGCAGTTGGCGAACATCCACCGCAGGCGTTCGTTGGTCAGAAGACCGCACACGCGGGCGATCTCCCCCTCTACCGCTTCCGACTTAAAAAGCCGCTGCTCCTCCGCGGGCCGCTGGTCGGCGTACGCCTCCGGCTCGTCCGGACAGTACCACACCTTCTCTTCGGCCCCCATCTCGAAGCGCAGCTCCCCGCCCTTCATCACGTCGGCATGACCGATCCAAGGCTTCGTGTAGGGTTGACCATTGAGCCAAACACGCTGGATATATTTGTTCGCAGCGGAGTTGTTTTCGGCCGTGATCGTGAACACACCGCTCGGGACCTTCACTTCGGCCCGGTCGAAGAGCGGCGATCCGAACCAGTAGCGCCCTCCCGCAGGTTCGGCTTCGTACATTCCCAGCGACGAAAGAACGTACCACGCCGACATCTGACCCACATCCTCGTTGCCCGACAATCCGTCCGGCCGGTCGTGGTAGAGCGTCGTGAGCACCTCGCGGACCTTGCCGGCCGTCTTCCACGGCTGCCCCAGCATCGTATAGAGGTACAAAATATGGTGGCTCGGTTCGTTGCCGTGGGCGTACTGGCCGATCAGCCCCGAGATGTCGGGCGAGGTCTCGCCGCCTTCGATGACCGAACTTACCGTAAAGAGCGAATCCAGCTTTTCAATCATCTTCGCACGTGAGCCGAACAGCCCTTCGAGGCCCTTGACATCGTGCGGAGCCAGCCAGGTGTACTGCCAGGCGTTGCCCTCGCAGTAGTCGTCGGCGCGGTGCGTCGAGGCGAACGCATTGAAGGGCGTCCTCCAGCCTTTTTTCGAATCCCGGCCCCGCATAAAGCGCGTCGCAGGGTCGAAATAGTTGCGGTAGCTATGGCTGCGCTCCTCGAAATACTTCGCATCCTCCGCCTTGCCCAGCGTCTCGGCGGCACGCGCCGCCGCGCCGTCGGCCAAAGCGTACTCCATGTCATAGGCCACGGCCTCGTTGAACATCTCGCACGGGATGTAGCCGTACTCCATGCGCAGGCCGTTGCCCCGGTCGGGATTCATGGCCGTCTTACGGATCGCCTCGAAGGCCTTTTCGCGGTCGAAGCCCCCGATGCCCTTCACGATGGCGTCGGCCACAACCGGAATGCCCGGGTTGCCCACCATGCAGTCCGTCTCGTTGCCCCACAGGTGCCACACCGGAAGCCGCCCCTGCTCGTCAGAGATCGTCAGCATCGTCTGCACGATGTCGGCCATCTTCTCGGGATGCAGCACCGTCATCAGCGGCATTGCGGCCCGGTAGGTGTCCCACAGCGAGAAGGTCGTATAGTTCGTGAAATCGGCGTTGCGGTGGATCGCATGGTCCGAACCGTAGTAGTCGCCGTTCACGTCGCAGAAGAGCGACGGAGCCACCATCGTATGATACAGCGCCGTATAGAAGATGCGCTTCGACGTTTCATCCTCCGTCTCGATCTTCACCTTCGACAATTCATCGTTCCACGCCTTGTCGGCGGCCTTCGCCGTTTCTTCGAAATCCCACCCCGGAAGCTCCGCCGCGAGGTTTTCCCGAGCGCCCTCCACGCTTACGGGCGATAAAGCGACTTTCAGCGACACTTGTTCCCCGTCGGTTGTACGGAACGAAGCCCGGGCGTAGTTATCGCCGATGGTTTCGAATTTTTCGAAGGGTTTCGAGAACTCCGCGGCGAAGTAGACCCGCTGGTCTTTGGCCCAGCCCGTCGAGTGGCGCCAGCCCGTCACCGTCCGGTCGCCCTCCTTTGCGAGATGCGTCTCCGTGGCCTTGTCCCAGCAACCCCCGTTCTCCAGGTCGAAGACCACGGCTGCGGCATCCGACGCCGGGAAGGTGTAGCGGTGCAGACCCACGCGCGCCGTGGCCGTCAGCTCGGCCCGGATGCCGTAGCGCGTCAACGGAACCGAATAGTAGCCCGGCCGGGCAATTTCTTGGGTCCGGTCGGCATAGGACCAAAGACCCGATGTCGGATCATCCTCCGTGCCCCGGGCGTAGGTCACCTCGCCCGTGACGGGCATGACCGTCACGTCGAACAAATCGCCGATGCCCGTGCCGCTCAAATGCGTGTGCGAGAAGCCGATCACCGTCGAATCGCTCGCATGGTAGCCCGAGCACCAGTCCCACGTCTGCGGAATGCTCGTCGGACCCACCTGCA
>OWJJ01002002.1_pt1 | contig 10500 bp, 5 predicted proteins | sample 1732811 | NCBI WGS metagenome assembly OWJJ01 (sample SAMN05065756, study PRJEB22554) | human gut metagenome | biome: ENVO:2100002; feature: ENVO:00000062; material: ENVO:00002003 | host: Homo sapiens | place: USA
TCTCTAACCAAACATCTACCTATTTCAACTCAAATGGTACAATACCTTTAATATCCCTGGATGAACTACCGATAATTGCTTCAAACTTGCCCGGTTCGGCCACCCATTCGTGTTTAGCATCATCAAAGAAACTCAATGCTTTCTTATCAATCGTCAGCGTTACCGCTTTCTCTTCTCCCGGAGCCAGTTTCACTTTCTGGAAACCTTTCAGCTCTTTGATCGGACGAGGGAGAGAGGATTTCTTATCGCTGATATAAAGCTGAACAACTTCTTGCCCTTCACGAGTTCCTGTATTCTTCACATTGACTGTGAAAGAGATAGTATCATCTGCTGTCATTGTTTTCTTGTCAGCCGAAGGCTTTCCATAGGCGAAAGTAGTGTAGCTCAATCCGTGTCCGAACGGGAACAACGGTTTGACCTTTTCTTTATCCGCCCAACGATAACCTACAAAGATATCCTCACGATAGATTTCATTAATAGTATCTCCCTTATGTTTAGACTGTGCCAATTCTTCTTTATTGCCCGGATATTCTCCTAATTTATGAGCACCCACATCTTCCAGTTTTGCCGGGAAGGTGAAAGGAAGCTTTCCCGAAGGATTGGCGTCTCCTACTAATACGGAGGCAAGAGCCATTCCGGCTTCCGAACCCAGAAACCATCCCTGAACAATAGCAGGCACTTCATTCACCCAGGGCATGGCTACCGCATTACCGGAAATATTAACCACAATCAGGTTTTTATTTACCTTTGCAAGTTCACCAATCACTCTATCCTGTGCGTATGGCAAACCTAAAGAAGCACGGTCCGAATCTTCACAGTCCTGATGGCTACTCTTATTCAGACCACCGAAAAAGATTACATAATCAGCATCTTTAGCCACCTGCAGAGCCTCAGCAAGGAGTTCATCTTCCGAACGATCATCTTTCAAGTTCTGTCCGGTCTTCACTCCATTATATTCTCCTGTCGGATCACCGACATACCCACGGGCATATACAACCTCTGCCTGCGATCCCACTCGATTTTTCAATCCATCCAACGGAGAAACCTCATATTTGACTTTCAAAGAAGAACTACCACCGCCTACTGTCATCATCTTAATCGCATTCTCACCGATAACGGCAATCTTCTTCGCTTTGTTCAGATCGATAGGCAACACGTTATTATTATTCTGCAAAAGAACAATTCCCTCCTCGCCTATCTTTCGTCCGGCTTGCCCGTGTTCGGGAGAGCCTAAAGAACCGAACGGTTTATTCGGATCCATTGAGGTGCGGAAAATCAGACGAAGGACATTACTTACCTTTTCATCCAACTCTTTTGTACCGACTTTCCCTTCCTTTATCAACCGCAGATAAGGGAAAGCCAAATAGTAATTATCGTAAGCGTTTCTCGTTCCGGCAGATAATCCGTTTGTCCACGAACCAAACTCCAGATCCATACCGTTATAGATGGCCTGTTCGGTATGATGCACACCTCCCCAGTCAGACACCACTACTCCGTCGAAGCCCCATTCATCCCGAAGAATATCTTTGAGCAAACGTTTATTGTGGCAACCATGTTGTCCTTGATAAAGGTTATAGGAACCCATTATCGACCAAGTTCCCCCTTCCTGAACAGCAGCCTTAAAAGCCGGCAGATATATCTCATAAAGCGCACGGTCGCTTACTTCAACATTAGTTGTATGCCGGTTGAACTCCTGATTATTCAACGCATAATGTTTCACACAGGCAGCCACTCCGTTTTCCTGTACCCCCTTGATGTAAGGAACTACCATAATGGAAGACAAATAAGGATCTTCGCCCATATATTCAAAATTACGTCCGTTCAAAGGGGTACGATAAATATTCACACCGGGACCTAACAGAATGTCTTTCTTCCGGTAGCGTGCTTCTTCACCGATACTTTTTCCATAAAGGTAGGACATTTCGGGATTCCACGTCGCGGCAAGGCAAGTGAGTGCGGGATAAGCAATACAAGAATCGTTTGTCCATCCTGCCTGATTCCATTCATCCCATAATACTTCCGGACGGATACCGTGAGGCCCATCGGTAGCCCATACTTCCGGAATGCCGAGACGGGGTACACCTGCCGAACTAAATTTAGACTGTGCATGAATCATCTTGACCTTTTCTTCAAGAGTCATCCGGTTCAACGCATCTTTCACTCGCTCTTCGATTGGCTTGTTTGTATCCAAATATACCGGTTTCTGCGCACAGACAGGCAATGCGGTCATTATGGATAGGCCAAGTAACATTGCTTTGAGTTTCATATTCATATAATTTCTATTCTTATTCAGACTTTACTATCACAGTATTCATACTTTGAGCCAGATTTTCAATTGTTGATTTCGAACCATCCAACGGAGCATAGATTTCCAAACTGGACTTCAACATACTTCCATCACAAAGTTTGTTTATTTCTTCCTCATTCATTGCCGAACGGTAGAAGAACAGTTCACTGTACTCTCTGCCCTCTGTAGAACTATTATCACCGATAATAAACTTACCTACAGTCAGTTTCTCGTTCAATTCTCCTGCTAAACTCTTATCGGTGTATAGCAATGTACGTCCTTGTGCATAATAATGTGTCAAAGATACTACATGCCATTGATTATCCGTAACATCTCCACCTACTATTTTACCTTGCGATGGAGAGTTATATACTACCTTTCCCTCCTGAATCTTCAAAGTTCCCATAGTATTGCCACCATTTGTAAAAGTGGCAATCGTTCCATCTGTAGCACCTTTCACTTTAAAGGAGATTGTAAACGGATGTACTGTTTCTTCCGGAGTAAATTCCAAAACCTTTCCCGCCAAAGTGTATGAAGTTCCGGAGACACGTGCAGGAAGGGTCTTGCCAGCTTCTATTGCATCAAACAACGAAGGAACCATAGCATAAAGGAACTCACGGTGTCCTTCTGTATTCGGATGATAAAGATCCGTACCATTCTGATAACCGTCTGCCCATTTACCACTACCGTTATCTATTGCACCTAACATATTGACAGAAGGAAGATCCCACTCATGAATCAGCAGATTCATCTGTTTTACATACCTATAATCGCTCTCCTCAAAATCTCCACGAGTATAATTATTCATCATCACGGGATATTTACCGTCTTCACGCGCTTTACTAATCAAAGTCTGCATATTGTCCTTGAATTGATTATAGATAGCCTGCTGATCGGCAGCCCCATGTATTCCCTCATTACCCAAAGAAAGTCCGAAGATAACATACTTGCCGCAGTCATACAACAAATCATTGTAACGAGCCAACAAATTCAATGTACTGTTTCCACCAATAGAAATACCAGATGTATACCATGGCAGACGGGTCTCCTGATTCTTGAAACGCTCGTCCTGCAATTCACCGAACATATAGGCATAACCATGATTACTGTCTGCCCCCTGTCCGTTAGCGACAGAAGATCCCATTACAGAAATCTTAAAAGGATCTATACCTTCTTCACCACAATCAATATAGAAAGCGAAACGACGGAGATCTAAAGTGATATTATACGTACCATGATTCAAATTTATATCACTGGAAGAATAGCCGGAATTGGAGAAAGCCACTTCATTAGGAGTATCAGAAATACGTTTCATTGTATAATCCCAACTTTTGTTCATAATAAAGTTGAAACGGGCACGGTCACTTGCCGTACCAAGTCCGGTCAGTTTTACCCGTCCACCCCATACACCTTTACCTTGATAGGCAAGCGGTACACCAGCTCCGGCATTCCAACCTCCTTCCGTAACACTCCCAACAATACTCCACTCTTCTACCGGAGTAATGGTATAACTCTTCTTTGACATATCCACTACAATATATACCGGACCTGTCACCTCTGCCGAAATACCGTAACTATTCATCGCCACAACACCAGGTTCATGTCCCTTTCCAATATCAGTAGATATACCCTCCGGTGTTACCCCCTTGAAAGAAAACTTACCCGATTGAAGTGACAAAAAAGCTTCAAACTTATTACTTACCTTGTCCGTCGGAGAAATCACGTGCATAGGCACTTCTCCTTCTTCTACCGCACTACCGGTTATTGTCAATGAAGTAAATGTTTGGGGACGTTTTACATCGGTATATTCTTCTAGCTTCAAAGCATTTATTGCCATATATGCTCCCGTACTACGAGAAACAGCAAAGGTCAGAGTGCCTTCTTCATCCGGATAGACTAATCCGGACTCACAGATATTAGCAATATTCTGGTTAACCCCTTCCCCGCCTAAGTTTGTTCCGGCAATCTGCAACTCACCTTGATAACTGTTCAACCCGGACATCGTATAATAGGCAACACGTTTCTCTGTGGCACTTCGGCTACCAAACGCATAGAACTTATATGCCTTCTCCTTATCCAAGCCGGAAATGGTAAAGTTATTGCCATTCTCCCCACTCTCTATATAGAAATAATCTTCTGTAGCTGTAGATACGGCAAAATCTTTCAACAATTCTGCGTCAGGAGTTAACAAACCACCTCCGCCAGAACCTCCATTAGTAGAAAAACGAGTATTCAACGTTAGTTTATAGCCTACGGAAGTACCTTCCGAGTTAACAAAGTCCTTAAATACAGAGTTAATGGCAGCATGAGTCCCATCATTGTTATAAATATTATTCCAATAGTGTCCGTTCTCATCCGGACTTTCAGTTTGAGAACCTCTATTTTCACCTCCTACCGAACCGAAATCAAAATAAAGGGTTTGTACCAATACAGGATTGATAGGCTCCGGCGCAGGTATCACTACCTCTTCGTCTTCCCCCGGTATGGGAGAGGCAACAGGATCATCATCATTGCAAGAACCAACTGACAGCATTCCAAATAATGCAAATACTAAGCATATATATTTTTTCATATCTTACTAATCTTATGATTTATGATTCTTCTATTATTTAACATTGGTATATTCCTCTATTTTCAGGGCATTAAGTGCCGCATAATTACCGACCTTTTTTTCCAGAGTGAACTTTATTTTACCATTTCCATCAGGATAAATAATATCTGATTCACAGATATTTTTTATGTTCTGATTAATACCGTCTCCTCCACAATTAGTTCCTGAAGTTTGCAATTCACCTGTATAATCATTGGATCCCGACATAATATAATTTACTATACGTGTATCAGCGGTTCCCCTACTACCAAAGATGTAAAACTTATATCCTTTTTCCTTATCCAAACCAGAGAAAGTAAAACTCCTATCCTTATTTTCATCATTTTCGGTATAGAAATAATCTTCAGTAACTGATTTTATAGCAAAATCTCCCAATAGTTCTTCCTGAGGACTCATTAAGCCACCTGCACCATCCATTCCATTAGTCGAAAAACGAACGTCTAAAGTTAATTTATATTCCGTTGGAACATTATCCGAATTAATCAAAGGCGAGTAAACAGTACCGGCGTCAGCATATTTAGCCGCATCACCCGTTCCTACATTATTATTACAGATATTATTCCAATAATGATTATTCTTATCAATGCCTTCTGTTAATTCTCCCCTGCCGGAAGTCTTCGAACCGAAATCAAAATACAACGTCTGTACCAGCGTCGGTTGCGGTTTCACCTCTCCATCCGAAATTTTTTCCAGAGAAACTGTCCCCTTATCGTTTCCGGCTGTCAAATCAACAGTTAATACATAAGTAGCTCCTTCCTCAAGGGTTACACCATCTGCTAATACAATATTTCCATCATCATTCCCTTCGTCTATTACTTTGATCAATGCTTTTGAACTTTCAACGACTGTCAATCTTTTATTTTTAGATAACTCTTCTCCCCAATTATTTTGATAGAAAAACTTACAACCTATATAATCATATCTGAAACGCTGTCCTATTGATGAACCATGTTCAGGACCTGCCACTCCGGTAAACTGATATTTCTTAGGCACAATCTCTGATACACTGTAATTATTTCCTGCATTCCATCCGAATTGATAATCCAATGAAGGAGAACCGACTCCCCAACCCATTAGCCAAATAGCACCATGTCCGTCATCAGAAAGAGTAGCCTCCTCATCACCGTTCATGCGGGTCACACTAAAATATTTCTGCTTCATATTAGCTACTACACGATACTTGCCATCCACCGGTAAGAAAGTCAATGTGCCATTGGATTCTTTCCTGAAATAATCCGGATTAATCCACCAGCCATCCAGATCTATACCCACAACTACTATGGCCTGTCCCTGAGTAAATGATTTCTGTATCAGATAAGTATTCGCATCCTGTGCTATCATCTTCTCTCCGTCAAACAATACATTGACCAATGGAGAAACTGCGTATGTAAGCACATTGAAAGTTACCTCATAAGGTTCTGCCTCCGTACCGGAGAAAGTGATGGGATCCACATTCTTCCCTTCCGCAAGCTGATTCTCATTATCCCAGCCGAAAGTCAGTTCGTTACCGTTTTCACCTACTTTCGGGGTTTTAAAATAAGCCTTCATATCCTGAGGAAATCTACCGGTCACACTATAATTATACAGAGACTGCCTCTTCATCAGATATTCTTCACCCATTTCGTCAACCAAAGTAACATAAGGGAAGTCCGGTCGGGACAAAACAACCTCCCGCTCCATTTCCGTAGTAGTGAAATGGATATTCTGAAGGACAAACTTCAAAGTAGCCCTACCATCAATCACGTTGGGATAATAAGGCACAAAGACTTTGCCCGTATAATCGCTACCACTTGTCTTGGTGCGAATCACAGTTTCCGACACCAACTCCTCTCCATAAAAAAGTTTCGCTTTCAAAGTAGAAAGAGGTACATCCACATCCGAAGCCTTAATGGTGAACGGGAGACTATCGCCATAAAGCGCACTTACTTTCCCAGCTCCGAGTTCCATATCCGGATTACCCGAAAGGAATTCATCGTCACTACAGGAATTCATGGCCAGTATTCCTACCAATGCCAATATTATATAGATACTTTTATTCATGTCTTTATACTTTTAAGGTTCTTATTTCGACTTCGCCCAACGGTAAGAGGTCACAGACTTGCCAGGAACATCATAAGCAAAATGACGTTTACCATCACTGATAGTTATCTTCTTTGTCTTCTCATTGTTGTTCATCAAAACAAAGGCGTATGTACCATCCGTATTCTCGAAAGCAGAATACATAATATTGCTGTCGGAATAGCCGGATGCACCGATACGTACTGCGCCCGGTTTCACTACACATGAAAGATGGGCAATGATATAATAATGTGAGTTACGAATGATTGTCTTATAGTCACTATTGCTGATATCCACCGCTCCATAGCAAGTCTGGCAACCGCCTTCACGATTGGGAGCACGGTCATTATCAAGCATCAGATTCCATACGATCACCCCTTTACACCAATTGTTCACTGTTCCCAATGCAACTTCTTTCATATCTTCCAGCAATCGCTTTGACAAGTCACGTCCGCTATTCCATGTACCGATAGAAGTTTCCGTAAACAGTAGTTCTTTCTCGGGATAAGCTTTATGGATTTCCAGCAGTTCCTCACGATCGCCGCCATAATTGTGATATGCTGCACCGGCTATATACTGGGATGCATCGCTATCACCGTAAATCTTGACCGGATACTGTTTCTCTGCCTCAAGATTGCTGTAATCATAATTATGATCATAGGCATAAATCTTTGTATCCAATCCCGCAGCCTTGAACTGAGGTCCGAGCGCAGTTTTCACAAAGTCTCTCTGTTCTTCCCAACTCATGTACATCGAAGCCGAATTGCCATGATTCAATGGTTCATTTTGAGGAGTCACAGCATAAATATCAATACCTTCGGCCTTAAATGCCTGTATCCATTTTACGAAATAGGTAGCATAGTCTTGATAATAAGCAGGATTCAGCTGTCCGCTTGTCCATGTCGTCAGCGGGGTAAGATCTTCCAAACTCTTTACCTTCATCCACAAAGGGCAAGTCCAGGGGGCTGCAATAATCTTAATAGAAGGATTAATGGACAGAATCTCTTTCAGAATCGGCAAGATATAGTTTTTCTCTTCACTCTGCAAAGCAAAGTTCTCTATTCCTTTCGTATCGCAACAAGTATACTCGCTCAACGAAAAGTCCGAACAACCAATCGAAATACGAATATAACTAAACCCGAAACCACTATTATCAGAGAATGTTTCGGTCAGGAAATCATGGCGGTCCGCCGGCTGCATCTTTAAAAGATTAAAGCAGGTAGCTCCCGTTATGGCTGCCCCGAAACCATCCATTGTCTGATATTGTTCTGTAGGATCCAGCGTGATAGAAGTAGGTGCCAGGTTATCCTTCGAGCTGAAGTTAACCGCATCACGGGTTAAATCACGTGTCAGGCTGTTGGTCGTTGCATAAATCGTCACATCCCCGGTTGGAACAGGTGCTACCGGTTTTTCTGCGTCGTCACTGTTGCTGCATGCAGCTAATATGGTGAAGCATCCTAAAAAAGTCAATGCTATATTTCTCATGTTTATCATAATCTTAAGTTTCTAATATATTAATAACCCGGATTCTGTTGAATCTTATCATTCGCATCAATTACTGACTGCGGGATAGGCAAGCGATAGGAGTTCTTATCGAAAGCATAAACCTGTGCCTTGCGTCCTGAATCTTTCGCATACACAGCATTCATCACTTCTTCTACCTTGTCCAGACGTACTAAGTCAAACCACCGTTGTCCTTCAAAAGCCAGCTCCAACCGACGTTCTTTAAGCAAAGCGTCAATCATGGAATTCTTGTTTTCACGAATAGATGAAGGAAGTTTCCCCAAACCGGCACGTTCCCGTATTTCATCAATAATACCGGCAGCCGCTTCCAAATCAGGTGTATCCTGCATTATCAATGCCTCTGCCTTCAGCAACAGCACATCAGCATAACGATATTTTATGATACTGCTATTGGCCGAACGGCATTTGTACATGAACGGATAATTATCCGACGGATAATAATTGCTCCATGAGCAGTCATAATAAACAACCGACTCTTTAAAACGAACCTCATCACCTTCTTTCTTGAAAGCATTAATCAAGTCACGTGACGGAGTTACCCATTTCGCCCATGTGAAGTTGGTATTCCAGTTCACCAAATCGCGTCCGAACATCCATGAACACCAATTGCCCGCTCCGGGAGTAAACTGTGCTTCAAGAATAGCTTCCTTTGTGTTACGTACCTTCGCATCCGTATTAGCGTCGTTCATGCCAAACAAATCGCTGAAGTCTTCTACCAAATCGAAGCCATCCGCTTTCACCTCATCACAATATTGGATTACCTTCGTATAGTCACGCAACGGCTTTTCCGCATAAATCTTAGCTAATAATGTACGTGCCACCGATTTGGTGAATAATGTCTTATTGCCCGGTGTATTGTCCGGTGCATACTTCACAGCGTCCAACAAGTCTCTCTCAATCTGCTGGTAAGCTTCAAGCTCCGTATTCTGCTCAGGGAAATACTGGGAATATACATCTTCAATATTATCCGAAGTAATATCATCCGCCACAGTTGTAATCACTGGGAAGTCTCCCCAAAGACGCACCATATCAAACATAATCATAGCACGGAATATCTCCGCTTCCGCTTTATACTGTGCCCGTTCATCGGCAGTCAATGAATTATCTTTCACCTGGTCGATGTTGCAAATCAGCTTATTGGCACGGGCAATATCCTCCAAATAACGGTTCCAGTCACGCTCCAATACAGAATTCGATCCTTCAATAGAATTATTTTCAAACGGAACGACTTCCGCTCCTGTAGTGCCTGCATAGGCATTATCCGCATGAGAATCAGCAATCAGCAACAAATCCACATACCAATGTTCCTGACGGTCACGCATCTGATTGTAAAGCGTAGTCAGATGGCTTTCAACAGCTGCCTTATCCTTGAACACAATCTTCGTTCCGTTATCCGTTATTCCTTCTGTCACATCCGAATAGGTGTCTAATGGCTCATAATCCAGTGAACAGGAAGAAATCCCCAATAACAGACCGGACGTCAATCCACAAAATATAGCTCTTCGTTTCATAATCTTTCCTTTTTAAAAGTTAACCGATACCCCTAACAACACCGATGTAGTAATAGGATAACCAGTAGTACTGACTTCCGGATCCCATCCATGCGGATACTTGCTTAAACAGAATAAATCGTTACCAGACACATAGAACCTAACAGATTCCATACTTATTTTCTTTGTCAATACAGAAGGAAGTGTGTATCCTAATGTTAAGTTTTTCATTCTTAAATATCTCCCATTAAACATCCAAAAATCAGACATCGCCATATTAGAATCAATATTATTACGAGTCAAACGAGGATATATTGCTTTCGCATTTTCTGCATCAGTATTGTTCACACTCCAATAATTACCTTCCAAAATAGAAGGGAAGCCACACCAGTTATTTCTCAAACCTTCTATCATATTACTATTAATACGAACATTTTGACTTCCCACACCTTGGAACATCATAGCCAAATCAAAGCCTTTATATCTGTCTCTTATACACATCTCCGAGCCCACGAGACGCGTAGTAATCT
>OWJJ01002007.1_pt1 | contig 10484 bp, 9 predicted proteins | sample 1732811 | NCBI WGS metagenome assembly OWJJ01 (sample SAMN05065756, study PRJEB22554) | human gut metagenome | biome: ENVO:2100002; feature: ENVO:00000062; material: ENVO:00002003 | host: Homo sapiens | place: USA
AACGATTGCATTTTTACCCATGATGATTTCTCCTTTTTTGTTTTTCTGTTTCGGCAATATATTACGTGCAGGATGCACGAAAACAGACGCGGGAAAAGGGGTTACAGACGGATGTGGCGCGGGGTGCCGTTGACGTAAACGGGGGTCACCTCGTCCAGGATCAGCGGACGGGCATACTCCTCAAAAGCAGCCGTCACCTGCATCCCGTCGGGGCTGATCCAGTCCAGCGGCACCTTCTTTTCAAGGTTTGCCACCTGCTGCACATCCACCGACTCGGTGATGCACTGGTAGGGATAAGCGGAAATGCGCTTGAGCGCGATCATGCGGCCGGTCTCGCCCGCAAAAGCGGCAGCGGCTGCGGCACCGCCCACAGCGTAGGCCTCGTTCACGTCCGTGCGGCTGGCCAGATGGCTGGCGCAGCGCTGCAGGGTGGAGAACTCGATGGCGCGGCTCTTGCAGTTCAGTTTATCGTGGATCAGGTCGGACAGGTAGCGGCTGGTGCCGCTGAGCACGGCCTTGTGGCCAAAGGCATCCAGCTGACCGGCAGTGGACACCAGATCGCACAGATAGGTGCCGTCGGCAGTCTTAACGCCCTCGCTGGCAGCGATGATGACGTTGGACTTGCGGCGCTGCAGCTCGTCTACCCGGGCAAGGAACTTGTCCTGATCGAAGGGCACCTCAGGCAGCAGGATCAGATCCGGGCCCTCGCAGTCGTCGCCGCCGGCAAGGCAGGCCGCACCGGCCAGCCAGCCCGCATGGCGGCCCATGATCTCGGCCACGGTCACGCTGCGGATGTCATACACGGAGGAATCCCGGATGACTTCCTTTAAAATGGTGGCAATGTACTTGGCGGCAGAGCCGTAGCCGGGGGTGTGGTCGGTCAGACACAGGTCGTTGTCGATGGTCTTGGGCACACCGATGAACCGCACACTGCTGCCGACACGGTCGCCGTAGCGGGAAAGCTTTGCGATGGTGTCCATGGAGTCGTTGCCGCCAATGTAGAACACCGCGCAGATGTCGTACTTGTCAAACAGGGTGAACAGCTTGATGAAGGGTGTGGAGTCCACATCCGGGTCCGGCAGCTTGTAACGGCAGCTGCCCAGATAGCTGGACGGGGTGCGCTTGAGCAGTTCGATGCTCATGCGGTCGTCCAGCAGGACGTTCAGCTCCAGCATTTCCTCCTTGAGCAGACCCTCGATGCCGTACTTCATGCCGTACACCTTGTCTGCGCCCAGACTGCAGGCTGCTTTGTACACGCCCGCCAGACTGGAGTTGATCACGGCGGTAGGGCCGCCGCTCTGACCAATGATCACGTTCTTGGCCATGAGAACCTCCTTTTGCAAATTTCATTCTTATCATTTTTACGCCGCCTGCAAGATACGGCTTCCGCGCCGCTTTGCATGGGAAAATGGTCCTGAGGCCCTGCACTGCCCGCAGACCGACGGTAAACAGACCGCACCTTGCAAGTGATACAAAAAAGTTTGCGGCATGTGCACATGCTTTTTGTAAAATGTGCAAAATTGCCACATCCTTATTGTACCCGTTTTGCCTGTTGTATGCAAGATCCAATTGGTTGCGCAGGCAAAAAAATTATGATAAAATAAAAAACAGACCGCTCCGGGGGCGGTAAAAGTCCCCCTCTGCGGGGGAAAATTGGAGAAAGCTGGAAAAACCATGGGCATTTCACACGAATATCATTCGGCACCGCGCCGGGCACGGCACGGCACCGTCAGCGGCAGGCTGCGCTTTCTGGGCGCAGTGATCGCAATTTTGCTGGTATCCTACGCCATCACCGCCATTCTGGAAAAGGGCGCAGAGGGCGCGGACGATACCCCGTCCACCAATGCAGGCGGCATTGCCGAGAACATTCTGGCCCCGTTGCCCATGCAGGGCGAGGCAGACAGCAGCAGTGCCGCACCGGACAGCAGCATCGGCACACCGGACGCCGTCACCCTGGAAGCATTTGGCCCGGCAAAGCAGACCGCCGGAGCGTACACCGTAAAGGCCTATGACGCCAGTGTGATCCGTCAGCCCAGCTGTGGGCAGGTGGATCTGAGCTATTTTGCGGATGCGGCTTTTCTGGGTGACAGCCTGACCGTGGGATTCTCGGATTACCAGATCAATCTGGGCGGGGCGCTCATCTGCGGCTATACCGGCGTGGGTCCGGACGCCATCGTGAACCGCAGTGCGGTCAAGAGCCCCACCCGCGGGCAGGAGGTGGCACTGGATGTGCTGGCGGCCGCGCAGCCCAGAAAGCTGTATATCCTGCTGGGCACCAACACCCTCACCACACTGGGCGCGTCAGACCGCTTCCTTGCCTACTACGGCCAGATGCTGGACCTGCTGCGCCAGACGCTGGGCGATGGCTGCACCATTTACGTGCAGTCCATCCCGCCGGTGCGGCCCACTGTGGCAGCAGAAAAGCCGGGCCTTGCCACCGATGTGCTGCGGGGGGTGAACGAGCAGCTGGCCCAGATGGCAGCCAGCAAGGGCTGCGTCTATCTGGACCTGTGGGAGGCTCTTGCAGACGGCGAGGGCAACCTGAAGGAGATGCTTGCCGCACCGGATGGTGTGCATCTGAGCGCCGGCAACGGCTATGGCGCGTGGGTCACCTACCTGCGCAACCATGCAAAGTACAGCGCGGACAATTCCTGGACGATGGGCAGCGTGTACAGCGCACAGTAAAACGGAGTGAAAAATAAAGAGCCATTGCACAAAACGGGTGTGCAATGGCTCTTTTTCGTTTGCAAGGCTTACCCTTGCTCCAGCTCCAGCAGATACTGCTTCATCTCCACGCCGTAGGCGTAGCCGGTCAGGCGGCCGCTGCGGCCCACCACCCGGTGGCAGGGCTGAAGGATGGCGATGGGGTTGCTGTGGCAGGCTCCGCCCACGGCCCGGCAGGCAGAGGGCCTGCCAATGGCAGCGGCCAGCTGGCCGTAGGTGCGGGTCTCGCCGTAGGGGATGCGGCACATTTCGGCCCAGACCGCTTTCTGGAAGGGGGTGCCCTTGGGGGCCAGCGGCAGGTCGAATTCCCTGCGCGCCCCGGCAAAGTATTCGTTCAGCTGTTCCTCGGCCTCCTGCAGAAGGGGCGTCTCGCATACCTTGCGGGGCAGGGGCTCCAGCTCCGGCACCCCGTCCGGGCAGAGGACCAGTCCACAGATGGCATTGTCCTCCTCTTCCAGCCGGAAGGTGCCCAGAATGCTGTTCACATACCAGACGTTCAAAAGCTGCGCTTCCTTTCCTGTGAGTTTGTGTTATACTAAAGCTATCTTAACACAAATGTACATCCGGCGAAAGGGGCGTTTTTTGTTATGGTACAGGCATTGGAAGAGATCATTGCCAAAAGCAGCAGCATCGTGTTCTTTGGCGGGGCGGGCGTTTCCACCGAGAGCGGCATCCCGGACTTCCGCAGTGTGGACGGACTTTATCATCAGAAGTACGCCTACCCGCCGGAAACCATCCTGAGCCACACCTTCTGGGAGGAGAACCCGGAGGAGTTTTACCGTTTTTACCGCGATAAGCTCATCGTGAAGGGGGCAAAGCCCAACGCGGCCCACCTGCGGCTGGCAAAGCTGGAACGGGAGGGCAGGCTGAAAGCGGTCGTCACCCAGAACATCGACGGCCTGCATCAGGCGGCGGGCAGCCGCACGGTGTACGAGCTGCACGGCAGCACCCTGCGCAACTACTGCACCCGATGCGGCAAATTCTACGATGTGGACTTTATTGCAGACAGCACCGGCGTGCCCCGCTGCACCGAATGCGGCGGCATCGTAAAACCCGACGTGGTGCTGTATGAGGAAGGGCTGGACGAAGAGGTGCTGTCCGGCGCGGTGAATGCCATCCGTCATGCGGATACCCTCATCATCGGCGGCACCAGTCTGGTGGTGTACCCGGCAGCGGGGCTCATCCGGTACTTCCGGGGCGACCATCTGGTGGTCATCAACATGCAGCCCACCGGGGCCGATGCCGAAGCCGACCTGTGCATTGCAAAGCCCATTGGTCAGGTGCTGAGCGAGGACGTAACGCTGGATCTGTAAAACAAAAAAGAACGGCCCTGTTTCGCGCCGATTCTCGCCCCCGGTCCGGTATGCTGAGAGCATAACGAAAAGAATGGGGGAAACCAAATGATCCAGGTTTGTGACCCGCCGCGCACGCGGCAGGTAAGGCGGCTTTCAACAGAAGAGTTCTGTCAGCTGGTCAGAGGTGAAGTGAGTTGTGTGTACCGCCCGCGCAGCGAGGTGCTGCGGATGCTGACAGTAGGCGAGGCATGGGGCACCGGCGGTGTGCGGGGCGCTCCCGGTGCCGGATGCATCCTGCTGCCCATGGACGCCGATGTAGCCGCAGCGGCTGCGCTACGCAGCTTTTTGGGCTGGGGCTGCACGGCGGGCGGGTACTTCCTCACCCCGGCGGCCGGGCCGGACAGCCGTGCCGCCGGGACCCTTGCACCGCTGCTGGCTGCTGCCGCCGCCCGGCAGGAACAGCTGGCCCGGGGCCGGGTGCGGTGGGCTGTGGTGGAGTGCGCTGCCGAAGAAGTGCTGCCGCTGTACCTGCGGCAGGGGTTCGCGCTGCGGGCTATCCGCCCGCTGGACAGTCTGGCCCCCTGCTTCTGGCTGCAGGCGGGCTGTCTGGGACAGAACCAGCCGCCGGTCTGGGTGCCGCTGGCAGACCGGGTGCACATTGCCATCCTGCTGGCCCGGGGCTATGCCGCGCTGGAAAGCCGCGAGAGCCCGCAGGGCACGGTGCTGGCACTGTATCCCGTGTAAAATAAAAGGGGAGGAAGTTCAAATGAAAGCAGTTATTCTGGAAGACTATGCCATACAGCAGGGAGATCTGGACTGGTCGGGTGTGGAAGCGCTGGTGCCGGACGTCACCCGCTATGGACGCACCACGCCGGAGGAGGTGGTGCCGCGCATCGGGGATGCAGAGATCGTGTTCCTGAACAAGTGCCGCATCGACGAAACCGTTCTGGCCCGGTGTCCGAAGCTCAGGTGGGTGGGCATCATCGCCACCGGCACCGACAACCTTGACCTGCAGGCCTGCCGCCGCCATGGCGTGGCTGTGGCCAATGTGCCGGGCTATTCTACGCACAGTGTGGCGCAGATGACCTTCAGCCTGCTGCTGGCCATCTGCCAGTGTGCCGACCGCTATGACCGTCTTGTGCGGGACGGCCGGTGGCGCACCGAAGATCCCGCTGCCTACCGGCTGCTGCCGCAGGTAGAGCTGCTGGGCAAGACCTTTGGCATCTACGGCTACGGCAGCATTGGGCGGCAGACCGCCCGCATTGCCAGAGCCTTTGGCATGGATGTGCTGGTGTGCACCCGCACCGTGCGGCCGGAGTACGCCGCCGACGGGGTGGAGTTCGTGGACTTTGACGCCCTGCTGGCCCGCAGCGATGTGCTCAGCCTGCACTGCCCGGCCACGCCCGCCACGCGCGGACTGGTCAATGCAGACTCCCTTGCCAGGGCAAAGCCCGGCATGATCCTGCTGAACACCGCCCGCGGTGCGCTGGTGGACGAGCAGGCCGTGGCCGATGCGCTGAAAAACGGGCAGCTGGCCTTTTACGGGGCAGACGCTTTTGGCACCGAGCCACTGCCGCAGGAAAGTCCGCTGCGGGGCCTGCCCAACGCCCTGCTGACGCCGCACATCGCATGGGCCACCAACGAAGCTCTGCAACGGCTGATGGACATTACCACCAACAACCTGCGTACATGGATGGATGGCGCAGGAGAGAACATTGTGAACGCATAAAAATAACGGGAACGCCGCATGGACGTTCCCGTTATTTTTTAGTTCAGGATACCGCTCTCTTTGATGGAATTCACCGCCTCGGCAATGCGCTCCGGCGGCAGGGTGAGGGCAAAGCGCACATAGCCTTCGCCCAAGGGGCCGAAGCTGGAACCCGGGGTGCACAGCACGCCGCTCTTTTCCACAAGTTCCAGACAGAAGTCCATGCTCTTTGCATACTTTGCCGGGATGGGAGCCCACACGAACATGCTGCCGTGGCTGTCCGGAACATTCCAGCCGATGGAACGCAGACCGCCGCACAAGGCATCGCGGCGCTGCTGGTACAGGCCGCACTGGGCCTTTACCATGTCCAACGGGCCGGTCAGGGCGGCGATGGCGGCTTTCTGCACCGGCAGGAACATGCCAAAATCGATCTGACCGCGCAGCTTTTTAAAGGCGGCTACCACGTCCCTGCGGCCCACAAGGAAGCTGATGCGGGCACCGGTGACGTTGAAGCTTTTGGAAAGGCTGAAGAACTCCACGCCCACATCCATGGCACCGGGCGTGTTGAAGAAGCTGTTGCCCACGGCCCCGTCAAAGATGATGTCGCTGTAGGCGTTGTCGTGGATGATGAGAATGTCGTACTTCTTTGCAAAGGCCACCAGCTCGGCGTACAGCTCCGGCGTGCCCACGCTGCCCACCGGGTTTGCGGGCAGGGAGACGATCATGTACTTTGCCTTGCGGGCCACATCCTCCGGGATATCCTTCACGTAAGGCAGGAAGCCATGCTCTTTGGTCAGCGGGTAATACCAGGGTTTTGCGCCGCCCAGCAGACTGCCCGCAATGAACACCGGGTAGCAGGGGGTGGGCAGCAGCACGGTGTCGCCCTCATCGCACAGCACCATGCCGATGTGGCCCACGCCCTCCTGACTGCCGGCGCAACTGGCCACCTGATCCGGCGTGATCTCTACGCCGAAGCGGCGCTTGTAGTAGCCGCACACAGCATCCAGCAGCTCAGGCAGGTCGCGCAGGCTGTACTTCCAGTTCTGCGGGTCGGCGGCTGCGTCCATCATGGCCTTGCGGATGTGCTCGGCAGGCGCAAAGTCCGGCGTGCCGACGCTCAGATTATAAATGGTACGGCCCTGAGCTTCCAGTTCCACCTTGCGTTCGTTCAGTGCGGCGAAGATCTCATCGCCGAACAGATCCAGTCGTTTGGAAAATTGCATATCCTGATACCCCTCTTTAACACGGATCATTTGATAATAGGGCTATTTTAGCACGTTTTGCCTGCCTGCGCAACGAAAAGGGCAGATGAGGGAGAAAGTTTCAACTTTCGGTGATAGGAAGCGAAGATTGTTTCACGGGAAGAAAATCCTCTCAGTCACGGCTGACGCCGTGCCAGCTCTCCCGAAGGGCGAGCTTTATGAGTGCAAACCATCAGATGCAAAAGAGCTCCCCCTTTCGGGGGAGCTGGCGAGCGAAGCGAGACTGAGAGGGTTTATCAATCGATCGTCGTTTTTGTCCGCCCCACGCCGATGACGGCGGTGCTGATCTTTTTCCAGCTGCTGCAGCCGCACACACCGTCCACACGCAGGCTCGTGCGCCGCTGGAAGCCTTTCAGCGCTTCCTCCGTCCGGGCACCGAAGATGCCGTCGATGCGGCTCCCGGTCTGGTAGCCCAGAGTGGAAAGTGCGTCCTGCAGGATCATCACATAGCAGCCGCGGCTTCCCCGCCGCAGGGTGGGGTAGCCTGCCGTGGTGCCGCTGCAGGCAGGCGTGCCGTAGCGGCGGTCCATGTGCACCCATGTGGGGGTCTGGCTCAGCGGCTCCACATAGCCCCATGCCCCGGTGCCCCGGGCCGCATTGTAGATGGCCGTGCGGGCAGTCCGGGTCAGGCTCTGGCCCACGTCAAAGGATACGCCCGCGTAGTGCTGGCTGCGGGTGCCGTGGCCGCCCTCCCAGATGCGGCGGAAGGCATACCCCACCGGGATGCCCTTGCCGTACTTGCGGCGGGTCAGGTTCCACGCTTCCATGGCCGCAATGGTGGTCCACAGGGTGGGGCTGGCAGATTTTCCCCGGAACTCCCGCACCCGCAGGGTGGTGCCGGTGCTGTAGGGCATGGGGTCGTTCTCGTTCAGGTTCGCGTAGGTGTAGACCTTATTCTCATAGGCGTCGTAGATCAGAAGACGTGCCATCGCTCATTCCTCCTTGCTGCAGTGTGGGCAGCTCTGGGCCTGCAGCGCGGCCCATGTTCCGCGGTCCACGGTGCCGGTCACCAGCAGCCCGGCCCGCTGCTGTGCCAGCCGGACGGCGGCAGTCTCTTCCGGGCCGAAGCGGCGGTTCTCGGTCACATAGCCCTCGGTGCAGTACAGGCAGGAACGCCCGTTCAGCCATGTCTCCACCTGCGCCACGTCCGGCCCCACGCTGCCCGCGCGGATGGCCCGGCCCGGGTAGACCGGGCCATGCCCGATGCTGCGGTCGGGGTTGGGCATTTCGGCGGCGAGCTGCAGGCTCAGCGCTTCCACCGCCGTCCATGTCTCGTCGTCCGCGATGCCGGTCTCCGGCAGAACCAGCAGCTCCTGTGCGCTGCGGGTGGCGGCGGCAGTCTCGTCGGTGTACCGGTCGGAGAGGGGCGGGGCCTCCACGCTGGAATAATAGTAGGCGATGCGCTGCAAAAGCAGGCTGTAGTACAGCACCGCACTGCCGGAAGAACCCACCGCCAGCGGTGTGCCGGGGTAGGGCAGGCGCTTCAGGGTGACCACCGGCCCGGATGCCCGCAGGGTGGACGCCTTGTCGTACAGGCAGTTCCATGTGGTGCGGCCCACCACACCATCCACGGTCAGGCCCGCAAAACGCTGGTAGGCCCGCACGGCGGCTTCGGTGGAAACACCGAACTGTCCGTCGATGCCGATGGCCGGGATGCTGCTCTCGTAGGCGCTCATGAGATAGAGGTAGAACTGCAGCTCCCGCACCGCTGTGCCGGAAGAGCCTTTGCGCAGCACGCCCGGGTACTCGCCGGGGCGCAGGGAAGAGGAAAGCAGCTTGTTGGCGATATCGTTGTACACCTCGTACAGCTTCAGCCACGTATTGCGGCCCACCACACCGTCACTGGTCAGGCCGAAGTAGCTCTGGAACCGCTTAACGGCGGCGGTGGTGGCAGCGCCGAACCGGCCGTCCACCGTGATGGAGTTCAGTCTGGAATACACCGTGCGGGCAATCTTGAGCCAGAACTGCACCAGCCGCACGTTCTGTCCGCTTGCACCCTCCCGCAGAGCGGTGCCCGGGTAGGCGTTGGGGGTGCCGTTGTCGGACTGGATGCTGCGGAACTGGTCGTACAGCTCGGTCCATGTGGTGAGGCCTACGATGCCGTCCACCGTCAGGCCGTAGCGCCGCTGGAACGCCCGGACAGCCGCCGCTGTGCCGCTGCCGTAGACGCCGTCCACCGTGACAGAGGGAATGCTGCTCTCATACTGAGCCAGCGTACTCAGCCAGAACTGCATCTGCTCTACCTCGCTGCCGGTGGAGCCCTGTTTGAGGACGCTGCTGCCGAAATTCCATGGGCCGTCCGGGAGGGTGCCGGTGAATGTCTCGCCTTCACTGGTCAGCTCGGCGAGGTCCTTCACCGAGACGTAGATATAGCTGATCTTATACCAGGTGCTGCGGCCCACCACGCCGTCGGCGGTGAGGTTGAACTGCCTCTGGAACTTTTTGACCGTCTCGGTCATCTTGCGGCCGAAGATGCCGTCCACCGTCAGCAGGCCGAGGAAGGGATAGTCTTTGGTGATGCGGTTGAGCTGCCGCTGCAGGGTGAACACCGCCGCTCCGGTGCTGCCCTGTCGCAGAGGACTCCCGGGGTAGCTCTGGGGGATGGACTGGATGTTGTTGGTGCGGATGATCTCGATGTTGCTGCCATAGTAGTATTTGAGGATGCTCAGTGCGCTGCGGCCCTGATTGGCCAGCGTGACCGTCCCCCACTGCTTGAGGCCGGGGCAGGTGACGGATTTTCCGTCGCAGTACTCGGCGTAGTAGGGGTTCACGGTGCCGGTCTTGCGGATATAGGTGTTGAAGATGTCGTCCGTCAGCCGCACCATGACGTCGAACACCGTCCGGCCATGGACGTAGTATTGGTCGTAGCTGGTGGAGTTGGTGATGTTGAAACTGTAGCCCTTGCTGGGGTACCACTCGGTGTAGATGCGGTTGAGAGCCAGCGAGATCTGGCAGTGGATGTTGGCCCGCAGGGCCTGCTCGGGCCACGGGGAGCAAAATAACCCAACTGGCCAAAGCTGCCTGCCCGGACTGGCGCAAAGAAATCGGACACGCTGCTTTTATGAATCAATATATGAAATTTTATTGAAAATCCATCATGGCGGTGATAAAATAATCCTATAGTTCTGTCATGCTGTATCGATGCCTTTTTGTGGTATTCGGGATCGCAGAACGGCAGCTGCCCAAGAGTTGTGAGGAGAACGATTTGATGAACAAAAGAACATTGCACCGCCTTATTTCTGCGTTTGCGGCATTGGTGATAGGTCTATCTGTGCTGACCGGCTGCGGAACAAAAACCGCCGAAAATGTGGAAAAGCAGGAGGATGCTCAGACCATTCAGGTGTATCTGTGGAGTACCAGCCTGTACGAAACCTATGCGCCCTATATCCAGTCCCAGCTGCCGGATGTAAATATTGAATTCATCGTGGGCAACAACGATTTGGATTTTTACAAGTTTTTGCAGGAGAACGGCGGTCTGCCGGATATCATCACCTG
>OWJJ01002008.1_pt1 | contig 10483 bp, 7 predicted proteins | sample 1732811 | NCBI WGS metagenome assembly OWJJ01 (sample SAMN05065756, study PRJEB22554) | human gut metagenome | biome: ENVO:2100002; feature: ENVO:00000062; material: ENVO:00002003 | host: Homo sapiens | place: USA
CGAGATTACTACGCGTCTCGTGGGCTCGGAGATGTGTATAAGAGACAGAAAGAGGTTCCGCGCCGTCTGCTGTTCTTCCAGCTTCTGCAGTTTTTCAATGCTGCGGACTGGAATCCACGCCTTGCCTGCATTATAATAAAAATTTAACTGTTTCCAGTATTTTTCCGGATATAAAAACAGGTAATAGAGGTATGTCCGCTCCTGTGCATTCAACGGCAGAATACGATCATACGTCTCCAGCAGCCGCATCCCCAGACGCAGATCCCAGCCATGCTTTTCCAATATTTTGCGCGTAAAATGATACAGGTCTTCGACCTGGACGCCCCGGTGCATCCGGTTAAATTCAATCACCGCCATCTCATTTTCTTCTGCCAATAAAATATGATGCTGGTTCAGATCCCCGTGACACAAATAGTTTTCCGGCTCGCCGTCCTGCTCGATCTGCGCTTTCAGCCCGCCTGCTGCTTCCTGCGCCTGCTCATAAAAGATGGCAAAGCTTCCGCTGACTGCCCTCTCAAAATCCGATTTACGCCGTTTTTTCCGGATATAATTCCGCGTACGGACAAGTTCCCGGTTGTGGCGCTCCATCTCCGCAACCGCCGGACGCGTGAGAATTGACCCCAGATTCCACGACTCATCGATCGCAATGCCGCGCAGTGTCCGGTGCAGCTTCGCGATCTGCCCGACCGCCCGGACTACCTCCGCCTCGCTCTGCACACTGCACTCGCGCCCGGAAAACCATTCCTTCACAACACACCGCGTTCCATCCTCCGCCACCGACAAAAGCTCGCCCTCCCGGTTCCGCATATACTGATCGGTCCGGCATGTTTTCTGATTTTGCAGAACATTCATGATTTGTTCTTCAAATTCAAGACGTTTGACGGTCCCCTTATATTCCCGGAGGAGTTTTAACCCCTGACTCGTCTCGCAGATCCATGCGCCTCTTCCACGGCGCTTCGACTGCACTTCCAGTTCATACTGTTCCAGCACCTCGGTTGTTCTCTCGTTCACAACTTCCCCCTCCTGCCTCTATCCGGCTGCCCGCCTTTCCATTTCCCAAAAGAATGTGGACAGCACATTTTCACGCCGGGCCACAGCTGCTGACAACTATGTTAATTGCAACATTCACACGATTATGCAAATATGCACATCAGACACCCAGCCTGCTACTCCTAACCTATGAGAGGGGGCTTACAAATATGCTTATGCATAAATATCGCAGATTTGAAACACAGTGCACAAACTATAACACACAATCGCCAATGTGGAGTGATTACGAAATTCTGTTCATTGCCATCATTTTGACGGTATGTTACAATGATTCACGTTGAGATAAAAAAGCGGTCTGGCTATTTGTCCCAACAATCAGGCAAAAAATCAAATAATATATTTTACTGTAAATGAAAAGGAGGTCTCTCGTTGTCCATACAATCCGCTCACCGTTCCAACGATGAAAATACGCGCCCGCATTCAGGCGCAGCATCATCCCGTGAAGCTGATCTCGGCAGTGCGCCGATCGGGTCGCTTCTTTTTAAACTGGCGCTCCCGGCAATTGCCGCACAGATCATCAACGTTCTCTATAACATGGTTGACCGCATGTACATCGGCCATATCCCGGACATCGGTCCCAGCGCCCTGACCGGCGTCGGCGTCACAATGCCGATTATCATGTGCATTTCCGCTTTTGCCGCGCTCGCCGCCATGGGCGGTGCCCCGCAGGCGTCGATCCTGATGGGAAAAGGCGACAAGGATTCCGCTGAAAAGGTACTCGGCAACTGTACCTTCATGCTGACCGTCATTTCGCTCGTCCTGACTGCCCTGTTTCTTGGCTTTGGGCGCCCGATCCTCCTGATGTTCGGCGCCAGTGATAAGACGATTCTCTACGCCTGGAACTACATGAAAATCTACGTCTGCGGCACTTTCTTCGTCCAGATGGCGCTCGGACTCAATGCCTTTATCAACGCACAGGGTTATGCCAAAACCGGCATGATTACCGTTGCCATCGGCGCTCTCTGCAACATCATCCTCGATCCGATCTTTATCTTCGGACTGCATCTGGATGTGCGCGGCGCAGCACTTGCAACCATCCTTTCACAGGGTATTTCCTGTATCTGGATTCTGCGTTTTCTGACCGGAACGCATAGTACCCTGCGGATACGACTCCGCAACCTGCGCCCGCAGAAGAAATTTATCCTGCCATGCCTGGCGCTCGGACTGGCGCCATTTATCATGCAATTTACAGAAAGTGCACTGTCCATCAGCTTTAACACCAGCCTGTTGAAATATGGCGGCGATACCGCGGTCGGCGCGATGACGATTCTTTCCAGCGTCATGCAGTTTTCCATGCTGCCGCTGCAGGGGCTCACGCAGGGCGCGCAGCCGATCATCAGCTTTAACTATGGAGCAAAAAATATCGACCGTGTGAAAAAAGCGTTTCACCTGCTTCTGCGCTCGGCAGCCTGCTATTCCACCTTGCTCTGGCTCTTATGTATGCTGGTTCCACAGATTTTTATTTCCATCTTTACCAGCGACGCAGACCTTGCCAGCTATACCATCTGGGCGCTCCGGATCTATATGGCAGCTTCCCTGCTCTTTGCCGTCCAGCTCGCCTGCCAGCAGACTTTTATTGCCCTTGGAAATGCGAAAACATCCGTCTTTCTGGCATTGCTCCGGAAAGTGCTGCTTTTGATTCCGCTGATCTTTATCCTGCCGCATTTCGTTTCAAATCCGGTATTCGGCATGTTCGTGGCAGAACCGGTGGCAGACACGATTGCGGTGGCGACGACGGCAGCATTGTTTTTCAGGGAGTATAAGAAATTGGGATAACTCTTTTAATCATCCTCTGATTGAAAATATTGTTGTTAAAAAAGCAAAAGGAAAAGAGACAAAATCGTTTGTCCGGCTTGTCCTGCCGGTTCCAAACGATTTTGCCTCTTTTCTCTTTTTATTTATTAATCTTCTTATGCTTTACTGGTTTTGGCATTCTGCGATTGTTTCAACACTTCCACCTCAGCCAGAAGCCGCTCTTTCTCATTCCAAGCCGGATTCTCCAGCACCTTTTCAAAGAGAAGATGCAGCGTTTTTCCAAGCGCCGGTCCCGGCTGGATGCCTGCCTGAATCAGGTCTTTTCCGGTTACCGCCAGAGTTTTAAGACGGATACAGTCACCGCGCTCCCGGATCTGCCTTGCAAGTGAGCGAACCATTTCCACCGCTTCCATGCGCTCCGGCATCAGAACTTCCTGAAGGAGAAGCAGCCAGTCAAAGACCGTATCTTCCATCGCACTCATCGCGTGGCGGACAGCGCTTTCCTCCGGTTCCATCTGCATGAATGCAAAACGGCTCAGAATCTTCGCCTTATCGATCGTGTCGTTGTCCATCTTGAGTTCTCTCAGAACCCGGACACAAGTTCCCTCGCCCGCCGGGGCAAGAAAATACGACCAGCGCAAGGCTTTTTCTGCTGGCAGATGTGCCGCAGCAGCAGAAATTTCCCCCGCCATGTCTGTCTCACATTCATGTTTCACGAACATGTGCCCCTGCTGCGCTACCGTTTCCGTTTTGATCGCATCCTTGTCAGCAGCTGGCACATCCTTCGAACATACTTTCTCTTCCAAACTCTGCATTGCACAGCTTTTCCGCTTTTTCCACGCCGCAAATACCTCCGGAAATGTCTTTGAAATGTACGGTGCCAGTCCTGCCGCCTCCGTTTTCCAGATAAATTCCGGGCGGTCGGACAGGAGTGTTTTTGTCAACTCCACCTGCACCCGTTCCTTGCTCACATGGACAAGGGAAGGCGCCAGCTCACAGAGCGCCTGCCAGGTCTTTTTCTCTATCGAAAATCCCAGCTGGGCCGAAAAGCGGACGGCACGCAGGATCCGGAGCGCATCTTCCGTAAACCGTTCTCCCGCATCCCCGACGCAGCGGATCCGGCGCGCTGCCAGATCCTCCGCCCCGCCGAAAATATCGACAATTCCCGTTTCGTGGCTGTATGCCATCGCATTGATCGTGAAATCACGCCGTCTCAAGTCCTCACGCAGTTCGGCAGTAAATACGACTTCCTTCGGGTGACGTCCATCCTCATATTCACCGTCAATCCGGTAGGTGGTTATTTCATATCCGATATGATCACGCATGACCGTGACCGTACCGTGCTGAAGCCCGGTGTCGATCGTGTGACCGAACACCTGCTTCACCTCCTCCGGGTGCGCCGAGGTCGTGATATCCCAGTCACCGGGAATCCGCCCCAGGATCGCATCGCGGACACAGCCGCCGACTGCAAATGCCTCGTAACCATGTTCTCGCAGCTTTCCCAGGATTTCCTCGACCTGAACCGGCATTTCTATCCGTTTTGGAATCATATTAATATGCCTTACCCCAGTAAACCATCTTCGTTGCCGGCTTGCCGCAGCATACGCAGGTGTCAGCCAGATGTTCCTGATTGAACGGGATGCAGCGGGAGGTTACGCCGACTACTTCTTTCAGTTTATCCTCGCACTCCTGATTGCCGCACCACATTGCCTTGATGAAGCCTGGCTTATTTTCTGCGATCTCCTTCATCTCATCCAGTGTTGTCGCTACATAAGTATGGGAATCTCTGTGTGCTTTTGCACGCTCAAACATATCGTGGTGAATCGTCTCCAGAAGCTCGCCAACCTTTGCTGCGATCTCATCCAGAGATACCGTAATCTTCTCATGCGTATCACGGCGAACCAGAACTGCCTGATTTTCAGCAATATCTCTCGGTCCGATCTCGACACGTACCGGAATACCGCGCATCTCGGACTCGCTGAATTTCCATCCCGGAGATTTGTCAGAATCATCCACTTTGACACGGAAGTTGGACAGAACCTCTTTTACCTCAAATGCCTTGTCCAGAACACCCTCTTTTGCCTGCTGAATCGGAACGATCATAACCTGGGTCGGAGCTACCTTCGGCGGCAGAACCAGACCATTATTGTCACCATGAACCATGATGATCGCGCCTACCATACGGGTTGTCATACCCCAGGAAGTCTGATGAACGTATTTTAATTTATTATCCTTATCCAGATACTGGATGTTAAATGCCTTTGCAAATCCATCGCCGAAGTTGTGGCTGGTGCCGGACTGCAGTGCCTTGCCATCGTGCATCAGGGACTCGATCGTGTAGGTTGCCTCTGCACCGGCAAATTTCTCCTTGTCGGTCTTGCGTCCGCGGATAACCGGAATTGCCAGGAAGTCCTCGCACAGATCCGCGTATACATTTAACATCATCTCGGTACGCTCCTGTGCTTCCTCAGCGGTTGCATGAGCGGTATGACCTTCCTGCCATAAGAACTCTCTGGAACGCAGGAACGGACGGGTGGTCTTTTCCCAACGTACAACCGAAGCCCACTGGTTGTAGTTTCTCGGCAGATCGCGGTAAGAATGTACGTCATGTGCATAAAAATCGCAGAACAGAGTCTCGGAAGTCGGACGTACACACATTCTCTCCTGTAACGGCTCTAAACCGCCCTGTGTCACCCACGCTACTTCCGGTGCGAAACCTTCTACGTGATCTTTCTCTTTTTCCAGAAGACTTTCCGGAATAAACATAGGCAGATATACGTTCTCTACGCCGGTTGCCTTAAAGCGCTTGTCCAGTTCATTGCGGATATTCTCCCAGATCGCATATCCGGCCGGTTTGATAATCATACAGCCCTTTACACTGGAGTAATCAGAAAGCTCTGCTTTCTTTACGATATCCGTATACCACTGGGCGAAATCTTCATCCATCGATGTGATGGCTTCTACCATTTTCTTTTCCTTTGCCATGTCATTTCTCCTTGTTAAAAACATTTTATTGAAATCCGGCTTGCCGGATTTTGGCGCCGAGGCGCGGCTGCCATCACAGCCATATTCCTCTGCGCTGAATGTAACAAAAGCCATCCGATCCCTGCTGATCGCTGCGATCAAAGGGACCGAATGGCTTAACTTCGGCGGTACCACCCTGCTTAACCAGAATCTCATTTACTCTGGTTCACTTACCTTCCGTTAACGCCGGAAATACGTTGCATTTTCATGCACAGCTCCAGGGTCGGTTCAACTTTCAGGGACACAAAAGCCTCGCACCATACAGCTTTCTCTCTGAACGTGTGTCAAAGTTTACTATTTCCTCTCTTCGCCTGTTTTGCTTCTTATTGTTTGATGTTCTAAAATCAAACGCCGGATTTCTTTTACGGCATCCATCCACGGAATTAGCCGTGCAAATCCTGACAGTATTATGATTTTACGCCAATCGGGCGGGTTTGTCAAGGCTGGAACGTGCCCTTATATTGCTTGCGAACCAGAACACAAATCACCCATCATGCACACCTGAATCGACTTTCCCAATACTCTTTCTTTTTACTCGGTCGTCACTGACTCGGTTGCATCCGAGTAAAAAATCAACGTATATACCCCAAATCGCATCTTCCCTATTTTGACAAAATATCCTCCCGATACATCTCCGCCAGCGACCGCAGGATCTTCGCCGTCATCCCCCAGATGATTCCTTCCTCACGCCGGTAAAAGTAAACGTCGTAATGCCCGCGCCGCCAGTGATAATCGCGACCGCCTGGTACATCTTCAAATGGGAATGTCTCTTCCGGCACAGTCACAAGCTCCGTCTCGTAGCGCTCTGGTTCATGTTCCGCGAACCAGCGGAGCGGAACGGAAAAGGTGTGATCGACCTCCGCCTCGGAATATGACCAGCGGTAGCCCTGTAGCGCCCCTAAAAATGGAGAAATCTCCATCGCTCCAGGCGCTTCCAGCACATCTAGCGGCGCGATGACGCGGATCTGGCAGCGGTTTATCAAGAGTTCCTCCATCGTCTCACGGACCGCCGCCTGCTTCGGCGTCTCCCCCCGCTCAACGGCACCACCCGGAAAACAGATCTCGCCCGGCTGCGTTTTTAAGCTGCCCGCGCGCACCTCAAACACCACGTGGTACTCCCCGCCTTTCTGAATCAGCGGCACCAGCACCGCCGCCCGGCGAATTTTCTCTTTCTCCAGCCGCCCAGCTCTCCGGCTGCCCCAGATGCGACTCATCTGCGCCAGCTCGCCGCCCTGAGTCCCTTCTAAGAATGCCTCGACACACTGGTTAAATGCGTCGGGCTTTTCTGCCGCAATAAAATGAGTTCCCTCTAAAATCCGAAGTCTCGCATTTGGCAACGAACGCGCAATCCGGCGTGTGTGGCGTTCGCGGATCATGTCATCACTGCCCGCTATCACAAGGACGGGCATTTTCAGACGGCGGAGAAGTTCAGGGCGGATCCAGGGTTCATACAGCATTAAAGATAGAAGCTCTTTTTTGTGTATATTGGCATCCCAATCGTTTTCCCTTTTTCCATGAATTTTTTCTTTCTGACAGCTTCTTCTCTGTTGTTTATTCCGTCCTTCCTGTCCATTCTTTTTTTCGTTTTCTTTTGAAAACTGCTTTTCTGTCCGCATTTTCCCTGCTGCCATCTGCATTTTTTCTCTTACCTGCCCGATGCCGCTCTTCTGCAGCCAGAGTTTCCCCTCAACGCCCAGGTACTCCTGCGCCACATCCGCCAGCACGGACAGCCTCATGCCAAACGGATTCAGATTCGCTCCATTTAAAATCAGCCGATCCACATATCCCGGATATTTCAAGGCAAAAATCAGCGCAATGTTGCCGCCATCACTGAATCCCAGCAAAATGATGCGCCTGAGTCCCCGGCGGTCGAGAAATTCTTTCAGATCTTCGGCAAAACGTTCCAGTGTAAATGCCCCCTGGCCGCGCGGCGATCTGCCATGTCCGCGTGTGTCCACTGCAATCACATGGTATTTTGACTCGAAAAAGGACATCTGGTTTACAAAATAGGAGCTGTCCTCTCCATTTCCATGAAGCAGCACCATCGGCTGTCCGGTTCCTGACTCTTTTGTATATAAATTCACGTTTGTTCCTCCATATTAAATGATATACAAACTTATTTCAGCTTAACATCCAACTACCCTCCAGCAACTCTTTCTCTGCTGTTTTTCTGGAACTTTTTTTGCATTTTTAATTCCGTATCTATTATTATATACGATCCTCTTGTCTCCCGACAATTCTAAAAAATCCTTTCATCTCCTTAAATTCCCACATTTAAAAACAATTTCAGGTTGTCCATCCACCAATACTCCACTTTTTTCCTCTTCCCCCCTCTAAAAATACCTACCTATAAACAACCGTCCCTTCGTCCTCATCCCCATATTCCTCCACAAAATCCTTAATAATCAACAGCCCAATCGGCCCCAGCAAAAAACCGAACAGACCAAACAGCTGTAAGCCCACATAGATGGCCGCCAGCGTCTCCAGCGGCGACAGTCCCATTTTCTTTCCCATCAGATGCGCCTCCGTGAACTCTCGCAGGAAATAGCAAAGCAGATACAGTCCGAAGAGAATCAGTGCGTGTCCCCACTCCCGCTTAAATAATAGAAGGATACTCCACGGCACCAGCGCCGTCCCCGTGCCGAAGATCGGCAGGGCATCCAGAACACCGATTCCGATTCCGCCCAGAATATAATATGGATTTCCAATCAGCAGCAGTCCTAGCATCGAGAGCGAAGATGTCATCAGGAAAATAACTGACTGTGTTTTCAGCCACGCGCTTCCCGTCACCGCAAGCCGCCTGCCGAGCAGAAAAAATTCGCGGTGAAACATCGAGTCAAACCGCCTCCGGCGCAGCTCATCCATTTCCTGTAAGCTCAAAATCGAGGCAATGAAAAATAAAACAACCACAACAACCGCGCGCACGATCCTCGCCGCAGCCGGAACCGATTTTTGAAGGAGCTGCGGCAGCAGGATTTCCTTGACCTGTCCGCCGCCCTGCAAGCCTGTCCCGCGAAAGAGCTGTCCCAGTCTTCCCGCCGGTAAATGAAGAAACCGTTCTGCCGACTGTTCAAATTGCCCTCCCAGCAGTGACAGTTCCTCCATCCGTCCGGGAAGCTCTTCTAAAAAGCGTTCCAGCTCCTCCATGAAACGCCGTCCCCCTGCTGCCAGCAAAACAAACAGCAGTATACACAGCAAAATCAACTCCACGCCCCCGATCACACCAATAGGAATGCCGATGGTGCGCCCGCGGAAGGAGATTCGCAGCCTTTTTTCAAGAAATGCCGCAGACGGGCGGAGAAAGAGTGCCATCAGGTAAGCCGCCAGAAACGGGAACACAAGTGGCAGCAGATACCGGAAACTTAAGTACACGCCCGCCGTGACTGCTGCTGTGAGAAATGCTTTTTTCTGTTTTCTGCTGAATGCCATCTTCGTAATTCCCACCTTCCCAATTTTTCTTTCTTCCATACACGGTTATGTTTCCATTTTGCCGCATCCATTCAAACCATCTTATCCGTCCAAATAAACATCATTTCACTAAACGAAAAACCACAGGAAACCGGCGTCAGCTCTCGCTTCTTCCGGCTCCTGCGGTCTCTTTTGTAAGCCCTCTTTAGTCGCTCCGGGGCTTACCCATGGACTCCGCCCATTTATGATTCGTACTTCCTTTGTACACGCTTTAGTATGAGCGGGTTGGAGGAAAATATACATAATTTTGTGCGTATGAAAATCAAACAAATCTGCCAAGCCAGAGCACTCATGTTTTTCCGTCCTCTCCCACCAATGACAACTTGAAATTTGCGCATTACCCACACGCCTCCACTCTATTTTTAGATTATTTCTTTAAATTCTTACAGTTTTTTTACTTTTCATTCTTTGTTCTTGCATATCCTTATACAATATGTTAGTATTTGCGTACAAAACACATCATTATTTTTTATAGTAATTGTTCCAATTTCGACCATATAGACAGTAACTCAAAAAATAAATATTTTCATCATAGGCGCCCCCAAATTTAGCATTTTTAAATCAAAGGAGGTATCTACCATGACATATAGACGAAATTTCTTTTCATATTTTAATTTCTTAGGGATATCGTTTTGCATCTTTATTGCATGGGCTTCTTATTTCGGCTATAAGAGCTTAGTAATAAATGGGCTTTTGGCATTCTTTGTATTCTGTGTATTAAAATGTGTCATGTTTGCAAAATTTAAAAATGATATACTGGAAAACGATACTCCCTTCCTATTTAAACTTTCTAATCATGTGTTCGGAATCATGTTCATTATCATGGACCTCTTTATTTTTTATATAAGTCGTTGATTTCCGAACAGGGAGAATCTCATTGCGACAGATGCCACCAGATGCAGAAATCAGGTGCCATCCCAAATAAACATACATCAAAAGGAGAATCTAGTATGAAACTTGCAGTCACCTATGAAAATGGACAAATTTTTCAGCATTTTGGTCACACCGAACAGTTTAAGATCTATGAAGTGGCTGACGGAAAAATCGTCAGCGAAGAAGTGGTCGATACGAACGGCAGCGGTCACGGCGCTTTAGCTGGTTTTCTGATGCAGCACGGGGTCGAGGCGCTGATCTGCGGCTGTCTCTTATACACATCTCCGAGCCCACGAGACGCGTAGTAATCTCG
>OWJJ01002018.1_pt1 | contig 10437 bp, 8 predicted proteins | sample 1732811 | NCBI WGS metagenome assembly OWJJ01 (sample SAMN05065756, study PRJEB22554) | human gut metagenome | biome: ENVO:2100002; feature: ENVO:00000062; material: ENVO:00002003 | host: Homo sapiens | place: USA
CTTATCGTCGGCAGCGTCAGATGTGTATAAGAGACAGTTCCAGTTCTGTCAGTTCCTCAGCAGGTATCTCGATGTTGTACTCATCTTCCAGTGCCATAACCAGTTCGAACAGGTCAAGGGAATCTGCTCCAAGGTCATCTTTAAAAGAAGTATCTGCTGTGATCTCATTTTCGTCGCAGTTTAACTGTTCTGCGAGCATTTTTTTCATTTCATCTAACATTGCTTTTCTCCTTTATCAAGTATGCTTTTTCACTACTTTGATGTGCAAAGTATATATTCTGGAAAACTATTTGTCAATAGATTTTCTGTTATTTTAGGCTGCCCTTTCGGGTGTCTTGAGTTTAATCTGCCTGGACACGCTTAAGGCCAGTCCCATCTCGGCCATGAGGAACATGATCGAGGTACCTCCATAGCTGATAAACGGCAGCGTGACACCGGTATTTGGCATCAGATTTACTACGACTGCAATGTTCAGAATTACCTGCAGTGCAATATGTATAAAGATACCGCTGACAATCAGCGACCCAAAAAGATCCTGTGCATTCTGTGCGATAAAACACAGCCTGTAAAGAAGATATCCAAACAGAAGCAGAAGAATCACGCCCCCTACGATTCCAAGTTCTTCACAGATGATAGAAAAGATCATATCGTTCTGTGCTTCCGGTACGCTTCCAAGCTTCTGAATACTGTTACCAAGTCCACGTCCCAGAAAGCCTCCGGAACCAATTGCATAAAGCGCCTGTATGGTCTGGTATGCCGCAGTTCCTGTGGCATTCTCAGGATGAAGCCACGCGATGATTCGATTCAGACGGAAATCATCTGTCTCCTTTACACTCTGACCAATAACAAATACAAGAATCGCCAGAAACGCAATTGCCACCGCCGCAAGAATCAGAAAAATCCTGGTCTTGGGATGTGCCACAAAAATCATTCCCACTGTAATACAGAAAATAATAATGGCTGTACTGAGGTTATCTGTGCAGACATATGCCAGCAATGCAAGAAATGTTCCCATTGCCCCAAGTGTCATACATGCCTTGAGTGAATTCATCTTCTTGCCCATGTGAACGATCATGTAGGAAAGACAGACGATCACGGCGATCTTGGCAATCTCTGCCGGCTGAAACTGAATCGGTCCGATCCTGAGCCATCTCCTGGCACCATTGGAAACAGTTCCCAGAGGTGTTCTTACCAGTACCATAGAGCCGGCAGCAACACCATACAGAACCCCTGTAAACCTTGCCAGGATATGATAATCAAACATGGATATAAACAGAGCACCGGCAATACATACAAAGCTGATCGCCGCCTGTTTCTTAAAGAAATACATATCATCACCATACTTGATCGTTGATGTGTATGCGCTGGTACTGTACAGCATAACCAGACCGAAACAGGTCAGAAGGATAATCGCCGCTACCAGATTGTAATCATAATACTCTGGTTTCTCTATAAGCTTCACTCCGATATTATTTCTGGATCTGGATTTGGTTTTGGATTTCTTTTTGGTCTTTTTCGAAACCGGTACATTGCCCCGCTGTTTCGTTTTTTCCATTTTATCACCTGATACTTTCTCTGTGATTTCTATGTCCTGCTATACAGTATAGCAGACTCCCTCCGCCATCGCAAGACAAAACAGGGGAACGGTCTGAAACCGTTCCCCTGAAAAAGTTATCATCATTATCAGTCGTTGTCAATTGCTTCTGTTTCAATGACAAACTTCACATTTCCATCCATCTTATCGGACTTTCCTGCATAGCTTGTGTATGCATTATCATCAGAACGAAGCGCATCCAGACGATCCAGAACATCCTGAAGATCATCATTTACAGCTTCATCAAGTTTCTTGATTCCCTTGTCATTGAATTCCTTTGTTCCGTCAGCCAGTTTCTTGGCTCCTTTGGCAAGCGTATTGATTCCGCTCTTAACCTGCGAACTTCCACTTACAAGTGTGCCTGTTCCACTTGCAAGCTGCTGTGTTCCGCTTGCAAGCTGACTTGCTCCGCTGTTCAGTGTACCACTGTTTGCAGAAAGCTGGTTTGCTCCGCTTGTCAGAGTACTTGTTGCACTGTCAATCTGACTTGCTCCGCTCTGAACCTGCTTGCTTGCACTTGTAAGCTGGTTTGCTCCACTTGTCAGCGTTGTTCCTGATTTCTGAAGCTGACTTACACCATTTGTAAGCTGTTTATTGGTAGACTGCAGTTTCAGTGCACCAGATTTCAGCTGTGTTGCTGACTTCTTTGCTGTATTATAACCTTCCTGAAGCTGATCTGCACCAGTCTGGAGTTCTTCTGCACCTTTCTGAAGTTTAGTTAACTGGTCGCCATCCAGCATACTTCCGACTTCTGTCTGAAGTGCTGCTGTTCCTTCTTTTACCTGAGCGGAAGCATTTGTCAGGGATTCTCCCTCTCCGGTTCCGTTCGTGATCAGATTGTCAGCTACTGTCTCTAACGCTTCATTATTACCGGTAAGCTGTGTCAGGGCTGCATTCAGACCTGCTGCAAGCTGTGCTGCACTGTCAATTGCATCTCCTGTGGAATCAGCATCGTCATCCTCATCCAGACCATCAGAAATCTGATCCAGACCATCCTTAAGCTGTGATACTGCATCTGCTGCCGCCTCATTCTGACTGCTCTGTGCACTGATCGTAGCTGCTGCTGCCTGAACTTCTCCAGCCTGTTCAGAAAGACCAGATACCTGATCTGCATGTTCCTGAAGACTGTCAACTCCACTCTGCGCGGTATCCACACCACTGGAAATTGCTCCGATCGCACTTTCCACTGCGCTGTTTACAGCCGCTGCTGTTACATCATCCATAGAAGAAGTATCAATGCTGCTCAGAATATCAATTGCAGATTCTGCACTTGCAAGACCGCCGGCGATCGTTCCTGCATCACCCTGAATTGCTGCTCCTGCACCCGCTGCTTCGCTGATTGCATCTGCTGCTTCACTCACCTGATCCGCTACGGAATCATCTGTAGATGCCTCAATGGAATCTGCTGCCTCCATTGCCTGTGCAAGACCGCTTGTGATCTGCTCTGTTTTGGAGTCTTCACTTTCGCTGCTTCCTGTCATGCTTCCAAGAAGCTGTGCAAGCTGTTCAGCAACCGGCTGTGCCTGTGCAACGCCTGCCGCATATGTTTTTACGCTGTCTGCAAACTGTGCTGTTCCCTGTGCATAAGCACTTACACTGTCTGCATATGTGTTGATCTTTGTAACTGTATCGGAAAGTTCTCCTACCATTGAACCTGCTTTTTCTGCAAAAGCACTGATTCCTGCTGCCGCTTCCTTGACACCCTTTGCGCTCTTTCCAACACCCTCTACCAGTGTTCCGATTCCATCAACATACGTAGTAATTCCGTTTCCAAGCTGTGTAGCGCCCTGTACATAAGCCTTTACACCACTTCCAAGAGTGTTTGTTCCGCTGACGTAAGCTTTTGCACCGGCTGCAAGAGTATTTACACCCTGATTATATTCTGTGAGGGAACTGGTCAGCTTACTTACACCGGATGCATACTGATTTACACCGGACGCAAGGGTATCTGCACCGGAAGTATAAGATGCAACACCACTCTTCAGGCTTGCAGCACCGCTGTTTAATGTACTTACGCCGCTTTTCAGTGAAGCAATACCGTCATCCAGTTCTTTGTATTTCGTATTCAATGTGGTAGTACCATCAGAAAGTTCCTTGGCTCCATCCACCAGCTTAGTTGCAGAATCTGTAAGTTCTTTCATGGAATCCTTGAGATCATCCAGACCGTCAATATCATCTGTATCAATGGAATCCAGAAGGTCTGTCATTCCGAAAGTAAAGGTAGAACTCATGCTGAAATCTGTCACATCTGCTTCCATTGTGAAGCCTTCCGGAATGTCAATGTCGATATCCTTATCGATGCTCTTGAGATCCAGGCTGTCTGCCAGTCCCGGGAGACCTACGCCGACTGCAATGTTTCTCTGTCCGTCAGAAAGGACTTTACCATTGTCGATCGTTACATTTGTGAAATTATCGACCGGAAGGATCATTGCTGTCACCATGACGAATGGTGAATACATGTCTGTCTTTTTCTTGCCGACTTTTACTTTGTTCTTGGCATTGTTTGTGTATTTTACTTCGACCTTGAGATGACCGCTCTTGCCTGCCAGATCATCCGGACTTACCTGAACACCGTCCAGGTAATAGGTAAGTTCTACAGATGCCGGAAGTTCCTTGGTAGTAGTTCCCTGATAATAAATATCCTTATCCTCTGTATTCCAGGTCAGGTCATCGCCGTCCTGGTCAAAGGTCTCATCACCTTTGACATTCTTGATATCTTTAAGATCGGACACATCGCTTAAATTTCCTGAGGAAGCTGAGTTTTTCAGCCATTCAGATACAGTGATTTCCTGCGGAGTACCACTTGCTGAAGCGTTTACATATACAGTTTCCTGTTTTGAAACACTGCTGTCCGCAGCCAGTACCGGCACTGTTCCCATAACAACTGCCATTCCTGTTGCCAGAGAAGCTACCACTACTTTCTTTCTGTTTCTGTTCATATCTTGACTCCTTTTCCAGCCCGGGGGCTTCATTCATTTATGTGTTGATTTTATTTTTTGTCCGGCAAAAAGCCTTTTGATGTACGAACAATGATCGGGTCAAATACCATAAACATCGCCGGAAGTACAAGCAGTACAACGACCGTACTGATCACCGCACCTCTCGCAAGCAGAGTGCAGATCGAACCGATCATATCTACCTGTGAGTAAAGAGCTACACCGAAGGTTGCTGCAAAGAAGCTGCATCCGCTTACGATGATAGACTTCATGGAGAATTTATGTGCAATAGAAATAGATTCCTTCTTGGTCTTGCCAAGATGACGCTGTTTCTGGTAATTGCTTGTCATCAGGATCGCATAGTCTACGGTTGCTCCAAGCTGGATCGCACCGATGACGATACTTGCAACGAACGGAAGGGTTACACCCTGATAATACGGGATTGCCATATTTACATAAATCGCAAACTCGATAACCGCCAGAAGTACAAACGGCAGGGAGATGGATTTGAATACAAACAAGATGATCACGAAGATTGCTGCCATGGAAAGGATATTTACTCGCTGAAGGTCGACATCTGTCGTATCCTGAAGGTCCTTCATCAGAGGTGCCTCACCGATGACCATGGAATCCGGACTGTATTCCTTAACGATCTCCTGAATGGAAGCAAGCTGTGCGTTACATTCATCTGTTGCAGATGAATATTCAGAGCAGACAAACTGCACTTCGTAGTTGTCTGATTCCAGCATTTCCCTGACATTGGAAGGGATCATGGATTCCGGGAAACTTGGTCCGATCAGGGAGTTCATACCCAGAGACCATTTTACTCCGTCTATTTCATCGATCTTGTCGAGCATCTGTGTTTTCTGTTTGCTGTCCAGACCATTCCTGAGCAGGATCATATGCATCGTGCTCATATCAAAATCCTCTTTCAGTTTATCATTTGCAACATTACTTGCCAGGGTTGCCGGAAGAGATTTATCAATATTGTAGTAGATCTGTGTATGGTTGTTTCCATAGATTGCCGGGTACAGAAGTACGAGGAATACGATCAGCCATACTTTGTAATGTTTGGTGATAAAACCGGAAGCTTTGTCCATGTTCGGAAGCAGAGCCTTGTGTTTTGTCTTCTCGATTGCCTTGTCGAATACGAGGATCATTGCCGGAAGAACAGTTACACAGCAGACAACTCCGATCACAACACCCTTCGCCATAACGATACCCATATCACGTCCCAGGGCAAAGGTCATAACACACAGTGCAAGGAAACCGGCGATCGTAGTAACGGAACTTCCCGCTACGGATTTGAAGGTATCTGCGATCGCATGTGCCATCGCACGTTCTTTCTCATCATATTTCTTCTTATATGCTTCAAACGAGTTCAGCAGGAAAATGGAATAGTCCATTGTAACACCAAGCTGAAGTACCGCCGTCAGTGATTTGGTAATGTAGCAGACCTGACCGAGGAAAATATTACTTCCAAGGTTATACAGGACCGCCAGACCTACACTCAAAAGGAACAGAATTGGAACCACGAGTGAATCCATTGCAAGAAGCAGTACCAGAAGGGAAAGTCCTGCTGCGATCACAACATAGATCGGCATCTCCTCCAGGGCAATGTTCTTGATATCTGTTACAACACCTGACATACCACTGATAAAGCACTGTTCATTTGCGATCTTACGCATGTCTGTAACTGCTTCCATCGCAGCATCAGAGGAAGTTGTATTGTCAAACAGTGCGATCATCATGGTCGCATCGCCATTAAAAAATGCATCTTTGAATTTATCAGGGATCATGCTTACCGGGATGCTTAAGTCAGCCACACTGTCATACCACAGAACATCCTTTACATGCTCTACATCCTGAAACTTTTCTTTTAATGCTGCTACGTCCTTGAGGTCCATATCTTCCACAACGACCATGGAAAACGCACCCATTCCGAACTCATCTACCATGATATCCTGGCCTTCTACAGTTTCCAGGGAATCCGGCAGATAACTAAGGATATCGTAATTGACTCTTGTTGCCGCCATACCGATCACCGACGGTATCAGCAGAATCATACTGATCAGTACGATCAGCACTTTATGCTTCGCTATCCATTTACCGACCTTAATCATCATGTCCTCCTTGTTGACTATCTTTTTCATTTATGACTATCAGTCATTTTCTTTTCATCATTAAGAGTTATATACCAAAACTGACTGTTAGTCAATATACGATTATGCGAAAGTGTCCAAAAACCAACTTATTTTTTTCATTGTGTTGATTGGTCCGTAATTAATATTGACTTCTGGTCATTTTTGATTATAATAAAGCACAAAAGGTATGGTCAGAAGGAGGGATTTTATGGGAAAAGTAGAAGTAAAAAAGCAGAAAAAGAAAGATGCGCTGTTCAATACTGCATTCGAGCTTTTTACCACCAAAGGCACCAACCAGACGACCATCTCTGATATCGTAAACAAAGCAGGCGTCGCCAAGGGGACCTTTTATCTTTATTTTAAAGACAAATATGATATTCGAAATAAACTGGTATCACACAAGACCTCGGAGCTTTTTTACCAGGCTTACCGTGCCGTGATCGACCAGGAGATCACAGGCTTTAGGAATCAGCTTCACTTTATGATCGATTTTATTCTGGATGCCCTGGAAAGTGACTCTCCTCTTCTGATGTTTATTTCCCGCAATCTTTCCTGGGGTGTCTTTCAGGCAGCTCTGGATGACAAAGTTCCAGACGAAGATCTTGTATTTTATGATGCGTATCTCGGACTTCTTGAGAAGGATGAACATACGTATGAACATCCGGATATGATGTTGTTTTCGGTGATCGAGCTGGCAAGCTCCACCTGTTACAGCTGTATTCTTTATCAGCAGCCGGTTTCACTCAGTGAATATAGGCCGTATCTGCATCGGTCGATCGATGGGATACTGGATAGTTATACCCATGACGAACCACGGGGACGGAGTTAATGGCCCTGAAGTGCCATATAACTCCGTCCCCGTGATTCTGTCATCTTTTTTCAAGTTTTTTATCATTCTTTGCTTTTTCGATCAACTCTGCGATTCTGCTGTTCGTTTTCCCCACTGTTACTCCGGCATCAATGACTTTTTCACAGGAATCCACCAATTTCATGGCTTCTGCAAATGTCTCATCACTGATCTCCTCAAACGGCTTCTCTGTCACAGTCCGTACAGCGAGAAGGCGTGCCAGCTGATAGTCGATGTCATTGGTATAGAGAATCCCGGCTGCAAATGGGATATTTTTTCTCTGCAGTTCTCTGTAGATCGGGATTCCGGTTCCACCGCTGGAGATGACCAGGGTCTTTGGTTCTCCTTCTGGTCTTGGAAGTTCCAGGCTTCCGAAGACCGGGTCAAAATATCCATTGTCAATTCCATAAAGATCACGGATCGCTTCTTCCTTAAAGATCGTTTCCGGTTTTCCGTAATGTGCAATGCGGTCGCCTTTTACGCAGATGATCTTGTCGGCCACTTTTTCAGCCAGATCGATCTCATGGAGCGACATGATCACGGTGATTCCTTTTTTCTTTGCCATATTTCTGAGGATTGAAAGCAGTTCCAGTTTGTAACGCACATCCAGGAATGAAGTAGGTTCATCCAGAACGATGATCTCCGGTTCCTGACAGATTGCCCTTGCTAGGAGAACTCGCTGCCGCTGTCCGTCACTGATCGCGTTAAAATCACGGTCGCCAAGTTCCTGTGCATGGACTGCTTCCATCGCTTCATCAACCTTCTGCTCATCTTCCCTGCTCAGGATTCCAAGCTTGCCGGTATATGGATAACGTCCGGTAGCCACAATATCATGGCAGGTCATAAGTTCCGGTTTCATACGGTCCGTCAGGACTACCGCCATCTTGGTAGACAGGTCACGGAAAGACAGCTTAGAGAGATCTGCATCTGCGATCTTTACATTTCCGGAAATGATCTTGAGCTGGCGTGTGATACTTTTGAGGATCGTGGATTTGCCGGCACCATTCGGTCCGATCAGTGTCACGATCTCTCCTTTTTCGATTCCGATACAGATGTCATGGATCAGGGCTTTTCCGTTATAGCCAACTGCCAGATTATCCATATTTATATATTGCTCTGCCATATCACTGTTTTCCTTTCTGACGTTTCAGCATCATTGCGATGACAACCGGCGCGCCAAAGATTGAAGTTACGGTACTGATGTTCAGTTCCAGCGGTGCAAATGCTGTTCTTGCGATCAGGTCACTGAGCATACAGAAGACTGCTCCTCCCAGGAAGGTTCCCGGAATGACGACCAGTGGCCTGGAAGTATTCAGTGCCTGTTTTACCAGATGTGGAACTGCGATTCCCACGAAAGAGATCGGACCCGCAAAAGCAGTTACTGTAGCCGAAAGGATACTGGACAGAAGGATCAGTGTCACACGAAAGACCTTGATATCAACGCCCATGCTCTGTGCATAAGCTTCGCCCAGCTGATAGGCACCGATCGGTTTGGAGAGCATAAATGTCAGTGCGACTGCAACAGCTACGATCACTGCTGCAATATGTACATTACTCCAGCTCATACCGGAGAAACTTCCCTGGGACCAGCCATGAAGGTTTACGATATCGGAATCCTCTGCAAACGTAACCATAAAATCCGTGATCGCAGAGCAGATATAACCGATCATAGTTCCGGCGATCAGAAGTGTCGCCATATGTTTGATGCGTCTGGATACCAGAAGGATAAATCCTGTTGCTATCAGAGATCCGATAAAAGCGGCAATTACTAATGTATAGGAAGAAACTTTGTTGAATTTCTCCAGGAAATAGATCATTGCCAGTGCTACGACCATTTTGGCTCCGGAAGAAATACCCAACAGGTATGGTCCGGCGATAGGGTTTTCAAAAAAGGTCTGTAACAGAAATCCGGAAAGGGACAGTGCACCGCCCAGGATCGCCGCCATCAGAAGACGCGGCATTCGGATCTTCCAGATAATATTGTATTCTGTCTGTGCACCTTCCCGCAGGAAAATGATCTTCAGGATACGTGAGACCGGAATGTTTGTCGTTCCGGTATTGATGTTTAATATCAGAATTGCAAAAAGTGCCGCTGCAAGTACTGCAAATACTGCTGCGTAACGTGAACGCCGCCGGAAGTTTTCCATGTGGAAGGTTCCGGTGCCCTCACCTGTCTGTGCTTTCATCATGTTTTCTCCTGTATTTAATCAATTTTTGTCATAAAGGTCATCTGGCTCGCATCTCCGCCGGTGAGCATCAGATGAATGTCTGTGATCATATTTCCTACAATGTCGGTTGCCTGGTAGAGATATTTGCCGGCACACCATACATTGCCTTCTTTGACAGCCTTGAAGTCTGCAAAAAGTTCGCTCTTCTGCAGAAGGTCATCCACGCTGTTAATCGGATCATCAATCGTTCCATTGTATACCAGATAATCCGCATCGATCGCCTGTGTATAAAATTCTTCCATCGTCATCGGCACGGAAGAACGCTTTGTTTCTTCCTCAGAGTCCACCTGTGTCGGAACGTAACGACCGCCTGCGATCTCGATCATCTTCGGCACATAGTCGGATGGTTTTCTTACGACTACGGAGCCATCTGTATTAATATAGAAGAAAGCGACTGTTTTTTCTGTATTTTTGAAATCTTTCAGATCAGAGATGATCTTTGCCTGTTCGTCAAAGAATTCTTTCGCCTCATCTCTCTTATCAACCATTTCTGCATAAACTTTGATCCATTCGGTACGTCCAAGCGGATGGTTTTCGTAACTGGAACGGTCTGTGAATACAGGGATTCCCATCTGCTCGATCATCTCCTGTACCTTCGGGGTGTGAAGGATCATCGTTGATTCAATTGCCAGATTACATCCTGTCTCTTATACACATCTCCGAGCCCACGAGACGCGTAGTAATCTCG
>OWJJ01002061.1_pt1 | contig 10276 bp, 9 predicted proteins | sample 1732811 | NCBI WGS metagenome assembly OWJJ01 (sample SAMN05065756, study PRJEB22554) | human gut metagenome | biome: ENVO:2100002; feature: ENVO:00000062; material: ENVO:00002003 | host: Homo sapiens | place: USA
GCATACGAGATTACTACGCGTCTCGTGGCTCGGAGATGTGTATAAGAGACAGGCACCACTGACTCCGAAGAGTTGCGACGACTTACATTCTCTTCACAGGCGTAGATTCCCGTGCGACCCACGGTACTCTATGAGTTATGTCAGGCAGATATTCGCCTAGCTTCTTCTCGAATATTTATCGCAGCATTCTTGTCACGATTATGGTGACTGCCACACTTAGGGCAATCCCATTCCCTCACAGACAAGTCTTTTGTTTCGTTATTCTGATAACCACAAACATGGCATAACTGGCTACTTGGATACCATTTATCTATCCTGACAAGTTGTTTACCTTCCCAAGCAAGTTTATATTCTAGTATGTTCGTGAACAAATTCCAGCCGTTGTCGGCTACGGATTTGCCAAAGCTGAATTTGCCACCCTTCTTGCGTTTTGCCATAGCTTTGACACGAATATCCTCAATACCAATGGCATCGTAGCGGTCTGCAAGGTAACGGGCTTTCTTATGCAGAAAGTCACGACGTTGATTCGCAATTTTCTCATGGAGCTTGGCTACACATAATCTTTGCTTATCTCGGTTATGGCTTCCCTTTTGTCTCTTGGAGAGTTTTCTTTGTGCCTTGACCAACCTTTTCTCGGCTCTTCGCAAGAAATTCGGATAATCGGCATCATCCTCATCGGAAGCAACATACAGACCGTGCATAGCAAAATCCAGCCCAAGGAATTTCTTAGGTATTATGAGGAGTATTTGGTTTTCGTACTCCACCAAAATACTGATGTAATATTTCCCTGATGGTGTCTTGCTTATGGTTACAGTCTTTATAATGCTGTTCTCCATCAATGGACGATGAAGACATAGCTTTACCCAACCGATTTTAGGCAGCTTTACTTTGTTCTCCTCGATTCTTACAGAGCCATGCTGGTTGTTCGTGGAATACGAAGCATGACCTGTTTTCTTCGACTTGAAGCGTGGCTTGCCAAAATGCTTCTTATTGCTCCAGAAGTTGCTGTATGCCTTGTTCAGGTTCATCTGGGCATTCGTAAGAGCAAGGCTGTCAACTTCTCTCAGCCAAGGAAATTCTTCCTTATACTGTGCAGGTGTATTTTTCAGCTTCTTGCCAGTTTCCTTGTAATAGTCAAGACGGTCACCAAGCATCTTGTTATAGATGAATCTGACACAGCCGAAGGTCTTGGTAAACATAATCTTCTGTTCTGTTGTCGGGTATAGCCTGTATCGGTATGCCTTATTCACTGCCACATCACCCACCTTGATTTTCTATGTATGTACGAATTATCTCTATGGGAGCACCGCCTGTTGTTAGCAGACAATAGCTTCTTGACCAAAACATCTCCTTCCACAGCTTACGCCTAACTTCTGGAAATTTTTTTTTGATTAGTCTCGAACTAGCACTTTTGTAAGCGTTGATGAATTTTGACATCTCCGTGTTAGGGTAAGCACGAAACATGATATGCACATGGTCTTGGTCATGATTCCATTCTTCCAATATGATGTTATGGGAAGAGCCTATACGAACGAATATATCTTTTGCGTATTGGCTCATCTCGTCAGAAAACACTTTGCGACGATACTTTACCACTAGAACAAGATGATAATACAGCAAGAATACTGAATGGTTATTATTGTCTAATTCCATGACACAATCAATCCTTTCGTCTCTACGGCTGATTATATCATGGAACAAGCTACAAAGCAATTGTTTTTCTGAGGGCATCGAACCCACAGAAAAACCCACAATTCATCTCACCACCTATAGAGGGGGGAGACTTCTTGCAGGTTAGGTTAAATCGGATGCCAGAGACAGTCCGCCTGCTGCCAAAGCAAGCGTGAGCGCCATGGCACATATACGTTTTTTCATAATGCTCCTTTCATGAGCTGTCTTTAATTATTTTCTTTCATTATACCAAACCCGTCATGCAGAGGAATAGATTCTTCACTCTGTGTCACTATCCCGTTTCCCTTCTTTCTCCCACAGCATTCTTGCCTCCGTTCAGAATAACGATTGGAGGAAAAGGCGTCATAATGAGGAAAACGTCAACCATCATCCGAAGCGGATGTGAAGGATCTGTTACCATAGTGAGGAAGACGGCAAGAAGATAAAAGCTATCAGCTGTGAGCTGTCAGCTGCAAGCTAAATATTCTTTTACGATTTAAATCATTACGACAAGCGAGTATCCTCAATCGCACTACGTGCGCCAACAGCTTCTTCTGGCGGCGGGTTCCATGATCCTTGTGTAAAAAGCGGTATTGACGGTGGGACTTCATTCGGAGTAATAGATTCTTCACTCTGTGTCACTATTCCGTTTCCCATTTTTCTCGCAAAGCATTCTTGCTGCCGTTCAGAATAACGATTTTGGAAAAGCACGTCACTAACAATGGGGAACAGAAAGCGTCATAATAACGGAGAACGAAAAGTGTCATCCTGAATGAAGGTGAAGGATCTGTGCCCTTAATGAAGTCACCTCGGCGCTTGAAAAGCCTGTACCTGAAAACCGCCTTTTATTCTCCCAACTCGCGGCGGATAAGTTCACTCTTTAATGTCTGCAGCTTGTCGGACAGGTTGATTTCCATCAGATCCGGATTAAGGAGACGTGTGTATTCCGGCCAGAGTGTGTCCATCTGCTTATCTGCATAGCGGATGATTTCAGGAAGTGCGGGCAGCGGAAGGTTTCTGCCGTTTTCTACGACGGGCCTCAGCAGTTCCTCCACTGTATAAGTTCCTGCTTTCAGCTCTTTCCTGCGCCATTTCGCCGATTCCGTGACAAGGGTAAAGTCGCCGCCGTCCGCCGCTTTTTCATCACGGAGACAGACAAGGTCGGTAATCATTTTTCCCGTATCTTTTTTATAGAAACGATAGACCGTCTTGATACCGGGGTTCGTCATTTTTTCCACGTCGTTGGAAAATTTCATAACGGGAACCTCTTTCCCATCCGCTTCTTTCACCGCCATTTTAAAGACGCCCCCCAGAGCGGAAGTACCGTCGGCCGTGATGATTTTCGTACCCACGCCCCACGAGGTGACGGTACATCCCTGCGCTTTGAGGGATTGGATGGTATATTCGTCAAGATCGTTGGAACCGGAAATAATGGCATCAGGGAAGCCGGCTTCGGTAAACATACGGGTCGCTTCCTGAGAGAGATAGGCGATATCTCCGCTGTCGATGCGGATCCCGTATTTCTCGGGGAGCCGCTCCTCTTCTTTCAGTTCTTTAAACACCTGAATTGCATGGGGCACGCCCATTTCAAGAACATTGTAGGTGTCGGCCAGGAGGATGAGATTGTCATGATACTGGCGGACGTATTCGCGGAAAGCATCTATCTCTTCATCAAAGCTCATGACCCAGCTGTGGGCCATCGTACCGAGGACGGGAATGCCGAACCGTTTTCCCGCTTCCACATTGGATGTGCCGTTGAACCCTCCGATCATGGCGGCCCGTGCGCCCCAGAGTCCGGCAGAATGCCCCTGCGCGCGGCGGAGACCGAACTCCATCAGGGCGTCTTTCGGCGCTACAGTGCGCACACGGCGCGCTTTCGTGGCAATGAGGCTTTCATGGTTCATAATCATGGATAGACCTGTTTCAAGAAGCATGGCTTCTGTCGTAGTGCCATGGAAACGAAGAAGCGGTTCGCCGGGAAAGACTACAGTGCCTTCCGGTACAGCATAAATGTCTCCTTTAAATCGGAAGTTTTCCAGATAATCAAGAAAGGCGGGATAAAAAATATGCAGACTTTCCAGGTAATCGATATCTTCTTCATCAAAACGGAAATTTTCTACAAACTGCTGGAGATGCTCAAGCCCCGCCACGATGGTGTAGCCGCCGTTAAAAGGATTCTTTCTGTAAAAACGGTCAAACACGACTTTCCGTTCATGGCGTCCTTTGTTGAAAAGGGCATTTGCCATTGTCAATTGGTATAAATCGGTAATCAAGCCATTCATTTTTATTCCGCCTTTCTTTATATACTTATTCTCGAGACTTATTGTTTTTCATTTCCCTCACCACAGCAGCAGATCCTTCCCGTTTGTTCAGGATGGCGTCTCACCGTCCCTCGTCATTCGGCACTTTTAGCTGCCAGCTGACAGCTCACAGCTGATAGCTTTTATCTTCTTACGACTTCCTCACTACGGGTACAGATCCTTCACATTCGTTCAGGATGACGATTAACGTTTCTCTTATTATGATGCCCTTTCCTCCAATCGTCATTCTGAACGGGGCAAACATTCCTTATAGGAAAGATGGGAAACGGGATAGTGACACGGAGTGAAGAATCTGTTACTCCGAATGAAGTCCCCCCGTCAATACCGCTTTTTGCACAAGGATCATGGAACCCGCCGCCAGAAGAAGCTGCTGGCGCACGTAGTGCGATTAAGGATACTCGCTTGCCGTAATGATTTAAATCGTAAAAGAATAGTTAGCTTGCAGCTAACAGCTCACAGCTGATAGCTTTTATCTTCTTACGGCTTCCCTCATCACGGGTACAGATCCTTCACATTCGTTCAGGATGACGATTATCGTTTCCCTCACTACAACAGCAAATCCTTTGCTAATGTTTCGTATGACACCTAATGGAAATCATATGCTTCGGCTTTTAACTCACAGCTCACAGCTAACTGCTAACAGCTTATAGCTGACAGCTCACAGCTGATAGCTTTTATCTTCTTACCATACGTACCAATTTCAGCAGGGGAAACCGGCTTGCTGCATGGTTCTTCTTTCGGTTTGATTCCTCTTCTTTTTGTGGTACAATGGGGATGGAAGCAGAGTACTGTTTCCACCATCGTGTCGGGGATTTTCTCCTGTGTGCCTTTCAATAGATATTTTTTAATATACTGTAAACCCACTGTTCTGATTTAATGAAAGTCTGATGAATCGGTAACGGTATACAGGACCCCCTCCATCCCCGGCAGATTCATACGGATCTCCTCGATCCGAAAAAATCCCGCTCCCCCATATGGCGGGATTTTTTCATTGCGGTTTTCTCTGTGATAAAATAAGAAAAGATGAATTACCCAAGATATTTTACCTGTCATTTTATGATTAAGGAGTTTTCATGCGTATCGTAATTTTAGGCGCGGGGCATCTGGGCTATACGATTGCCGAGCTTCTCTCCAATGAGCAGCATGATGTGGTTGTCGCCGATTCTGATGAAGAAAAGTTATCCAAAGTCCGCGACTCGCTGGATGTACTCACGATCACCGCCAACGGGACAAGTCCGGATTTCACACGGGATCCCGATATACGGGATGCATCTGTTTTCGTGGCGGTGACCGAAATGGATGAGGTGAATATTCTTGCTTCCATGCTGGCGAAGAAAAACGGAATCCCCCACACGATTGCCCGCATCCGCGACCCGAAATTCCTTCAGGAATCCACCGAATATCTCCAGGAAAATTTTGACATTGACCTGGTTCTGAGTCCTGAGCTGGTCACGGCAAAAGAAATACGGCGCATCCTCATGACGCCCGCCGCCCTTAACGTGGGAGATTTCGCCAATGGCCGCGTCCGTTTGTATGAGACACGGATACAGCGCCAATCTCCTTATATCCATATACCGTTCAAAGATTTGGAACTGCCTGATGAAATCCTTGCCGCCATGATTTTCCGTGATCATCAGATGATTATCCCCCACGGCAATGACTGCCTGCTCCCTTACGACAACGCTTACTTCATCGGCGCGCCGGAAAATATAGAAAAATTCAGCCGGGGTATGGCGGAAAGCAGTACCAGGCATATCAAAAAGGCCATCATCATCGGCGCGGGACGGACAGGAACGGCGCTTGCCCCCATGCTGGAAGCCGACGGTATATCCGTAAAAGTCATTGATCTCGATCCAGAGCAGTGCCGGCATATTTCTTCCAAATTAAAAAAGTCCATCGTCCTTTGCGGCGACGGGGCGGATATAGATCTTCTCATGCAGGAAGGCGTTTCTGAAGCGGATGTGGTGATCTGCACGACGAAAGATGAACGGCTGAATCTCCTTGTCGCCCTCCTTGCCAGGCACCTGGGCGCGAAAAAGACAATCGTCCGCGTCGTCCGCGGGGAATACGCGGATCTCATGACACAGGTAGGCGTGGATATCGCCTTGTCGGTCCGGCTTCTGGCGGCAGGCGAGGTTTTGAGTTATGTGCGGAGCCGCAGTGTCGTCTCCGTCTCTCTTCTTGAATCGGCGCAGGTGGAAGCGGTGGAAGTTATTCTGGAAAGCGGCGCTCCTGCCGAAGGCATTCCTCTCATGAAAGCGGGGCTGCCGGCGGAATGTCTTGTAGGCGCTTATGTCCGGAACGAAACGACACATATCCCTGACGGCCGCTCTGTCCTTGCCGCAGGAGACCGGGTCATCATCCTGATCCGTACCCCCTGCTCGGCAAAAGTCCTTCCTTATTTTAAAGGCAGGAAACCGTTATGAATACTGCCGTCGTTTCAGCACTCATCGCCAAACTGACTGCGGGATGCGGTCTCGTCCTCCTGCTTCCCCTGCTGACCGCCCTGTTCGAGGAAGAACCGGTTCTTCCTTTTATTTACTCCATGGCGCTTTGTTTTTTACTGTCCGCATTCCTGCGGTATAAGGGCAAGAAAAAAGTCATCAATCTGAATCCCCGCGACGGCCTTGCGGTGACCGCGCTGTCATGGATATGTATTTCCATTCTTTACCTTTTCCCTTATTTCCTGTCCGGTCTCCTTTCTCCGCTGGACGCTCTGGTAGAAAGCATTTCAGGCCTGACAGGCACCGGCGCCACCGTTTTTTCCGATTTAACCGTTCTGCCGAAAAGCATTCTTTTCTTCCGCTCCCTGACCCACTGGCTCGGCGGCCTGGGAATCATCGTCATCTTTGTGGCGCTCTTCCCGCAGGCCGGAAAAGGAAGCGCCCGCATGATTGATGCGGAAAGCACGGGGCCTTATTCCTCCCGTGCCGTTCCCCGGATCAAAGAAATGGCGAAAGCTCTTTTTGCAGTGTACCTGCTTTTTACTGTTTCTGCCGCATTGATTTACACACTCCTCGGCATGAACTTTTTCGACGCGGTAAATCACGCCTTTTCCACCATCGCCACCGGAGGTTTCTCCACAAAGAATGAAAGCATCGCTTTTTATGGCAGTACGCCTCTGAAACTGTCCGTCATATTTTTTATGGTTATTTCCAGCGCCAATTTCGGCGTCTATGTGGCTGCATGGAAACGGGGCATCCGTGTTCTTTGGGAAAATACGGAATTTAAAGTCTATCTTTCCATCGTAGCCGCCGCCACTATCCTTATCTCTTTAAATTTAATGCTGGAAAGCGGACTGTACGCCCCTTCCGCACTGCTGGAAGCGCTTTTTACCTCGGCGTCTCTTTCGTCCACCACGGGATTTATTTCTTACGACTTTGAAACATGGCCCCATTTTTCCCAGGTCATACTGCTCATACTCATGTTCATCGGCGGCTGCGGCGGATCGACTTCGGGCGGCCTGAAAGTAACGCGCATCATATTGCTTTTCAAATCCATGACCGCCGTTCTCCGCCGGAAACTCCACCCCCGGGCCGTCATACAGACCCGTGCAGGAGGAGAAAACTTTTCCGAATCCATGCTTCTCGAGGTTTTCTGTTTCTTCTTCATCTATACAATGTCCATTTTTTTATGGACCGCCCTTATCGCCGCAAGCGGTGCGGATATTCCTTCCGCCCTGGGCCTTTCCATTGCCACAATGAGCAACTCGGGGCCGGCACTGGGACAATTCGGCGCCACCTGCAACTGGTCGGCCATGCCTGCCATGACAAAAATGGTCGTCGCCCTGTCCATGCTTATGGGCCGGCTTGAATCTTTTACGCTTCTCATCCTTTTCCTCCCCTCTTTCTGGAGAAAAAACGGATGGTAAAACAAAACGGATATTTCTCAAGACCAAAGTCTGTCAGGAAATATCCGTTTTCTCATGCAAGGAAAACGTCCCGGGGGTTATGGGGATCCGGGACGACTTCCTTGTATATTTTTTTGCAAATGTCGGGGAACATTTGCTGAAAAGAGGCGCAGAAGCAACATGACTAACAGTCACCTCTGCTGTACATAGTATACCATATATTTCAATCCGATGCAAGGATGATCCTGCCAAAAGCGCAAAGAGGAAATTCCCTTCCCTCTTCGTATTTTACTCCCCCGTTTCCTTATCCCGCCAAAGAGCCGCGTTCTCTTTCCATCAGGATTTTCCTTATCCGTTCCAGCCGGCTGGGAATGTCGGGATGGTCGTCAAAAAGACGGGAAAACCAGTCCCGCCTGCCGCTGCGGAAAATATGTTCCAGGTAGACCAGTCCGACGGCAAGTTCCATCCCCAGTCCAAGACCGCAGGCATATTCGTCGGCGGCATATTCATTTCTCCTGCTGCCGAACTGTGTGAAAAACCAAAGAGGAATCTGCAGAAATATTTTCAGGAAATAATATTGTATGAGGATAAAAAAATTGACAATGCCTATAAAAATCCCCAAGATCGGAATCCAGCGTAAAAATGCCAGGAGCAGTGTCACCACACTGTACACATAGACAATGATACCGCTGAACCATTCCATGCCATAGCGCAGAAGACCGAAACGGCTGTGCCCGTTCTGCAGATGTCCCACCTCATGGGCAAGAATCCCTTTTACCTCTTCTTCGGAAAATTCGTTCAGCAGACGTTCCGTGACGGTGATATGGTTTCCGCCGATTGCCCATGCATTGTAATCATCTGCTTTCGCCGTATAAAGACGGAAATCGGATAATTCCAGTCTGCCCCGACGGCAGATATCGCGCATCAGACGTTCCAAATACATTTTCGTTTCTCCCACAGCCCTCCGCCTGCCGTTTTCACGGACAAAGAAATACTGCATGACGCCTGTTCCCGATAAAACGGCAGGCACAAGAACACACGCCAGAGAAAGCTGCAGGATGCGCTCCGTCAGAAGTTCATAATTTCCTGCCAGCTCTTCATGGAAAAAAGGTACGGTAAATAAAAAATAGAGCGCCCAAAAAGAAGCGCTCACGATCCAGTTGGTTATAAAAGTAAAAATAAGCAGAAGAAGATTCATGTTTTTCTCCATCATCCAATAAGCGGATTGATTTTCCTCATTATAACACAAGAGGCGGAACAGTATTTCCGTAACGGTCAGGCATACGAAAAAGCAAAAGCGGTCCATGGAAACGGTTCCCTGCGATTCGATTTTCTTCTTCATGGATAAAAAAGTTACCCCGCCGGCCGGTGAGGTAACTTTTCATGAATAACAAATTTATTTCTTTTCAGGCATTGTCAGAACTTTCCGCCTCCTCCGCCGTTGCCTCCGTTTCCGCCGCCCATGGAGCCGCCTGCTCCGACAACACCGTCATCTTTCTTTTCAGGAAGGGGCGTGACGATACGATTGGTATAGAGATAGTAGTCATTCTCGCCGGTCACGGCGAAACTGTCTTTGTCAAGATAGTGGGAAGCGTTCACGCCGGGCGCCACATTGCTCATCGTTCCTATAAGGTAGTTCCTTACGCCGAAGGCGCCGAGCAGGGAAAGGACAGCGGCAATCCCCAGTCCGAGAAAACTGAATTGATCGTCAGGATCATACGCTTTCCCTTCTTTCTCATAGTAGGAAATAAGGAAGTCTGCCTTCTCCGCATAAGCTTTGAACGCTTCCGCGTAATTCCCTGCGGAAAGCTTGCTTACAAAGGCGTCTTTCATAAGTTTGATGCCTATATCATTGGTAATCATCGCCTTCATTTTGGGATCGGTGGCAATGTACCAGTCGCGTTCCTGCATATCAAGAACGAGAACCATATTTCCTTTTTCTCCGCCTTTGATCACAGTGCCGAGAAGTTTATCGGCATAATCGCCGATTTTCATTCCCTTCACGGAGGGCTGGGTTACAACAGCGATACGGACATTATGTTTCTTCTCTACCGCTTCCAATGCGTTCTTTACTTCCGCGGCCGCCTCGCCTTTCACGATATCCGCCCCGTCATGGAAAGACGGCATCTCCGCCGCGTCAGACATCACGGGCAGAAAGAGGACGGCAAGGAGCATCGCTAAGATCTGAAATATTTTTTTCATAGTCCCGCCTCCTTATAAAGAACCGAACATCATTTTAATGAGGAAGTAAAGGATGGGAACGAAGACGACAAATGCCGCCGCCGTGTACATGGATGCTTTATTTTTATCCACCGGCAGGCTTCCCACGAACTTGCCGCTCTGGGCGTTCATAATGAAAGTGTACGGCGTGCCGTTATAAGTGGTGGAACTGTCTCTTATACACATCTCCGAGCCCACGAGACGCGTAGTAATC
>OWJJ01002075.1_pt1 | contig 10180 bp, 4 predicted proteins | sample 1732811 | NCBI WGS metagenome assembly OWJJ01 (sample SAMN05065756, study PRJEB22554) | human gut metagenome | biome: ENVO:2100002; feature: ENVO:00000062; material: ENVO:00002003 | host: Homo sapiens | place: USA
CGATCTCGTCGAGGATGCAGAAGGGCGCGGGGTTGACGGCGAGGATGGCGAAATAAATGCTGATGGCCACCAGCGCCTGCTCGCCGCCGGACAGGGCTTCCAAGTTCTTGATGACCTTGCCCGGCGGGGCCACCCGGATGCCGATGCCGCAGGAGAGCACGTCACTCTCATCTTCCAGCACAAGGCTGGCCTCGCCGCCGCCGAACAGCTCGGTAAAGACGCGGCCAAAGTTCTCGTTGATGGCCCGGAAGCTGTCGGTGAAGATGTCTTTCATCTGGCCCGACAGGCTGGTGATCATTCTGGTCAGCTCGTTCCTGCTGCCCTCGACGTCCTCCACCTGAGCGCGGAGGGTGTCGTAGCGGGCCTTGACCTCCTGATACTCCTCGATGGCGCTGACATTGACGTTGCCCAGAGCGCGTATCCTGCCCCGCAGGTCGGCCACCTGCGCCCGGAGGACGTTCACGTTCTCGAACTCTACGCAGAGCTCTTCGGCCTGAGAGAGGGTCAGCTGATACTCGTCCCAGAGCTTCGCGGCCATCTGGTCGTATTCGCCCTCGGCGGCGGCTTTCCGCTCCGCCAGACGGGCCATCTCGCGGCCCATCTCTTCCCGCTCATCGGCGGCGGCGCGGCCTTTTGCAAGAGCCTCCGTCTCGTCCTTCTGGCAGAGCAGGCGCTTCTCGGTGGCCTCGCGTATCTCGGCCTCTTTTGCCGCGATGAGCGCGGTGCTGTCGGTCTTGGCCCGGCGGATGGCCTCTATCTCTTCCTGACAGGCCCCGCTGCGGGCAGCGAGGGCCGTAAGGCTCTCTTCCAGCGCGGCGCGGCGGCTCTCGGCGTCTCTGGCCTGTTTTTCCAGCGCTTCGATCTGGCTGCGGGCCAGCTCGGCGTCCTTCTGACGGGCCAACTGCTCCATCCGCTTGGCGCTCAGGCGCTCGGCGAGGCTCCGCTGCTGTGCAAGGAAGGCGTCGTCGCCCTCGGCGATGCGTTCCAGCTCGGCCGTCCGCGTCTCGATGTCGGCAGCAAGGGCTTCTTCCTGCTTTGCGGCGTCTTCGGCACGGGCGCGGGCGGCGTCCAGCTGGGCTTTCCGCCGCTCCATCTCATCCTGACGCCCGGCGAGCGCCGCTTCCGACTGCTCCACAGCCGCCTCGAGGCGTTTCTGTTCGGCCTCGGCGCGGATGCGGTCATTGGCCGCCGTAATGATCTCGCTCTCGGTGGCGGTCAGCTCTGCGGCCAGCGCATCCACCTGTGTTTTCAGCTCGTCGGTGCGGTCCTGCGCCGCGAGGCAGTCCTTCTGGAGCCTGGCGGCCCTGACGCGCAGCTCTTCCATCTCCTGCTTGCGGGTAAAGAGGCCCGCCGACCGCTGGACGCTGCCGCCGGTGAAGCTTCCGCCCGCGTTGATGACCTGACCGTCCAGCGTGACCACCTTGTTGTGGTAGCCCAGCTCCCGGGCCACACGGGAGGCTTCGTTGATGTCCTCCACCACCACGATGCGGCCCAGCAGATTCGACACGATGTTCGCATAGCGGGGGTCGGCCTTGACGAGGCTGGACGCCAGCCGGGCCGAACCGGAGAGACTCCCCCGGAAAAAGCCGGGCTGAACGGTGTCCAGCGGCAGGAAGGTGGCGCGGCCCGCGTTCTCGCTGCGGAGCAGGGCGATGCCGGCCTTGGCGGCGGCTTCGTTCTCCGCCACGATGTTCTGCAGTGCGCCGCCCAATGCCGTTTCGATGGCGACTTCCCGCCCCGGCTCGACGCTCAGAATCGACGACACCGGCCCGATGATGCCCCGCAGGCGGCGGGCCGACGCGGCCCGCATGACCGTCTTGACCGAGTTCTGGTAGCCGTCCATGTTCTTTTCCAGCTCTTTCAGCACGCCGAGGCGCTGACGGGCGGCGTCCAGTTCACGGCCAAGCCTCTGCTCGGCGGCATCGGCCTCATTGAGGGCGGCGCGGCGGCCTTTCAGCTTGAGCTCCACGCCGGCCTTCACATTTGCCAGCTGCTTTTCGTTCTCGGCCAGCATCTTCCGGTACTCGATGGTATCGGCAAGGTCCTGCTTTGCCTCGTCCCGCTGGGCCTCGAGGGCCTCAGTGTTCTCGGCGAGGGCGGGCAGCTGCTCCTGCGCGGCCTGCGCGGCGGCTTCGGCGGCGGCTCTCGCCACCTGTGCCTCGGTGCGCTTCGCCGTCAGGTCGGCCACCTCGGCCCGCAGGATGTCCCTGCGGGCGCCGCTGGCGTTGTTCTCGCTGGTCAGACGCAGGAGTTCTGCGTCCAGTTCGGCCAGCTCTGCGGCCAGCTTCTCCCCTGCCGCTGCCATGGACCGGGCCACGGCGCGGTGGCGTTCCAGCGCGGCGGAAGCCTCGGTGCTGTCCTGCTCGCCTGCGGCGATGTCCTCCCGCAGTGCGGCGGCGCTCTCCTCGTTGCGGGCGATGTCGTTTTCCAGCACGGCGATGCGGCTGTCGCTGCCGGAAAGCTCTTCTGTGATGCTGCGAATATCCCCATTCAGGCGCTCGACGGCAATGGTCAGCTGCTGTGCCTGCATACGGATCTTCTCAGCCTCGGCCTCGGCGGCTCTGGCCTCCCGGTCAAACCGCTCATACTCGGCCTGAGCGGTCTCATAGTCCCGCACCTGACGGCGGACGGCCTCCCGGGCGCGGTGGACGCCGTCGGTCCAGAGGGTGACTTCCAGCGTCTTCCGCCGGGCGCTGAGCTCGAGGAAGCGCTGGGCCTTCTCGCTCTCTTTTTCCAGCGGGCCGACCCGGGCTTCCAGCTCGTCGAGGATGTCCCGCAGACGCTCGAGGTTCTCTGCCGCCGCGGCCAGACGCCGCTCCGCCTCGTTTTTGCGGTAGCGGTACTTGGCGATGCCGCAGGCTTCCTCGAAAATTTCGCGGCGCTCGCTGCTTTTTGCGGCGACGATCTCCGCGATGCGGCCCTGACCGATGACGGAGTAGCCGTCCCGGCCGATGCCGGTGTCCAGCAGCAGCTCGTAGATGTCCTTGAGGCGGCAGAGCTGGCCGTTGATGGTGTACTCGCTCTCGCCGGAGCGGTAGTATTTGCGGCCGATGACGGCTTCGTCGGCGTCGATGTCCAGCGTGTGGGCGCTGTTGTCCAGCGTCAGGCGCACCATGGCAAAGCCCATGGCTCCCCGGCGTCGGGTGCCGCCGAAGATGACGTCCTCCATCTTTCCGGCAGCGCGAAGCTGGCGGGAGCTGGTCTCGCCCAGCACCCACCGCACCGCGTCCGACAGATTGGACTTGCCCGAGCCGTTGGGGCCGACGACGCCGGTGATGCCCTCGTCGAAGCGTATCCTGACCTTATCGGGGAAACTCTTGAAACCTTGAATTTCCAGTTCCTTGAACACCATGTTACTTTTCCTTGATGACGCCCAGCAGTTTCAGGGCCTCGCGGGCGGCGTGCTGCTCCGCCATTTTCTTGCTGCGGCCCTCGCCCCGGGCCACGCAGTCCGAGTTGAATCGGACGGCCACCACAAAGTGCTTGTTGTGGTCGGGGCCGGTCTCCTGCTCCACCACATAGCTCAGCTTCTCTTCGGGATTCTGCTGGACGATCTCCTGCAGACGGGTCTTGTAGTCGGCCTCGGCGTGCTTGCCCTCGGTGATAAAAGGCAGGATGAAGTTCTTTGCCACCTCCATGCCGCCGTCGAGATAGAGGGCGGCGATGAGGGCTTCAAAGGCGTCCGACACGACGCTGGGGCGGGTGCGGCCGCCGCAGTGCTCTTCGCCCCGGCCCAGACGCAGGTAATCGCCGAGATTGATCTCCTGAGCGAACTGGAACAGTGCGCCCTCGCTGACGAGGCTGGAGCGGATGCGGGTCAGATCGCCCTCGGGGCGGTCGGCGTAGGCGTGGAACAGGTAGTCCGCCGAGACGATCTGCAGCACGCTGTCGCCCAGAAACTCAAGCCGCTCGTTGTGCTTGACGGGCGGGCGGGTCTCGTTGGCGTAGCTGGTGTGGGTGAGCGCCGTTTCCAGCAGCTCCGGGTGCTTGAACTTGTAACCAATAATTGTTTCCAACTGATGGCTCATGTTTTTTTACTCCCTTTTGCGATGTTATTCCTTGGTGGTGTTCAATTCATCCAGTGCGCTCTGCATGGTGCCGCACAGATCGTTCTCCACGCAGATCTTAGCCTGCCGGATGGCGTTCTTGATGCCCTTGGCCTTGGAGGAGCCGTGAGCCTTGATGACCGGCTGCTTTGCGCCCAGGAAGGGTGCGCCGCCGTACTCCTCGCTGTCCATCTGGTGCTTGAGGTCAGACACGCTGTCCTTCAGCAGCAGATAAGCCAGTTTGCCGCCCAGGTTCTTGAGGAACATTCCCTTGAGCATCCCCAGCAGCATCTTGGCGACGCCCTCGGTCAGCTTGAGGATGACGTTGCCGGTGAAGCCGTCGCAGACGACCACGTCCACGTCGCCGTTCGGCACATCACGGGGCTCGATGTTGCCCACGAAGCGGATGCCCGGGATGGTCTTGAGCAGCTGATGGGCTTCTTTGAGCATCGGGGTACCCTTGCTCTCCTCGGCGCCGTTGTTGGCCAGCGCCACGCTGGGGGAGGTGCGGCCCTCCACCTTGTTCACGTAGCAGCTGCCCATGACGGCGAAAGCGGCCAGCATCTCGGGGCGGCACTCGACATTCGCGCCGCAGTCCAGCAGCAGATACGCCTTATTTTTGGCCGGCACCATGGTGGCCAGCGCCGGGCGCTTGATGCCCCGCAGAGTGCGGACGATGAGGCTTGCGCCCACATGGAGCGCGCCGGTGCTGCCGGCGGAGACAAAGGCGTCGCCTTTGCCCTCTTTGAGCATATTCAGGCCCACGACGATGGAGGAATCCTTCTTCGTGCGGATGGCCCTGGCCGGCTCATCGCACATCTCGATGACCTCAGTGCAGTTCACCAGCTCGATGCCGTCCAGAGAGATGTTGTTGTCGGCGGCGGTCTTGCGGACAAGGGTCTCGTCGCCCACGCCGATGAGCTGGACGCCGTATTCCTTCACGGCAGCAGCCGCGCCTTCCAGCACGGCCAGGGGGGCATTGTCGCCGCCCATCATATCTACGATGATCTTCATAGGTTTCATCCTTTCTGTCAGCAGCCTAGCCCTCTCAGTCACCTTCGGTGACAGCTCTCCCAAAGGGAGAGCCACTGGCGTGTCGGTCAGGCCCACGCTGGACGTCTAAGGCTCGATATGGCGCAAAAGAGTGGGCCTTGCTACAGAGGTCGGCAGCTTCTGGACAAGCACACCTTGTCAAGCTGCTGTGAATCTGGGAAGCAGGGCAATACTGCTTACGAAATATCGTGCTTTGCTCGTCCAGCGAGAGCCTACCCGGCCTGCCAAAGGCTCCCCTTTTAAGGGGAGCTGGCGCGAAGCGCCTGAGAGGTCCTTCCGGGCCTGCGCTCTATAGGAGCGCGCCTGAGAGGGCAAGCCTACTGCCCATTCAGAAGTTATTTTCATCCAGCCACTGCTGGAAGCTGGCCACGGCCCGTTCGGCCACGGCCATGTAACGCAGGCGCTTGTCGCGGGGACGCTGGTCCTCCGGCAGCGGGGGCAGGATGCCCATGTTCGCGCCCATGGGCTGGAAGTGTTTGTTCTCGGTGGTGAGATACTGGATGAGCGCACCGCACATGGTGTCGATGGGCGGTGCGGGCAGCTCTTTGCCCTCGAGACGGGCGTAAATGTTCCGCGCCGCCAGCAGGCCGCAGGCCGCGCTCTCCATATAGCCCTCGAAGCCGGTGATCTGGCCTGCAAAGAAGACGTTGGGGTGCTCTTTGAGGCAGAGCCCTGCGCTCAGCACCCGGGGTGCGTCGAGGAAGGTGTTGCGGTGCATGACGCCGTACCGGACAAACTCGGCGTTCTCGAGGCCGGGTATCATGCTGAACACCCGCTTCTGCTCGCCCCATTTCAGGTTTGTCTGGAAACCCACGATGTTATACAGGGTCCGCTCCTTATTTTCGGCCCGGAGCTGGACGTTGGCCCAGGGGCGGTGGCCGGTGCGGGGGTCGATGAGGCCCACCGGGCGCAGGGGGCCGAACCGCATGGTGTCGGCACCCCGGGCCGCCATGATCTCGATGGGCATACAGCCCTCGTAGACCGTGACGGTATCCGCTTTTTTGCCGTGGGCATCGGGGTCGGGCTGTGCGCCCTGCTCTGCGCCCGCGTCGAACTCATGGAGCGGGGCTCGCTCTGCCGAGGCCAGCGCAGCGTGGAATGCCTCATACTCGGCCTTGTTGAAGGGACAGTTGAGGTAGTCGGCCTCGCCCCGGTCGTAACGGGAGGCGGCAAACACCTTCTCATAGTCGAGGCTCTCCGCCGTCACGATGGGGGCCACGGCGTCGTAGAAGTGGAGGCGCTCGTCGCCGGTCAGGCGGCCGATCTCGTCCGCCAGCGCACCGTCCGTCAGGGGGCCGGTGGCCACGAGGATGGGCGCGCTCTCGTCGATGTGCTCCACCCGCTCCCGGTGAACGGTGATGTTCGGCGCAGCCTCCACCATCCGGGTGACTTCGGCGCTGAAGGTGTCCCGGTCCACAGCCAGCGCACCGCCCGCGGCCACGCGGGCCGCCTCAGCAGCATTCAGGAGCTGACTGCCCATCCGGCGCATCTCCTCTTTCAGCAGGCCGGAGGCGGAGTCCAGACGCTCGGCTTTCAGGCTGTTGGAGCAGATGAGCTCCGCGAAGCCCTCGCTCTTGTGGGCCGGGGAGAAGTGAGTGGGCTTCTGCTCATAGAGCTCCACCTGTACGCCTTTTCCCGCCAGCCAGAGGGCCGCTTCGCAGCCTGCCAGACCGGCACCTAAAACAGTAACTTTATAGTTGCTCATTTATTTTTTCCTTATTTAGTCTTTCTTCGGCACCGGCATCTCAAAGTCGCAGCCCTCTTTTGCGCAGTAGAGCTTGGAGCCCTTGCGGAACAGAGTGGAGCCGCACTTCTCGCACTTGGTAGCCACCGGCATATCCCAGGTCATGAAGTCGCAGTCGGGGTAACGCTCACAGCCGTAGTAGATGCGGCCCTTGGCGCTCTTGCGCTCCAGCATACGGCCCTTGCCGCACTTGGGGCAGATGCCGCCGGTATCCTTCACGAGGCGCTTGGTGCCGCGGCACTCGGGGAAGCCGCTGCAGGCCAGGAACTTGCCGTACTTTCCCACCTTGATGACCATGGGACGGCCGCAGAGGTCGCAGACCTCGCTGGACGGCTCGTCCGGCACCTTGACCTTCTTGCCTTCCATGTTCTTCTCGGCCTGCTCGAGGCTGGCGGCGAAGCCCTTGTAGAAGTCGTCCACGGTCTTGTGCCAGTCCGTCTTGCCGCTCTCGACCTTATCGAGGTTCTTCTCCATCTCTGCCGAGAAGTCCACATCCACGATGTGGGGGAACTGCTCCAGCATCAGGCCGTCCACGGCCCGGCCCAGCAGGGTGGGCTTGAGCTTCTTCTGCTCCCGCTCCACATAGCCGCGGTCGATGATGGTGGTGATGATGGGGGCGTAGGTGGAGGGGCGGCCGATGCCGTTCTCCTCCAGCGCCTTGATGAGGGTGGCTTCGGTGTAGCGGGCGGGGGGCTGGGTGAACTTCTGCTCACTCTTCAGCTCCCGCAGCTTGAGCACCTGACCCTCCTCGAGGGGAGGAAGGCTGGTCTCCTTCTTTTCCTTCTCGTCGGTGGCCTCTTCGTACAGGGCGGTGAAACCGTCGAAGGTGACCGTGTAGCCGCTGGCCTTGAAGCGGTAGCCGCCGGCATAGACGGTGACGGACACGGTGTCCTGCTGGCAGTCCGCCATCTGGCTGGCCATGAAGCGGCTCCAGATCATCCGGTAGAGCTTGGCGGTATCGCCGCTGATGCTCTTGTCCACCTCGTCGGGGGTCAGGCCCGGCACAGAGGGACGGATGGCCTCATGGGCGTCCTGCGCTGCCGTGGCGCTCTTGGTCTTCCAGGTGCGCTTGTAGGGGCAGATATAGCTCTCGCCGTAGGCCCCGGCGATGTACTCTCTGGCAGCTGCCACAGCCTCGTCGGAGATGCGGAGGCTGTCGGTACGCATATAGGTGATGAGGCCCATGGTGCCGTGGCCGGCGATGTCCACGCCTTCGTACAGGGTCTGGGCGGCCCGCATGGTGCGGGTAGCCGTGAAGCCCAGACGGCGGGATGCCTCCTGCTGCAGGGTACTGGTGATGAAAGCCGGGGTGGGCTGCTTCGCGCGCTTGCCTTTTTTCAGTTCGCCCACGGTGTACTCGGCCCCCTCGAGGCCCTTTTCGATGGCGCGGGCCTCGGCCTCAGAGTGAGGCAGGAGCTTTTTTCCCTTGTCGTCGGAGGCCAGACGGGCCGTGAAGCTCTTCCGGCCCACGCCCAGGGTGGCGTCCACGTTCCAGTATTCCTCGGGCTTGAAGGCTTCGATCTCCTTCTCGCGGTCGTCGATGATGCGGACGGCTACGCTCTGGACGCGGCCCGCCGACAGACCGCGCCGGACTTTCCGCCACAGGAAGGGGCTCAGCTTATAGCCCACCAGACGGTCCAGCACACGGCGGGCCTGCTGGGCGTTGAAGAGGTCTTCGTTGATGGCGCGGGGGTGGGCCATACCCTCCTTCACGCCCTTCTTGGTGATCTCATCGAAGGTCACGCGGTTGGGCTCGTGGGGGTCGAGGCCCAGGATGTTGGCCAGATGCCAGCTGATGGCTTCGCCTTCACGGTCCGGGTCAGTTGCCAGATAGACTTTATCGGCAGCCTTCGCCTCTTTTTTCAGTTTGCTCAGCAAATCGCCTTTGCCACGGATGGTGATATACTTGGGTTCGAAATCATGTTCGATGTCAATGCCCATCTGGCTTTTGGGCAAATCGCGGATATGCCCCATGGAAGCCTCAATTTTATAATTGCTTCCCAGAAATTTTCCAATAGTACTTGCCTTTGCAGGAGATTCTACAATGACAAGGTATTTCTTTGACGCAGCTTTCTTGGTTGTTTTCTTTGGTTTTGCTGCAGTCGCTTCTTTGCTCATATCTTCACCTCTCAGCCATCTCTGTTAACTGCGGACATAGCCCGCCTGCTGTAATTTTCGAATATATCCAGTGATTTCCAACAGAGAAAGTACATATTGTATATCCTGAATTGGCTTTTCCAGCATCCGGCTCAATTCCTCAGCCGTTACTGGTGCAGCCTCAGTTATTTTCTCATAAATTTCCCGTTCTTCGGGTTCCAGTTTTTCTTCTACTTTTTCATAGAAACGAGTCTTTTCCTTTTCCTGATAGGATATGCCAAGTTCCTCTAAAATATCTCCCGATTCTGTAATGATTGGGCATCCCTGTTTAATCAGGTTATTGGTGCCTTCGCTCAGTTTGCTGGTGACATTGCCCGGCAGAACAAAAACATCTCTGCCGTTTTCCAGCGCCAAATCCGCTGTAATCAATGTGCCGCTGCGTTTTCCTGCTTCAATGACAACAATCAGTTTCGAAAGCCCGCTGATGATGCGGTTGCGATAGGGAAAATGATAAGGAACTGCTTTTGTTCCTGGCGGATACTCCGACAGCACACAGCCGTTTTCAATGATCCGCTCCATCAATTCCCGATTTTCCGCAGGATAACAAACATCTACGCCACAACCCAGAACAGCGATAGTTTTTCCACCGCCGTCCATGATGCCTTTATGTGCAACAGCATCAATGCCTTTCGCCATACCACTGACAACAATTACGTTGGTCTGACCCAAATCCTTTGTAATGCGGTACGCCACAGACGAGCCATATTGTGAACATCTTCTGGCGCCAATGACACCAATCTTATCAATATGGTCATCAGGCAGAACGCCTTTCACATAAATCCCCAAAGGAGGGTCGTAAATCTGTTTCAGCAAATAAGGATAGGACGGATGAAAATAGGAATAAAAGGAAATATCTTTTTCCTCCAATTCGATCATCCATTCATCCAACATTTCTGGGTCTCGTTGGGATAAAATGGTATCTGCAAGTTTTGTGGCATTGCCCAAAGCACTGCGGATTTCTTCCGGTTCTGCGTAAAAAATGTTTTCCGCTGTACCAAATCTTCCCAAAAGCTGAAAGGCTTTCTTTATGTTATGCAGTGTCACTCTTGCCAGCCACATCAGATACGTTTCTTCCACAACGTCGCCTCCTTATCCCCTTGCCAGTTACGCAATCTACTATATATGCTTTCTTTTCAAAATCTGTCTCTTATACACATCTCCGAGCCCACGAGACGCGTAG
>OWJJ01002079.1_pt1 | contig 10166 bp, 10 predicted proteins | sample 1732811 | NCBI WGS metagenome assembly OWJJ01 (sample SAMN05065756, study PRJEB22554) | human gut metagenome | biome: ENVO:2100002; feature: ENVO:00000062; material: ENVO:00002003 | host: Homo sapiens | place: USA
GAGATTACTACGCGTCTCGTGGGCTCGGAGATGTGTATAAGAGACAGGAAATATAAAGTAAATCTGATTGTGGATAACAGCGAAACAAAAGGCGCGCCTGTGGTGACCACATTCAATCCCACTTATTACAATCTGGTGGGGGAAGTGGAATACGACAGCGAATTCGGGAACCTGACCACAGACTTTATGAAAATCAAAAGCGGTCTGTTCCACAAGGCAAATGGCGGTTATCTTATCGTGCAGGCACAGGATATCCTCTCCGCTCCGCAGGCGTGGGAAGCTTTGCGCCGTGTCATCAAGACAAAAGAAATCAACATGGATGCCATTCGGGAACAGCTGGGCACAGTGGTGGCACCTACGTTGAAACCGGAACCCATCCCTGCCAATATCAAAATCATCATGATCGGCAGCAGTTATTATTATGAACTGCTCAGCACTTATGATGAGGAGTTCGACAAGTTCTTTAAAATCAGAGCGGATTTCGACTATGAAATGCCTCGTTCTCAGGAAAATATGCTGAAGATTGCCCAGTTCATCAAGGGCTTTACCATGCGGGAAAAGACCATGGACTTTGACGTGAGTGCGGTCTGCGCTGTGGTGGAATATTCCTCCCGTTCTGCGGAACGGCAGAACAAGCTGTCCACCCGTTTCAACCATCTGGCGGAAATTCTGGGGGAAGCGGCAGTATGGGCAAAGCTGGACGGCGCGGAAATGGTGACGGCAAAACATGTGCAGAAAACCATTGTGGAAAAAGAAGACCGCCTGCGGCTCTACGAAGAAAAACTGGATGAAATGCTGGAAGAAAACGTCATCATGATTGACGTGGACGGCGCGGAAGTGGGGCAGATCAACGGTCTGGCAGTGCTGGATATGGGCTCTTATGCCTTCGGCAATCCCAGCCGTATCACAGCCACCACTTATGTAGGTAAATCCGGTATTGTCAACATTGAAAAAGAAGCCCGCATGAGTGGTCAGACCCACGACAAAGGGGTACAGATTATCACCGGTTATCTGGGACAGACTTATGCCCAGAAATTCCCACTTTCTCTGTCCTGCCGTGTCTGCTTCGAGCAGAATTACAACGGCATCGACGGGGACAGCGCATCCAGTACAGAGCTGTACTGTATCCTGTCTTCTCTGGCAGAACTGCCCATCCGTCAGGACTTGGCGGTGACAGGCTCTGTCAACCAGAAAGGGGAAATTCAGGCCATCGGCGGTGTCACATACAAAATCGAAGGGTTCTTTGATTTGTGCAAAAAGCGTGGTCTGACGGGTAAACAGGGCGTTATCATTCCTGTTTCCAATATCCGTGATTTGGTGCTGAAGGATGAAGTGGTGGAAGCCGTGAAAGAAGGGGTATTCCATATTTATCCCATCTCCACCATTGACGAAGGCATTGCCCTTTTGATGAGCACACCTGCCGGAGAAAAAGACGAAAATGGGGAATATCCTCCCGACAGTGTCCATGGAAAAGTCATGAACAAACTAAAAGCCTTCTGGAAATACGCCGAAGGGGAATAAGAAATTTCAAAAGAAGCGGGAAAGATCGGGCAGCCGGATTTTCAGCTTCTTTTTTTCATGGGCAAAAATGACAAAAAATGAGCTTTTCATGGCAGTTTCATGGGAATTTATTAAAATTCCATTGCAAATGGAACTTTTTCCTTTTCATTCCGACAAAATTTGATATACTGTTTTGTGTGATAAAAAGAAGGAAGAACAAAGGAGCGGAAAATATGTGGTACAAAGGAAAACGTCTGCTGCTGACCACATTGGCAGCAGGACTGTTATACACGACGACGGCATTTGCCGCCAATGTCCAGATGGACTTGTTTTATAATGGCGCTCACCATGCGTATAACGCCAAAGAAATTGCCATTGTCATCGATGGAGAAAGCTATACAGACCCCAATATGCCGGCGGTAAGCATTGACGGCAGAACCATGTTGCCTATGCGTGGCATCTGTGAGGAGCTTGGTTGTACCGTCACATGGAACGAAGCGGCAAGACAGGTTTACGCTGTCAGCGACACCCATACAGTGGTATTCCAGATTGACAGCAAGACAGGCTATAAAAACGGGGAAGCCTTTACCATGGACGTGGCACCCATGATTATCAACGACAGAACCATGCTGCCTGTTCGTGCACTGGCAACAGCTCTGGATATTGATGTCACATGGGATGACCCCAACAGAACCGTATACATTGGTGAAGCTCCCAGCACCGGCGGAAGTACCGACGGCAGCACAGGCTCTAATACCGGAACCAACACCGGCGGCAGCACAGGAAGCAATACTGGCGGCAGCACCGGTACCAATACAGGAACCAGCACAGCTACCACAGGGAAAGTATCCAGTGTGACTGTGCCCACATCCAAAACAGCAACACAGAATTTTGTCATTACAACCACTGGCACATTCAACAGATGTGAAGAAGTTTATGTCAGCGACAATAAAGTGGTACTGGATTTCTACGGCGCAACAAATGGGCTTTCTACCAATATCACTGCCACCAACAGTCCTTTTGTCACTGCCATCCGTACGGCACAGCATACGGCGGACAATGGAGAAACATATACCCGTGTGGTATTTGACCTGACAGGCAAAATGGAATACAAAGTAACACCAAACGCTGCGAAAAATCAGGTGACACTGGCATTTGAACAGGTGGAAATCAAGAGCATCACCAGCAGCCACAGCGGCAGTGCAGAAACCGTCACCATCAACGCCAGCGGCGCAACCGGCGCAACAGTGACCACCATGCAGGACCCTTACCGTACGGTTATTGATATGCCCGGCGTAAAGGCGGATGATATTGATGAAATCATCAATACAGACGGTTTGGAATATGCCAGCGAAGTCAGAACAGGCTGGATGAATGGCACCACATTCCGCGTGGTGGTGGAAGCAAACGACCTGACACAGATGACATGGAAAGAAGAAAATGGAAAACTGACTGTCACCATCCAGAAATCCACATTGGAAAACCTTTCTTATGATGATAGCACCGATACACTGACACTGAAAAAAGTAAAGACCATCAACACCGGCAGCATCAAACATAACGATGCATATCTGGATGGATATTACGAGCTGACACTGCCCGGAGATTATTCTGACGTATATGGTTACGGTACTTTGAACGTGAATACAGACCAGATTAAGTCCTTTACCATCTCCACCACCGGCGGAAATACTGTGATTCGCTTCAATCAGAACATCATCAGCGCTTATACCATCAAGGATACCGGCAGCGCTTATGAAATCACAGCAAAGAACCCTCAGCAGGTATACGACAAAGTCCTTCTGCTGGATGCCGGTCACGGCGGCAATGACCCCGGTACCAGCGGCAATGGACTCACAGAAAAGACCATGAACCTGACCATGGTACTGAAAGTAAAATCTTATGTGGAAAGCAATTCCAACATCAAGGTATATCTCACCAGAGATGATGACAGCAGACCTGCCAATGCAGACCGTGCAAAAACAGCCAACCAGATTGCGGACCTGATGGTTTCCATCCATATGAACGCAGGTACAGCATCTGCCAGCGGTACAGAAACTCTGTACGCCGCTCACAGCAATGACGGCAACGGCACATTGACCAGTTTGCAGGCAGCACAGGCGGTACAGAGCAGACTGCCTTCCGCATTGAGCACAACAAACCGTGGCGTAAAATCCCGTCCCGACCTGTTGATTCTCAATTCCACAACAGTACCTGCTATCCTCATCGAAACATGCTTCCTGTCCAATCCCGGTGATGCCCTGAAAATTTCTCAGGCAACTTATCAGGATGCGGCAGCAAAAGCCATTGGCGATGGTATCATTTATGCCATGAGCAATTACAAATTGAGATAATATTGGAAAACAGGAAGATGGAGCATCTTCCTGTTTTTTTCTGTGGGGCTGTTCAAAAGGGGAAAATCAGGCTATAATGAAAGCAAATTCCCCTTAAGAAAACCTTGATTTGCGCTTTCTTGATTTCTTAAGGGGAATTACGACGGCTGTCTTCAGAAGAAAACATATCAAATCCATTCTTCGTAAAAATAAGAAAGCTGAAATCCTCGAAAAGAATCTCAGCTTTCCTTGTTTTCTTATGAAGATGCCCCTAAACAGAGATTTTTTTAGAAAATAAAGGAGGAACTAACGTGAGCAGATATGATGGCAGAGAAAATAACCAACTGCGCCCCATCCGTATCACAAAGAATTTTACAAAGTATGCGGAAGGCTCTGTTTTGATAGAATTTGGCGATACAAAAGTTATTTGTAACGCAACGGTAGAAGAAAACGTACCCCCTTTCCTGCGGGAAAGCGGCAGCGGCTGGGTAACAGCGGAATATGCTATGCTGCCCCGTGCAACAGCCAGCCGGAACAAACGTGACATCAACAAACTGAAACTGAATCCCCGTGCAACAGAAATCCAGCGACTCATTGGTCGTGCCCTTCGTGCGGCAGTGGATCTGGAAGCGCTGGGCGAAAGAAGCGTCACTGTGGACTGTGATGTCATTCAGGCAGACGGCGGCACTCGTACCGCTTCCATCACAGGCGGTTTCGTTGCCCTTGCTATGGCGTGTCAGAGATTGGTGGAAGAAGGCGTTCTGGAAAAAACACCTCTGCGCCACTATATTTCCGCCATCAGCGTAGGTATTGTAGACGGCGAACCTATGCTGGATTTGTGTTACGTGGAAGACTCCGCAGCAGAAGTGGATATGAATATCGTTGTGAACGACGCAGGCGGTTTTGTAGAATTGCAGGGCACAGGCGAGCATGGCACATTTTCTCAGGAACAGCTGCACCAGCTGCTGGCACTGGGTGAAAAAGGCAATCGCGAATTGCAGGCATTACAGAAAAAGGCGCTGGATGGTCTGGAACTGTAAATAAAGGAGGAAAGAGATGGAAACCATTATTTTTGCAACAAAAAACAAGGGGAAAATTCGGGAAATCAACGAAATCCTTGCGGATATGAACGTAAACGTAGTGTCTATGGAAGAAGCTGGTATCACCATCGATGTGGTGGAAGACGGCAAGACTTTTGAAGAAAATTCCATGAAAAAAGCTGTACAGGTCATGGAAATCTCCGGCAAAATCACACTGGCAGACGATTCCGGTCTGGAAATCGATTATCTGGATAAAGCTCCCGGTATCTATTCCGCACGTTTTCTGGGAGAAGATACCCCTTATCCCGAAAAATTCAAAGTCATTCTGGAAAAACTCAAAGACGTGGAAGAAAAAGACAGAACTGCACGTTTTGTCAGCTGCATCGTTGCGGCTTTCCCTGACGGCAGACGTCTGGTAAGTCTGGACACCGTAGAAGGTATCATCGGCTGGGAACCCACTGGCGAAAACGGTTTCGGCTATGACCCTATTTTCTATGTGCCTGAACTGAAAAAATACATGGCAGAACTTTCTTCTGAGGAAAAGAACGCCATCAGCCACAGAGGCAAAGCCCTGCGGAAGATGAAAGAACTGCTGAAAAAGGAGCTGTAAACCATGAAGATACTGGTTTTCAGCGATACCCATAATTATCTGGACAATGCCAGAGAGGTGCTGCGGCGCATTGGCGGGCAGATGGATATGGTGCTGCATCTGGGGGACCATGATACAGACGCCATGGAGCTGAAAAAGGAATTTCCATCTCTCCCGTTCCATTATGTGCTGGGGAACAACGATTACTCTTGGGATACGCCCGATAAGAAGATGGTATTCGCAGGCGGAAAAAAATTGCTCCTTGTCCATGGGCATAAACAGCGGGTATACTGGAATTATGACAGCATTTCCTACTGGGCAGAGGAACAAGGGGCAGATGTGGTGCTCTTTGGACATACCCATCGTCCTGTTTATGATGACAGAGGACGGGTGATGCTGTTCAATCCCGGCAGTATTTCCATGCCCCGCGGCGGCACGCCTCCCACATTTGGCATCCTCACCATTGAGGAAAACGGCAGAATGGAAGGCGCCATTATGGAATATCACAGAGATATGCCTTTTTGCAGATGTAAAGGATGATTTTTGCAGCCCCGAAGGATGGTTTCGGGGCTGTATTGTGTAAAAAACAGTTTTTTCCTGATTTTTCAGAAAAAAGCCTTGACGACGCTTATTTTTTATGGCATAATATCTCTTGCCGAATTACGAATGAATCAGTAGCTCAGCTGGATAGAGCAACGGCCTTCTAAGCCGTGGGTCGGGGGTTCGAATCCCTTCAGGCACGCTGTGGTGGGTATAGCGCAGTTGGTTAGCGCGCCAGATTGTGGCTCTGGAGGCCCAGGGTTCGAATCCCTGTATCCACCCTTTCGCCTTTGGGCTATCGCCAAGCGGTAAGGCACAGCACTTTGACTGCTGCATTCGCTGGTTCGAATCCAGCTAGCCCAGTCTTATATTATGGGATATTAGCTCAGTTGGTAGAGCACTTGACTTTTAATCAAGTTGTCCGGGGTTCGAATCCCCGATGTCTCATTAGTTGAAAATAGCGGAAATGCTGATAAATACAGTGTTTCCGCCATTTTTTTAAGCAATTGGAAGTAGTGCTAAGTAAGCCTTAATATTCATCTTCACCACATCTTCAAGGGCATTTTTGAATATCTTCGTCTTCAGTTCATCTTCAAAAGGAGAAAAAGAAGCGTTTGCATAATTAGGTAGAATGCTTTATGATTGAGATAATGAGGTGTTAGGAAGGCTTTCAAAAATCTTTGGAGAAACATATAAAGATTGAAAGGAAGATGAAATAATGTATTATGGAAAAGAAACAGATGAATTAAAAAAAGCAAGAGAAGAGTATGAAGGTATTTTTGGTTATGACCCAAATGGAGAAATAGAATTAGAGTTTAATGAACAAGACGAATATTTAGCAGTTTTATTACAGTGCATAGAAGAAAAGAAAGATATGTTTGATGTACTTGGAGGAGAAGAAGCATGACAAGAAGAGAACGTGAAGTAACAGATATAAATGAAATCCTTAAGATTATGGATGCCTGCAAGATTGTGCATGTGGGACTTGTGGATGGTGACCAGCCTTATGTGTTACCGATGAATTACGGCTATACCTATGAAGATGGGAAAATGGTGATTTACCTTCATGGAGCAAAGAAGGGATATAAGTATGATTTAATAGAGAAAAATCCGAAGGTATGCTTTGAAATGGAGTGTGATGTGGTGCCATTTGAAGGAAAGGTGGCATGCCAGTATGGCAATTCCTATTCCTGTGTTGTGGGAAAAGGGAAAGCTGTTATTGTAGAGGATGTAAATGAGAAAATGCAGGCACTTTCTATTTTGATGAAATGCCAGACCGGAGGAGATTTTACTTTTAATGAAGAACTGGTATCCATTGTCAATGTGATTCGGATTGATGTAAGTGAATTCAGTGCAAAAAGAAGGCCGGTTCCGGAAGGGTTGAAAAAGTAACAGAATAACAGGAGATTGACAAAGAAATATTGATAAAGTAGAAAGCAGGATTATGAAAGTGTAATTCCTGCTTTTTTCTATCCTCAATCATTTATCACAAAACTGTGACAATCTATTCGTTGCATGACGTAGGAAGCATTTGTATAATGAGACATAGGAATGAACCGGGGAAAAGTAGGAAAGAAAAAAACGAATGACAACAGATAAGAAAAAGGATGTTTAGGGAAGATGGATAGAATATTAGTAGTGGAAGATGACCGGGAACTGAACCAGGGAATTTGCTTTGCACTGCAGCAGGCAGGGTATGAGACAGAAAGTGCCTATTCCACTCAGGAGGCAAAGCTTGCGGGTTTGCAGCAGGAATATTCGCTTATGATACTGGATGTAAATCTTCCGGATGGAGAGGGCTTTGGCTTTTGTAAATGGATTATGGAGCACAGGAAAGTGAAGGTCATGTTTCTTACGGCAAGAGATTTGGAAGAAGATGTGTTATCCGGGTATGAGTTGGGAGCAGAGGATTATGTGACAAAGCCATTTTCCATACATATTCTGCTAAAGAAGATAGCGGTCATTTTAAAACGGGAGACGGAAAATCCAAGAAATATTTATGAAGATGGATATCTGCGGATAGACTTTGACCGGGTCAAGGTAGAAATAGAGGGGAAAGAGTGCATGGTAACACCTACGGAATTTCGGATGTTACGCTTATTTATTGAACATGCAGGACAGCTGCTTTCTTATAATGTGCTGTTAGAGCAATTGTGGGACTGTGATGAAGCATATGTGGACCGACACACACTGGCAGTCAATGTGAACCGGCTCCGTGGAAAGATAGAGGATGCGGAACACAAATATATTTCAAATGTATATGGGATGGGATATCAATGGTTGCGATAGGAATAATAGCAGGCTGTGGCATTGTGATAAGTTATCTTCTAGTCAGACTGTATCGGCAGAAGAAGGAAATCTATGATTTTACGGAAGAACTACAGCGGTGTCTGACGCTGATGAAAGCAGGTGAAGACATTGGAAATGAAGCGGAGTTTAAGGACAGCCTTTGGGATAAGATTTATCAGGATTTGCAGGAGCTTATGGATGTTTGGAACAGGAAGAACCGACAGAGCCATAAGGAAAAAGAACAGATAAAAGAGCTGATTTCTGACATTTCCCATCAGGGCAGAACGCCAATGGCGAATATTAAAATATATCTGGAAATTTTAGAAGAGGAACAGGAAGATAAGGTGCGGCGGCAGGAGTGTATTGGAAAGCTGATAAAACAGACAGAACGGCTGGATTTCCTGATGCAGAGTCTGGTGAAGCTTTCACGCCTGGAAACCGGAATCATAGAAATATGTGAAAAGGACACAAAGATTTTTGAAGTGTTAGGACTAGCGGTTGCGGCAGTGGTACCGGGAGCGGAAGCAAAAGAGATTTCTGTCCATGTGGACTGCCCGGAGACATTGAAACTGTTTTGCGATGCCAAGTGGACACAGGAAGCAATTTTTAATCTTTTAGAGAATGCAGTGAAATATACTCCAAAAAGGGGAAGCATCTATATTTCAGTAATGGAACAGGAGGTTTTTGGAAAAATCAGCATCCGGGATACCGGAAGGGGAATCCCTGCGGAACATCAGGCACAGATTTTTCAAAGGTTTTACCGGGAACCGGAAGTCCATGATGAGGATGGAATCGGGATTGGTCTGTATCTGGCACGAAAGATTGTGACGATGCAGGACGGCTATATGGAAGTGCATTCAGAAAGTGGAAAGGGGGCAGAATTTTGCATTTATCTGCCAATGAAATAAAAGAAGTAGTACGGACAGAGGAGTTAAAGAAATATTATCCGTTGGGAACCCATACGGTAAAAGCCTTAGATGGAGTGAACCTTACCGTAAAAGAGGGAGAATTTGTGGCAATCACCGGAAAGTCCGGAAGCGGGAAAAGTACGCTGCTGCATATGTTAGGAGCATTGGATGTGCCAACATCCGGAGAAGTCTATATTGATGGGAAAAGCCTTGCGTCAATGACGAGGGAAGAGCAGGCAGTCTTTCGAAGAAGGAAGGTTGGTGTAGTATTTCAAAGCTATAACCTGATTCCTGATTTGAGTGTGTATGAGAATATTGTGCTGCCCATCGAGCTGGATGGAGGTTATGTGGACAAGGCATATATAGAAGAATTGTTAAGGCAACTGAAAATAGAAGATAAGCGGGATGCACTGCCGGGTACGTTATCCGGCGGTCAGCAGCAGAGAACAGCAATTGCCCGGGCATTATCTTATAAGCCGGCTATTCTCTTAGCGGATGAACCCACAGGAAATCTTGACACACAGACCAGCCATGATGTTATGGGATTGTTAAAAACAGTGGCACGAAAATATCAGCAGACTACAATTCTGATTACCCATGACATGGACGTGGCGCAGTTGTCAGACCGGATTGTATACATGGAAGATGGGAAAATCAGGAAGGAACGAAAGCTCTATGCTTAAAAATAATAATCAGGCTGTCATCCGTAAGATGGCAGTCCGTTCCATAAGGAGCAACAGAAAGAAAAACAGCCTGTATCTTGTGGCAATTGTATTGGCGGTGCTGATGCTGTTTACGGTTATGCAGACAGGGGCTTCCTACATGCATATGCAGTATGTCTGGCGGCTGCATTCTGTGGGGGAACTCTATGATGGAATTCTGATGGGCGGAGTCACAAAAGAGCAGGAAGAGACGGTAAAAGCAGATCCTGGTCTGTCTCTTATACACATCTGACGCTGCCGACGAT
>OWJJ01002080.1_pt1 | contig 10161 bp, 6 predicted proteins | sample 1732811 | NCBI WGS metagenome assembly OWJJ01 (sample SAMN05065756, study PRJEB22554) | human gut metagenome | biome: ENVO:2100002; feature: ENVO:00000062; material: ENVO:00002003 | host: Homo sapiens | place: USA
ACGAGATTACTACGCGTCTCGTGGGCTCGGAGATGTGTATAAGAGACAGGATCTTCGGCGCGTTCGCGGGTGTCCTCTTTGTCAACGTGACCCAGAAGGCGGGTATCTTCTCCGAGGCCAAGGCGGCTGGGGACTGGGTGGCGCTCCAGGGCTTCATGCTGCTTGCCATGCTGGTGGCGGCCATCCTGGGCGCAGTGTTCTCCCTGCTGCTCTCCTTTGCCTCGGTCAACCTGAAGGCGGACCAGACCATCGGCGGTACCGCACTGAACCTGATGGCCCCCGCCCTGGTGCTGTTCTTCATCCGCATCATCGCCAACCAGAACACCCTGCAGATGGCGGAGGGCGACGCGGCAAGCTGGTTCATGCTCAAAAAGAGCTTCTTCGGCTACGGCCGCAGCGACGAAATGGGCTTCTTCGGGGACACCTTCATCAACAAGGCATATCTGGCCACCTACATCTGTATTATCCTGTTTGTGGTGCTGTCCATCCTGCTCTACAAGACCCGCTTCGGACTGCGGCTGCGCTCCTGTGGTGAGAATCCACAGGCGGCCGACTCCCTGGGCATCAACGTCTATGTGATGCGCTACGCCGGCACCACAATCTCTGGTGCGCTGGCGGGCATGGGTGGCTTCGTCTACGCTCTCACCACCGCCAACTGCGCCTCTACCGGCGACGTGGCCGGCTTCGGCTTCCTAGCGCTGGCCGTTATGATCTTCGGCAACTGGAAACCTTTGAACATCGCCGGCGCGGCCCTGCTGTTCGGCCTGTTCAAGTGCATCGCCGCCTCCTATGCCAGCATCGACATCAACGGCGACGGTGTATTCCTGCTGGCCGAGCTCGGCATCAGCCCCCACTTCTACCGGATGCTGCCCTATATTATCACGCTGGTCGTTCTGGCCTTCACCTCCAAGAAGTCCAGGGCTCCCAAGGCGGAGGGCATCCCCTACGACAAGGGAAAGCGGTAACGGAGTATACCTGTACTTTAGCAGATGTTCTCCACTGGAAGGTAGGCCATATGTCCTACCCCAGGAAAGAAAAGTGCCCCGCCGTTCCATCGGAACGGCGGGGCTTTTTTCAGAGAATGCGGGAGGGCTCCACGCTTTCGGCCAGGGCCTGCAGCGCGTCGGGCTCTTCCAGACGCCAGCCCTCGGGGGTACGGCGGAGGTATCCGGCCTGGGCAAAGCGGCTCATCACCCGGGTAAGCTGCCGGTAGCTGGTGCTCAGCGTCTCGGCGGTGCGGGTCAGGGTGCCATGGAACCAGCCGTCCTCCGCCTGGGAGAGCAGATAGGCGGCCAGACGGTTTTCCAGCGGAAGCAGCAGGTCGTTGGTGGCGCGGAAGGTATTCATTACCACAATGCGGGCCAGCCGCCGGGAGGCATAGCGCAGAAACCCCAGGTCGGAGCATAGAGCCTCCCGGTACTCCGCCAGTGGGAGGGCCGCACATAGCGCGCCGTCCTCCTGGGCGCGCTGGTCGGTGGTGGCCTGGACGTTGCCCAGCACCACCTCTACGTCGCCGCCCACCAGCTCCCCCGGCTGGGCGGTGGCCACCAGCCGGGTGCGGCCGGCGGCGTTGGTCAGGCTGGTCTGGATGCCGCCCTCCAGAAGCAGGTAGAGGCTCTCCATGGGTTCCCGCAGGCGGCAGAGGTATTCTCCCTTCTCATAGTACTGAAGTGTCCAGGGATAGGCGGCGGTCCAGGGAAGGCGCTCGGGAATCCGGCAGCGGGCAAACAGGGCCGCCAGCCGCTCCGGATCTTGGAAGCGTTCCATGCGATTCCCTCCTTGTGCAGTCAAATCACGCGGATGCGTTTCCATCTGCCCCGCCAGTAGCGGAACAGGAAGAATGCGGCCCGTACCACCCAGTCGGCGATCATGGCGAGCCATACCCCAAGCAGTCCCAGGTTCAGGCCCCAGGCGCAGGCAAACACATAGCTGAGCACCACCCGGCAGACAAACATGGAGCCCAGGGAGACCGCCATAGTGAAGATGGCGTCCCCAGCCGCCCGCAGGGAGTTGGGAAGGGTGAAGGCCAGGGGCCAGAACAGGACGTTGCCTACGGCGCAGGCCCGGAGCACTTGGGCAGCCATGGTGCAGGCCTCTGGGCTCAGGTGAAACAGGGTGACCAGTCCCCCAGCCGAGAAGAAGAGGGCGGCGCTCATGACCAGCATGCAAAGATAGCTGGCCCCCACGAGACGCTTGGTGTAGTAGACCGCCTGCCCTGTCTCGCCAGCCCCCATACACTGGCCGATGACGGTAATGATGGCCAGTCCCAGGGCCATGCCGGGCACATTGATGACCCCGGCCACACTGTTGGCGATGGCGTTGGCGGCCACGGCGGAAGTGCCGAAGGTGGTAATCAGGTTGAGGACCATCAGCTTGCCTGCCTGAAACATGCCGTTTTCCATACCGTTAGGGATGCCGATAAATAGGATGCGCTTGACGATGGCACCCCGGAACTCAAAACGCAGCAGACCCTCCACCCGGAGCACATGGTCGGGGTGGTTGAGCAGCGCCATGATAATGACGGCCGCCGCGATGCGGGAGACCAGGGTGCCGATACCGGCGCCGGCGGCCCCCATGCCGAAGCCGAAGATCAGCACCGCATTGACTGTGATGTTGATTACATTCACAACCAGGGAGCAGAACATGGACACCTTGCTGTTGCCCATGGCCCGGAACAGGGCGGCCCCGGCGTTGTAAATGCCCATGAAGGGATAGGCCGTGGCGGTGAGCAGGAAATAGACCAGGGCGTTCTCCATCACGTCGGCCTCCACGCGGCCGAAGATCAACGCCAGAATGTGCTGCCGGAGGACCAGCGCGGCCCCCATCAGCAGCAGGGACAGGGCGCACATGGCGTACAGAAGCTGCTTGGAGGCAGCCTTGGCGTTGTCGGTGTCCTGCCGCCCCAGATACTGGGAAACCACCACCGCCCCGCCGGTGGAGAGGGCGGAAAAGACCTGAATGATGAGTGTATTGATGTTGTCCACCAGCGAGACGCCGGATACGGCGGCCTCGCCGGAGGTGGTGACCATGACGGTATCCGCCATGCCGACAGTCATCAGCAGAAGCTGCTCAATGACCAGGGGAATGATGAGCCGCAGCAGTGCGTCGCGGGAAAAGAGCAGGCTGCTGCGGGCCGGTGCCTGTTCCGGCATTCTCCCGCCTCCTTTACATGAATTTTACATAGCTCTACCATTTTACTCCTGTGAGGCAGAAATACAAGCGCCGAACTGCACAAAAAACGGAGGCCGGGCGGAGAAAAACCGTCCGGCCTCCGGGCGCGGGCTCAGCAACGGCCCAGGTAGCGGCACACCGCCGCATTGGCCCGGGCGGCCAGCTCCCCCTCGTCGGCGGTCACCAGCTCCCCGTTCTGCACCACGGCCATGCCGTTGACGATGGTATAATCCACCGGGCCCTTGAGCCCCACCGTCCCCAGCAGGGAGAGGGGGTCGAACTGGGCGCCCGCCAGCTCAATGCGGTCCAGGCTGATCAGGAAGCAGTCGGCGGCCATGCCGGCGGCCAGGCAGCCGATGTCGTCCCGGCCCAGCAGGCGGGCGGAGCCGCGGGTGGCCAGCTTGAGGATGTCGTACCCGGTGGGGGCGCTCTGGCTGGACTGGAGGCGGTGGAGCAGGTAGCACACCCGCAGCTCCTCCAGCAGGTTGGAGCCGTCGTTGGAGGCGGCTCCGTCCACCGCCAGACCCACCGGCACCCCCAGGCGGAGCATCTCAGGCACCCGGCACACGCCGGAGGAGAGCTTCATGTTGGAGATGGGGCAGTGGGCCACGCCGGTACCGGTGGCGGCCAGCGCCTTCAGCTCGTCATCGTTGAAGTGGATGCCATGGGCATACCACACGTCGGGGCCGGTCCAGCCCAGCCCCTCCAGGTAGGCAAGGGGGCGCAGGCCGAACCGCTCCAGGGTGTACTGCTCCTCGTCCCTGGTCTCCGCCACGTGGGTGTGCAGCCGTACCTCCAGGGAGCGGGCCAGGCGCGCACTCTCCCGCAGCAGGTCGGTGGACACGGAGAAGGGGGAGCAGGGGGCCAGGGCCACCTGGCGCATGGAGAAGCGGGACGGGTCGTGCCACACCCGCACCAGCCGCTCCGAGTCGGCCAGAATCTGGTCGATGGTCTGTACCACGCTGTCCGGCGGCAGGCCGCCGTCCTTCCGGGAGAGATCCATGGAGCCACGGGAGGCGTGGAAGCGCATGCCCACCAGCTCAGCCGCCCGGAACTGGGCGCCGATCAGATCCCCCGCCCGGGCGGGGAAGACATAGTGGTGGTCGAAGCAGGTGGTGCACCCCGTCTTGAGCAGCTCCGCCATGCCCACCAGGCTGGAGGCGGCCACCACCTCTTCGTCCAGGTTTTTCCACACATCGTACAGCGTCACCAGCCAGGGAAAGAGCTCCATCCGCTGCACCTCGGGCAGATTGCGGGAAAAGAGCTGGTATAGGTGGTGATGGGTATTGATGAGGCCGGGGTAGACCACCATGCGGGAGGCGTCGATGACCTGGTCGGCCTGCCGCAGCTCGGGGCCGATGTACTCGATGGCGTTGTCCCGGATGAACAGATTGCTCCGCTCATACAGGCGGTCGGTGTCGTCGCAGGAGACGATGTAGCGGGCGTTTTTAATCAGCAGAGTGGACAAAAAAACCTCCAATCCCCAATCAGGCGGGCGCATAGGTCAGACGGTAGAAGCTGCCGAGCTGGATGGTGATGGTGTCGGAGCGGAGAAAGAGAGCCCGGTCTACATACAGGGCGAACTGTTCACCTGGGCCCTGGCTGGCCAGCCGGGCCGCATCGGGGCGGTCCTCTCCGTCGGCCTGCACGGGCAGGTCGGAAACCCGGAGCTGGGCGGTGATGCCGCCGTCCTCGTCAATCCGGTAGGGGAGGAGAAGCTGTCCCCCTTCCCGGGAGAGCTGATGCTCCGGCTGAATGACGGCGTAGAGGGTGCCGGGGTCCTCGTCAGACCGGGCAAAGGCGGTGAGATAGAAGGTGGTGTCCCCGTCCTGGAGCAGGGGGAGCTTCAGCTCTCCCTCAGCCTGGCTGATGGGGACCTCCTCGGGAAAGCCCTCCGGCATCTGCTCCCTGGAAAGGGTGAGGGTGACGGTGGCCTCCTCCTGGCCGGTGATGGCGTAGCCCTGCCGGGCCGCGATGCGCTCCAGCGTGACGGGACGCCCCCGCAGGAGCAGAACGACCGCCCCGGCCAGAAGGACGAGGGTGATCAGAAAAAGTACAAGGGGAAGTTTTCTGCGTGACGCCATGGCAGCGCCTCCTTTCACCCCTTAATAATACCACAGGCCCGCGGGAAAAGAAAGTGCCCCGGACGTTGTCCGGGGCACTTCGGAGATTATTCGTCGGCAGTGATGGTGTAGCCGCTCAGGTCGATCTGGAAGGTATAGGTGGCGATGATATTGTCCTGGGAGCCGTCGGTGTCGATAAAGCAGAGGGTGTAGTCAAAGACGCCGCCGTCCTTGAGCCGGTAGCTCCCCTCCGCCTCCTCGGCGAAGACGGCGCCCCACTTGAAGTAGTAGTTCTCGCCGTCACGGGTCCACCAGCCGGAGCCGGCATTGGCCTCGGTGGTGCTGGGCATGGCCCAGGTGTTCCACTTGCCGCCGTTGACAGAGCGGGCAATTTTGTCAAACTGGAGGGTGCCGCCGGGGATGGCCTGGGGCACGGTGTAGTAGACGGTATACTCGCCGCCGCCGCCCATAGAGGCCACCTGGGTGTGGGTCAGGGTGCCGCTGCCGCCGTTCTGCACCAGGGCGGTGCTGCCGTCAAAGCTCAGGCCCTCGGCGGTGGAGGAGACCCCGGAGGGCATCTCGTGGGTGGAGACGGTCACGCCGGTCAGCTTGACGGCGGGCGTCTGCACGCCGGACAGGTCCACCACGTACTGCACGGCCTCCTGTCCCTCCCACTTCACGGTGATGTGGGTCTTGGGCGCGGTGGAGGAGGCGTTGAGGAAGAACACCGCATACTTGCCCTGGCCGATGGAGGAGTCCTCCGTGATGGCCGCGCTTTGGGTGGCCTCGGCGCTGGCCTCGGTGCCGAAGTGGTACTGGAAGGTGCCCTGCTCATAGCCCTCGGGGGCCTCGATGGCCACGCCCACCCAGGCGCCCTTGCCGGCACCCTCGCTCTGGTGGATGGGCACCACGCCGTCGGTGGACAGGGCGATGCGGACAAAATTCTCCCCGGTTTTCTTGGTGGCCTTGGCGGTGACGGAGGGCATGTCCTCCTCGACCCCGTCCTGATCCACAGGGCGGACGCCTACGATGCCGGCTACGGCCTCCTCAGACACGGAGCCGCCGCCCCCGCCGGAACCGCCGCCACCCTGGCCGGGTTCCTGGCTGTCCTCGGAGCCGGTGACCTCCTCGCCCTCACTGTTCTGGGGCGGGGCCACATCGTCGGCGACCTCCACGTGGGCGGGCCGCTTGCCGTCAAGCACCACGTTGTCGGCCTGTACCTCCGCCTTGTTAATGGCGCCCTGGTTGTCCACCTTGACGGCGGCGCGGGCGGTCAGGGTCTCCACAGAGGCGCCGCTCTTCACGGACACGGAGCTGCCGGCCCCGTCCACAGCCAGACGGGCAAGCTGCGCGCCGCTGCCCAGGGTCAGGCTGGCGCGGTCACCGGAGAGGGCCACGTCGCCCTCCACCTGGGAATCGGCCACAGTCAGAGTGGCGCCGTGGGTGGAAACCCGCAGATCCCGCTCCAGCCTGGCGTTCTTCACGGTCAGATTGGCCTCGCCGACTTTGGGGGCTACAAGCAGATTGCCGGACACGGCGGCGCCGTCCACGGTGATATCATCGGCGGCCACCAGCAGGATGCCGTCCACATCCTGGTCGATGGTGGCGCCCTCCTCCACGGCATATTCGGCCACGGAGCTGTCCAGTATTTTGACCACGGAGCCGCGGGTGATGCTGGACCCGAGGGCCAGAGTCTGGTTGCCCACGCCCTGGATGATGCCATCCTTCGCCATGGCGTCAATGTACCCGGCCGACCAGTCGGCGGCGTCCTTGCCGTCCACAAAGCCGCTCAGATCCGGCTGGGCGGTGGGACGGATGCCCAGGGCCCGGGCAAAGAGCACGGTGGCCCGCTCCCGGTTCATGGGCTCCTCGGCGTTGCAGTTGGTGCCGTCGCCCTGGAGAATCCCGGCGGCGGTGAGCTGGAGGATGTAGGGGGCGTACCATTCGGTGCCCTTCAGATCGGCATAGGGGTTCTCCACAGTCTCGGTGTAGCCCATCGCGCGGCTCAGAATGGCGGCAAACTCGCCCACGGTCATGTTGGCGTCGGGACGCATGCCGCGGCTGTCACCCTCTACAATGCCGTAGGCGTGCCAGCGCTCGAAGGCGGACTGGCTCCAGTGGCCGTCCAGCTCCGGCAGAGTGCTTCCGGTTCCGGCGGCCGAGGCCAGCGGGGCGGTCAGGGAGGCCGTCAGGGCCAGGGAGAGCAGGGCGGCAGGAATCTTTCGCATAGATGATGCTCCTTTTTGTTGAACGTCCCGGCCGGCGTCCGGCGCGGGCTGTGGTGTTATCATACTAAAACAGTAGGAGCATTTCAATGCAGAAGTTCTGGAAGGGGAGGGAGGGTCTGTACAGCCTGCCACAAGACTCCGGCGGGGGAAGGACGGTTACAGTTCCTCGGTATGCAGCCTGAATTTCGCAGCCTGCTCCTTCAACAGCTCAGCCTGTCCGGACAGCTCCTCGCTGGCGGCGGCGCTCTCCTCCGCCGTAGCGGAGCTGGTCTGTACAACACTGGAGATCTGGTCAAATCCTGCCTTGGCCTGGTGAATGGAAGACTTCTGCTGTTGGGAGAGCTCACTGATGACCTGGGCGCTGTCGGACGCCAGGGTAACCCCTTGGGTGACGAGTCGGAAGGAAGCGGCGGTTTCATCGGCGAGAGCCTTGCCCTTCTCCACCACTGAGAGGGCATTGGCGATCAGCTCCGCAGTTTCCTTGGATGCCGCTGCGGTCTTGCCGGCTAAGCTCCGTACCTCGTCCGCCACCACTGCAAAGCCTTTTCCGGCGCTGCCGGCACGGGCGGCCTCTACCGCCGCGTTCAGGGCGAGAATATTGGTCTGGAAGGCGATATCCTCAATATTTTTGACAATCTGCCCGATTTCATTGGAGGTAGAGGTGATCTCATCCATAGCCGTCAGCATGCGCTCCATTTTGCGGCCGCCCTCCTGAACCTCCTGTGAAACCTCCTGCATTTTTTGGTTGACCTCAGTGATTTTTTCCGTGTTCAGATCGACATCGTGCTCCATTTCCGACATCATGGCAGCCAACTGCTGGACGCTGGATGCCTGCTCGGTGGCTCCCTGCGCCTGGGACTGGGCGCTGATGGCAATTTGTTCTGCTCCGGAGCTCACCTGGTCCGCAGACGACGCGATGGATTTCAGTGCATCGGATACCCGGCCTCTCGTGTTGAGGAGCCCCTCCTTGATGGAGGAGAATTCTCCGGCGTAATCATGCTGGAGGGCAAAGGAAAAGTCTCCGTCCGCCATTTGGGTCAGAACAGCAGATATCTCGGAGATGTAATCAATATACAGCCTTAACCGCTCCACCATCTGCTCCAGGGAAAGGCTTACAGCCCCAAATTCATATTTGGAATTGCGCGGGATCTCCACAGACAGGTTTCCGTCCGCGATTTTCTGTGTGGTAGCCTGGAGGGTGTGGAGGGGCCGGACGATGCTCCGCCGGAGATAGGCCAGAAGGATGAAAAACAGAAGGGCGGCAAATACCGCGCACAGGATGGAAAGCGTGATGCCAAGCGTATGGGCGTCCGCCATCAGCTCCTGCTCCGAGGCTGTGGTGACGATATACCAGCCGCTGTCCGGGATCTGGCGGTACCAGGCCAGATAGGTTTGACCGTCTGCCGTGTAGCTGCCGGAGCCCTCCTGCTGGCTCAGAATCTGCCGCCCAAGCGCGGCGAATGAAGGGTTGTCATCCTCCAATATGTTGGCGGACAGGAGCTTCTCGCTGTCCTCGTCTGCAATGTATACCCCGGTATCATCAATCAGAAAGGCACGGCCGTTGGCCACAACGTCCAGCGAGAGTACCATCTGCTGCATCTGAGTCAGGTCAATATCCGCTGTGGCGACTCCCAGAAAGCGGCCGGTCTCGTCGTAGATCGGGGCGGAGGAGGTCACCATGGAAATCTGGGCAAATTCATCGTAATATGGAGCAGACCAAACGGACTTTTGAGTGGTATTGGCGGCGTTTGTGTACCAATCCTGGTCGGTATAATAGACGCCCTCCCCCAGAGAATAGTTGTCTACATAAGTGACGGCTCCATTCTGGCGCATGCAATAGGGAGAGAAATACCGCTGCTCCGGTCGGTACTGGTAGGGCTCGAACCAAATCCCGCCGCCGAACGTCTCCGGGTTGCTCCCCACAAAGGAGGTCAGAATTTCCTGATAGGCTGCCGCATCCCAATCTGACGCGGTCTGCTCCCCCTTTACAGCCTGCCTTTGGACAGCCTCCACGCCGCGCGCCATAGTTTCAGCAACCATGCGGTTATTGGACAGCGACATTTCGATGGAACCCATGGCTACCGAAAGGCACTGGGACATTTCGTTGCCCGCGCTGGTTTGGATGATGGCCTTGGAGCTCAGGTATCCCATCAGCGAGAGGACTGCCATGGATATAATAACTGCCGGTACGATAACGAATAGAAGTGAGGTCTGAATGGAGCGAAACCGTGTTGCATGCTTTTCCTGTGTTCTCATAAGGCATGTTCTCCTTTATTCTCTATCTCTCATAACAGATGCATCCTTGAACGCGAATTGGCTGCTGCGCCGCGCCCTCCTTTCTGTTTGAAAACGTGTACCTTTTAAAATTAAAAAAATTGTAGCAAAGGCTTAATTTGAACCAAAATTGCTCCGATTAAAAATTGGAGAACAGAGAATCTCAAAACCAGCTTTAATTGTTTGGAAAAGTGTACTTTTTCAGCTTCATTTTATGATTTAAATAACTTGTTGCTACTAATTGATTTCTTGTAAAACACGCAGCATATTCGGAAATATGGGGACAGAGTTAAATTTTTAAAAAAGTACAGGTTTTCAAATTTTCGGAAATACCTCCATTTGTTTAGTCCGGTGTTTCCAGTTTTATTGCCTTGGAATAGAAGGCTGTCTCTTATACACATCTGACGCTGCCGACGATAAGGCTC
>OWJJ01002081.1_pt1 | contig 10159 bp, 10 predicted proteins | sample 1732811 | NCBI WGS metagenome assembly OWJJ01 (sample SAMN05065756, study PRJEB22554) | human gut metagenome | biome: ENVO:2100002; feature: ENVO:00000062; material: ENVO:00002003 | host: Homo sapiens | place: USA
GTCGGCAGCGTCAGATGTGTATAAGAGACAGATGTAACCCTTCGGGTTCATACCGGAAAGGATACCAGCGCCACCAACTGCCATGTTCGCATCTTTATGAGCGATCAGGATAGTCGGGGAAATGCTGTGGTAACCACCACCTGCCGGGTTGGTTCCGTAGATACCTACGATAACCGGAACACCAAGCTGGTTTAACTCAGCGTTGCGGAAGAACGGTGTACCACCACCACGACGGTTCGGGTATACTTTGTCCTGGTTCGGGAACTCAACGCCTGAGCAGTTTAACAGGTATACTAACGGCAGATGCAGCATCTTAGCGGTATCTGCAGCGCGGAGCAGGTTATCTGCCTGTCCCGGAACCCAAGCACCAGCCATCTTCTTGTTATCAGAAGCGATGATGTAAACCCATTTGCCATTTACACGGCCAAGACCATTCAGAACGTTAGTTGTCTGGAAACGGTTGTCTTCCGGATTGTAAAGGCTGTTTAACGGGCACCATGTACCTGGATCGATCAGGGCGTTGATACGCTGTGTAGCAGAAAGCTGTCCACGTGCGTTTAACTTCTCTTCGGTTGTGATACCAGCATCAAGAGCCTGCTTAATGGACTCATGGATGTCGTTCTCAACAGCCTTCAGTTCCTGCTCGTTTTCCGGATTCGGATTAACCAGAGCTTTACCAACGGTAGGCATATTCTGGAAATATCCTGGCATTGAATACATATTCATGTCTTCTTTTCTCCTTATAAAATAAAAAATAAAAATGGTTATAAATGAATTGCTTGCGGGACAGTTCGTCTCCTGTCCCGCCTGCAATCAGTAACTAATTAATCGACAGAAATGATATCTGTCTTGATTCCCGATGGAAGGCTAATTACTTAGTCTCCTTCGGAACTTTGATGAATGCCTGACCTGGGTCGATCTCTTCACGAATAACGCGGATGATCTCCGGATCCGGACCTTCCATCAGCTGAGCTCTGGAGGTATCGATCTCGAAACCAGTGTTCTCCTGAACCATTTCCGGAGAGGAGAATGGATAGTAGTAAGCCAGATACATTCTCTTGGTCTCTTCGTCGAATTTCATGATACCAAGATCGGTAACTACCATCTGCGGTCCACGGTTGCCCGGAAGACCTGCTCTCTCACGTCCGCCAGGGCCGTCCATCCAGCCACAGCTTGTGATGTAGTCAACATGATCCATGAATCTTCTCTTCTGATGCTGCATCATGATGATGGTGTTGCAGAAGGTAGCGATTCCGTTTGCACCGCCAGAACCGGTGAAACGTGTGGTAGGTTTAACATAATCACCCTTACCAAAGATACAGGTAGAGTTAACGTTTCCGTACGGGTCGATCTGAGCGCCACCGATGAATGCGATCATACGATCAGCATCATGTAACCACTCATTAGCCTCGAAACCTACAAAACGAATGTTCGGCCACTGTACTGCACAGTGAGCCATGAAACGGTTGTCACCTACAGAACGCGGAACCTCGATCGGAGAACAATCCATAAGACCACTCTCTACGATCGGATGGCAGCTCGGGCAAACAACACGTTTTGCCAGGGATGCACCGATTAACGGAAGACCGGTACCAACGATAACGATCTGATTTTCTTTAATATTTTTTGCGATGGCGTAAGCCTGCATTTCCTGCTTTGTATACTTTGTATAATCAGCCATTTTAGATTTTCCCTCCCTCAATTAATGTCTGGTAGAATAGCCAAGATGCGGCTCATTCTTAAGGTTCATGAGGCGAGCGCCGCCCAGTACGTTGAGCAGATCATCCTGATCCTTGCATCCATATACATACTTCTGAAGGTAATCCTTGAAGGTCTCCGGAATCTTGGTGCCGTCAGCAGCATCTTTTGCAGCCTGTGCAGCAACTTCTGCAGCTTTTGCAAGCTTCTCATCTTCCGGCTTAGCAGCAGCAGCCTTAGCAGCTTTGTCTGCAGCCTTCTGAAGCTGTGCCTTAGCATCCTCAGCGTCAAGGTACTTGGAAGCCTTGTCGTACTCTTTCAAGCCCTTATCATCATCATCATAGTAGCCGTAGCACTGTGCCGGCCAAGCACCGTACGGTGCACGAACAACGGCGTCTACACACTCACCAAAGATTCTTGTCTTGGTTGGGTCACGACGGATATACTCATCACTTACGATCTCCTCGCAGGTAACGATACAACGTTTTGCAGCTACAGCGATATCTACGTCATGGAACTCATCACCATCGATGATACAGGTTCCATCCGGAGATGCCTGCTGAACATGGATGATAGCGCAGTCAAGCTTCGGAACCGGAACAGCCAGCAGCTTCTCGCCTGGCTCAAGCGGGTTCTCGATCTCTACGCATTTCAGGTTGTCAACACCTTCCATGGTTCTTCTCTTCTCTTCGCTGATACCCCAGAACTTAACAAGTCCGGAGCCCTGCATCATACGTACCGGCAGGTACGGAAGACCCAGAGATGCAGCATGAAGCTGAAGCATCAGAACGTCCTGAGAATAATCCTCATATGTAAGCTCACCCTTCTCGATAGCTGCACGGAAACGACGAGCTACGTTGGTGTAACCAGAGTTTGCAGTATAGCAGTTGATGTAGGCTCTCACACGGCCCTCACCGATTAACGCATCCCAGTCACCACCTGCCGGGCCAGACCAGCCTACAAAACCAGTTTTACCCTGACGAAGGATCTCGTAAACTGCTGCATACGGTTTACGGTTTGTTGTAAATCCGCCGAGACAAAGTACATCGTTGTCACATACATACTTTTCTACGGCATCGTGTAAAGACATTACTTTATTAGCCACAATAAAGCCTCCTTTAAAAAAATTTTCTATAACTACCTATATAAATAAGTAAAAACGGGATCCGGTACTTCCGGCGCTGCGGTCTTTCGCAGGCCAGATGCAGCCAGATCCCGGCTGCAACAGCCAAAAATCAATATTCGATTAACCGAAAATCAGCATGAAGAAACCTGCTGCTACGGCAGAACCGATAACACCTGCTACGTTTGGTCCCATAGCGTGCATCAGAAGGAAGTTGGTCGGATTCTCTTTTGCACCAACTGTCTGAGAAACGCGGGCAGCCATCGGTACAGCAGATACACCAGCGGAACCGATTAACGGGTTGATCTTGCCGCCGGTTACAGCGCACAGCACCTTACCAAGGAGAACACCTCCGATGGTAGCGAATGCGAATGCAAGAAGACCCATGCAAACGATAGCGATGGTCTGAACACGCAGGAAAATCTCGCCGTTTGCGGTCGCACCTACGGTAGTACCAAGCATGATAGTTACGATGTTGCACAGTGCGTTCTGAGCTGTGTCAGAAAGACGCTCTGTAACACCAGATTCACGAAGCAGGTTACCAAGCATCAGCATACCAAGCAGCGGAGCTACGGACGGAAGAAGCAGGGAGCAGAACAGTACTACGAATACCGGGAATACAATCTTCTCAACCTTGCTTACCTTACGGAGCTGCTTCATAACGATGGAACGCTCTTTCTTAGTGGTAAGAAGCTTCATGATCGGCGGCTGAATCAGCGGAATCAGCGCCATGTAGGAGTAAGCGGCAACGGCGATCGGAGCAACCAGATCCGGTGCCAGGTTGTTAGCTACATAGATAGCGGTCGGACCGTCTGCACCACCGATGATACCGATAGCGGCAGCCTCGCCTACTGTGAATAAGCCAGTTGCGTTAGCCAGCATGAATGCAATGTAGATACCGAACTGAGCAGCTGCACCAAGCAGAAGGCTCACCGGGTTTGCAATCAGCGGACCAAAGTCTGTCATGGCACCTACTGCCATGAAGATCAGACACGGGAACAAACTGGACTTAACACCGCCGTAGATGATACGCAGAACACCTGCGGTATACCACGGCTCGCTTTCCTTCATCAGGTCAGCTAACGGCAGGTTTGCCAGGAACATACCAAATGCAATCGGAAGCAGAAGAAGCGGCTCGAACTGCTTTTTAATTGCCAGGTATAATAATACAAAAGCAATGAGAATCATTACACAGCTTCTCCAGGTCAATGCTGCGAAACCCGACTGTGCAAGAAGCTCTTTTAATATTTCAAAAAAGTTCATTACCTAACCTCCTAGTTCAGAGCAACCAGAGCAGCTCCTGTATCAACAGAATCGCCAGCCTTAACAAGGATCTTGCTGACTGTACCGTCTGCCGGAGCAACGATCTCAGTCTCCATCTTCATGGCTTCCATAATAACTACTACTTCGCCAAATTTAACTGCCTGTCCTTCAGATACTTTGATGTTCAGGATTTTACCTGGCATCGGAGCTTCTACGGTAGTTGCGCCTGCCGGTGCTGCTGCCGCCGGTGCCGGAGCTGCTGCCGGTGCCGGTGCTGGAGCTGGTGCCGGTGCTGCTGCAACCGGAGCCGGTGCTGCCGGTCTCTGTACCGGTGCGGATGCCGGAAGAACCGGTGCTGCCGGAGCTGCTACACCATTACGATCCAGAGATTTGTATGCTTCTAATTTTTCTACTTCAACTTCGTATTTCTTTCCATTGATCGTAGCAACATATTTCATAATTCTTTACGTCCTTTCGAATAATTATCCCTGTATCGTTCTATTAGTTCAGGGTAACCAGTGCTGCACCTGTGTCAACGGCGTCGCCTGCCTTGACAAGAATCTGTGCTACTGTACCGTCTGCCGGAGCAACGATTTCAGTTTCCATTTTCATAGCTTCCATCACGATGACGGTCTCACCAAACTTAACTGCCTGTCCTGCAGATACTTTGATGTTCAGGATCTTACCTGGCATCGGAGCCTCTACGGTAGTTGCGCCTGCTGCCGGTGCTGCCGCCGGTGCCGGTGCCGGTGCTGCTGCAGGAGCTGGTGCTGCTGGTGCAGGTGCCGGTGCTGGTGCTGCCGGTGCTGCTACTGGAGCCGGTGCTGCTGCCGGAGCCTCGCCGTAACGCGGCATTGGCTCGTATGCATCGATTCTTTCAAGTTCTACTTCGTACTGTTTTCCATTGAGGGTAGCCGTATACTTCATAACTGCTCTAACCTTCCTTTCGATTTCCTTTCATTCCTGTTTCTCATTACTTAACTTCTGTCACGCTCAAGATCTTAAACTTGTCTGTCGGCAATCCGAGGTCATCCCCGATCGTTGCCATCAGCACGGCAAGTAATTCCTTATCAGCTTCGTCCGACACAGCCGGTGCTGCTTTCTGTGCTGCGGCCGGGGCCTTAGCACCATCAGAAACAACGGAGCGGAGAATCTTGGAAATTACCATAATTGCCAGAGCCAGACAGATCAGAGCCAGGAAAACCACCGAAAGACCCAGCAGAGAAACGATAACTGACTGCCCGAAAGGCATAGTTGGTTCAGTCCACATTGTGCATTGCACCTCCTTATTTATTTTAGGTTCTGCTTTCTTTGTGAAAAATTATACTTATAAAATTCCACCAGTAAGATTCCGTATTGTGGAATGCATTCCATTTTTGAAAGCAATTTATAAGGGGCTTTTCCCCTTAACTGTAACAAGTGAAGCCACAGATTGACATGATCAGCTCACTTTACTTAAATTATAACAGTAACCCCCCTGATTGTCAACCAAGCCTTTCATAAATTATGCACAAAAAGCAGGGTGTTTTATTAGCAAAAACAACCTGCTTTTTATAGGTTATTACTACATTTTTCTACATTTTTCTTAATAACCCCCGGAAGAATCGCCAAGACCTCTCAAGCATTTTGCTCATATTCTAAAATGTATTCTGAAAGTCCCGTTCTCTCCTTTTTTCATCAGAACAAAGCCGCTTTTTTCTGTATTTTTTTATACATTTTCAAGATTTGTCCTTGATTTATTTCGGAAGCTTGAAAGAGCTCTTCAGCGAAACAATCCGGTTGAAAACCGGTTTGCCTGGCTCGCTGTCGCGGCAGTCCACGCAGAAGTATCCATTGCGGACGAACTGAAAGCTCTCAAATGGTTTTGCCTCTTTCAGACTCGGCTCTAAGTAACACTCTTTCAGAACGCACAGAGAATTCGGATTTAAGTTCAGCGTTCCATCTGCATTGAGTTTGCCCTTTTCCTCGTCTACCAGATTCTCATAGAGACGTACTTCTGCTTTCAGTGCAGTCTGTGCTGCTACCCAGTGAATCGTACCTTTTACCTTTCTTGCATTGAAGCCGGAACCACTCTTCGTCTCCGGATCGTAGGTACAGTGAACAACCGTTACATTGCCGTCTGCATCTTTCTCGCATCCGGTGCAGGTAACAAAGTACGCGTTCATCAGGCGGACCTCATTGCCCGGGAAGAGACGGAAGTATTTCTTCGGTGGTTCTTCCATAAAGTCCTCGCGTTCGATGTAAAGTTCTCTGCCGAATGGAATCTTTCTGGAACCAAGTTCCTCGTTCTCCATATTGTTCGGTGCATCCAGCTCCTCGATCTGTCCTTCCGGATAGTTGTCGATAACAAGCTTGACCGGGTCAAGAATTGCCATCACACGGGACTTCTTTAATTTCAGATCCTCGCGCAGGCAGTACTCTAACATTGCACTGTCGATGGAATTATCCGCCTTGGAGACACCTGCCAGCTCTACAAAGCGGCGGATGGATTCCGGCGTGTAGCCTCTGCGGCGCAGAGCTGCGATGGTTACCAGACGCGGGTCATCCCAGCCATCTACAATTTTATCTTCTACCAGTTTCTTGATATAACGTTTTCCGGTAATGACGTTGGTCAGATACATCTTCGCAAACTCAATCTGGCGCGGCGGATTCTCAAACTCGCACTCTCTTACGACCCAGTCATAGAGCGGTCTGTGATCCTCAAATTCCAGCGTACAAATCGAATGCGTGATGTGCTCAATCGCATCCTCGATCGGATGAGCGAAATCGTACATCGGGTAAATGCACCATTTGTCCCCGGTGTTGTGATGATGCATATGGGCTACACGATAAATAACCGGATCACGCATATTGATGTTCGGGGATGCCATATCAATTTTCGCACGCAGTACCTTTTCTCCATCCGCATATTTGCCTTCTTTCATCTCCTCAAAGAGCTGTAAGTTCTCCTCGATGCTGCGGTTGCGGTACGGGCTTTCCTTACCAGGATTGTTAAAATCACCGCGGTACTCGCGGATCTGATCAGCTGTCAGATCGCAGACGAATGCTTTTCCCTTTTTAATAAGAAGAACTGCACACTCATACATCTGCTGGAAATAGTTGGATGCAAAAAACAGGCGGTCCTCAAAATCAGCGCCCAGCCATTTTACATCCTCGATGATCGACTCAACAAACTCTGTCTTCTCTTTCGTCGGGTTGGTGTCATCAAAACGGAGATTGAATTTTCCGTTGTATTCTTTTGCCAGTCCAGAGTTCAGAATAATCGATTTAGCGTGTCCAATATGAAGATATCCGTTCGGTTCCGGAGGAAATCTCGTCTGGACATGATCGTAAACGCCTTCTGCCAGATCTTTGTCAATCTCGCGCTCGATAAAGTTCTTGGAGACAGTCTCTTCCTTCTCCTCTCCCTCTGCCAATGGTTTTTTATTTTCTTCCATATACATTCCCTCCGTTGTTTCTTTTCGTAAATTGATACTGTTGTTTGAGTCAAATCAAACAGTTTTATTTTTTATCATATCACATTTTGGAGTTTTCGAAAAGGGGATATTTGCCCACAAAAAAGGAAGCGCCGCGGGAGGACACTTCCTTTTCTGATTTTCAATTTTTAGGCATCTTTATTATGGCAATTTAAGATGTCCTGCGTTCGCAGGTAATTGTACTTCTTCTTATTATATATGTGTTTTTATGCGATTCTACTTATGCGTTTGCAAGAGCCTCGCCCAGTGCCTCGCACTCAGCACCTGCTGCCTCGTCCGGCGTTGCGTTGCAGATTACCGGCTCGCAAGCCATGGTTACGCCCAGAGTCATGCAGTCGCTCTCCCAGGTACGCATCCACTCGCCGTCGCCCCATCCGTAAGAACCGAATAATGCAATCTTTTTGCCAGAGAGAACCGGGCTAACCTCGTCGAACATCGGCTGGAACTCAGACTCCTCTAACTGTTCAGCTCCCATGGACGGGCAGCCAAATGCGATTCTGTCATACTCGCCAGCTTTGTCAGCGCCAAACTCTGCGGAAGTAAATAAATCAGCCTCGCCGCCCGCTTTCTTAACGCCCTCTGCTACGTAATTTGCCATAGCCTCTGTGTTTCCTGTTCCGCTCCAGTATACAATTGCTACCTTGCTCATTTTTATTTCCTCCTTGTGAATAATTTACTTACTTAGATTTATTATGCGGCTTTTACAAGCTGAATAATCGGTGTCCCCTGACGGTATTTCTCCCGGCACACTTCCGTGCATTCCCGGTATGAATCAAACCGCCGTTTTGCTTCCTGCGGGTCGCCATACGTCTTCCAGTAACCGCTGCAGGTATAATTTTTTCCCTGATTTTCAATGAATCCAACAACATCCTCAAGCGGATACCCCAGGAAAATGCCAATCTCATGTGGAAAATCATGTTCCAGACAAAGCCGGTTGGAAAGCTGCCTCAAAAAGCCATCGACCGTCTTCTTCATCTGGTAACCAGACTTTTTTAAAAAGTGCTGTACAGATATTTTACCCAGAATGAAGCGAAGCCATTCCTCGCGGTACACCAGAATCAGAAACGCGCCCGTCCGGCTGCACTCTTTAAGCGCCCGCACCTGAAGCCCCGACGGTTCCAGCTCCCGGTTCCAGAAATCAAGCGCTTCCAGAAGTTTATCACGGTTCTGCGGCTGATAGCGGAACAAGTTCGACGGTTTGATGCCACGAAGAGTCGGCGCACACACCTCTACGAATACTTCTTCAAACAACCGTTCCATCTTTCTGCCTCCTGACTGCTTCTCTTAGTTAGCTATACCTACCTTTAGTTAGATGTGGCTAACTATCTTTTAAAAAATAAAAGGCTTTTTCCGCCTTCTATTTTCCTTTTCGTAGGTTAGTCTCATCTAACTTCAATGAGACTATATCATGAATCACTTACCACGTCAAGCAAATTTTGTTCATTTTTGCTTACTGAGTTTTTTTATCAGCAACATCATTTTCTATCTTTTGGGACGATAAATAATCTCATTCACCGCATACACCGTCACAAATGCCTTCGGATCTGTTTTTAATATATACGGCATGAGCTGTGCATATTCGTTTTTATCTACGATCGTGATAATTTCCGTCTTCGGCTCATTGTCAAACGCGCCGAATCCCTGATAGATCGTCGCGCCGCTGTGAAGCGTATGCAGGATAAACTGGCGTATCTCTTCTTCTTTTTCCGAGATAATGCAAACTCTCTTTTTCAGATTCAGACCGAAAATAAAATGATCCAGCACAATTCCGTTTAAGTATGTGCCCAGAATGCCCAGCACCACCAGTTTTTTATCGCTGAAAAACACGGATGAGAGCGCCACACACATGCCTGGAAGCGCCATCGCTTTTCCCAGCTCCATATGGAAATATTTGTTTAAGAGCTTTGCCACGATGTCCAGACCGCCCGACGAGGCATTCATCCAGAACAAAAGAGCCAGACCAACGCTGACAACAAAGATATAGCAGACCGTATCCATCATCGCATCCTGGTTGATCGACACAAAATCCGGGAAAACCTGCTCAAACACCCACAGAAAAGCCGGCAGAATCAGTGACGTATACACTGTCTTGACGCCGAACTCGCGTCCAATAAAAAGAAAGCCCACCACCAGAAGCGCCGCATTTAAAATAAAGGTCAGCACTGAAATCGGCAGCGGTATCACATTTCCCAAAAGCATCGCCAGACCAGAAATACTTCCCACCGATACACCGCTCGGAATCAGAAAGAAATAGACGGCTGCCGCCACGACAAAGGTCGCCGCTGTGATCATTGTGTACTCCCTGATTACGCGCATGGACTTTTTTTCCATAACTTAAAACCTCCTCATATTACAATTTCGCGCGAGCGCGCATCTTTGGCACGTTAGTGCGTTTTTGTGTAATAGAGAATTCCAAGGGATTTCCCATTATACAAAAAGACACATCGCGTCTGCAATGTGTCTTCGTAATGAGGCATCGGGGATTCGAACCCCGGACAACTTGATTAAAAGTCAAGTGCTCTACCGACTGAGCTAATACCCCATATGCCCAGAACCGGAATCGAACCAGTGACACGAGGATTTTCAGTCCTCTGCTCTA
>OWJJ01002093.1_pt1 | contig 10117 bp, 8 predicted proteins | sample 1732811 | NCBI WGS metagenome assembly OWJJ01 (sample SAMN05065756, study PRJEB22554) | human gut metagenome | biome: ENVO:2100002; feature: ENVO:00000062; material: ENVO:00002003 | host: Homo sapiens | place: USA
ATAAACTTAAGCAAAAAAAAAGATAAAACAAATTATTTGCTTATCTTTTTTTCTTAATTTATAAAATCTATTATTATTGTTTATATCGCTTCAATGGCAGAAGCTGGTACCCATCCAACTTTTCCGTCTTCTAATCGAATTTCTTTCCATTCTTTCATTGAATCATCTTTAATACTTACTTTTCTCCCTTCATGAAGAATAAATAAGCTAGTACCACTTTCGCTTGGAGTACTACGAACAGTAACACTTGGATTCATCACTATTGCTTCGTTTCTGATTACTAAATGCTCTTTTTGTTCAGAAGCAAACAGATTGGCACATATAGTAATGATTAAAAAGATGATTCCTGAGATGAATCCAGTTTTTTTCCATAATATCTGCTTTGAAAAGATGAAAAAATAGAGAGCTACAATTAATAAAATGAAAGAGATAATTCCTAATGTAGCCCAAGCATCTACACTCATACTATTTATCAACGACTTGATCCATGAAACAAAAAAGATCTCAGGAATAGCTTCCACCTTGTCTATTGTTTTTGCACGCGCTACTTCAAGGTTAGCACGAATATCACTATTGCCGGGTTGTAGTAGTAAGGCACGTTCGTAATTAAGAACAGCTTTGGCTATTTCTCCTATCTTATAGTAGCTATTTCCTAAATTATAGTACACTTCAGCCGCTTCTCCATTTTTGAGCAGTGCTTCGTAGATTTGAATGGCTGCGGTATAATCTTCTTTTATATATGCAGAATCCCCTTCCGTTTTCGTAACATTGTCCAATGTGTTATTGGAGAACATAGTGGTAGTGGTACTTGCTGCATGGATGGAATCTCCTTCATTCACTTGCTTGGAATCAACATTCAGTGAATCCTGTCCAAAACAAGTGATTGACATTGACATTAATATAAAAAATAATATTTTTCTCATGACATAATCTCTTCTAGGTTAATGTTTAATTGAATTCTCCATTTTGCTTATCACCTCTATTGAAGATGCATAAACCTTGTCCATAGCTTGACTTTCGTCTCCCGGAGCGAAACGGGCAAATTCACAATCATTTAGTGCATTCAAGAAATCCTTGATTAATTCCTCGCTTACTCCGTGATTTCTCAATTTTTCTTCTATATTGTCCTTGGACAAACGAGATACAGGAATATTTAATTTATCACTAATATATCCCCATAAAGCTTTCAATACTTCATCATAAAAAGCATCTTTTTTATTTTCAGAAAGCAGTTTTCCTGCTAATTTCATACGTTTGGTAGCCACTTTGTTGGCTTTTTTGGTTCGTACTTTAGCGACATTCGCATTTTCAGCAGCTTGCTTGCGATAGATGATAAAGAATATTATAAAGGCAAGAGCCGGAATAATATAGAAAAGCCAATAAGACATGGAACCGTAGAAGAAACTTCCTTTAGGTTGGAGAGTTACTTCATTCTGTTTGATGTAACGAATATCTTCACCTAATACTTTTAAGTCTTCCTTGTTGGTAAAGTTCGCAATTACCTGGTCGGCATTTCCTGCACCTTTTTCAATATTCACTACATATTCTTCCGTTTTCAGAGTTTTGTATGATTTGGAACGAATGTCAAAATAGCTAAAAGATACCCCTGGAATCTTATATGTGCCGGCATGTCTAGGGATAGCTAAGTATTCAATTACTCTGTTACCTGTAAGTCCTTCCCGAGTTAACCTAACTTGATTGTCTACTTTAGGATCATATACTTCAAAATCTTCCGGGAATTTTATTTCCGGATTAGAAATTAACTTCAAATTTCCTGTACCGGAAATCACTAACTTAATAGTGATAGCATCATTGGTTTTTAATTCTTTACTATTAATAGAAGAAGAAACTGTAAACTCTCCTACTCCACCTGAGAAATCAGCCGGTTTACCAGCCGGAAGCGGACTTACATTTATTGCTATCTTAGGGGTAGCAATAGATTTTTTAATTTCTATAACGTTACTTCCTCCATTAAAGAATGCATCAAAAGGGTCATCCGATTGTACTGGTTTGCCTATAGTCATTTGGAATTGTGCCGGATCTATGTACAATTTTCCGGATTGTTGAGGGAATAGCACAAACTGACGATAGACAGTTGTATAATAATTACGTCCACGATAATGTTCCGGAGTCCATCTGGCATTTGTTGTCATTTCAATCTCTTGTGAATGAAAACCTTTGAAATCGGGTAACTTTGCATTATTCAATTGCAAATTAGACTCTCTGGTATAAATTTTATAAGTTAAGACAAATGCCTCCTGCTCAAATACATTCGTTTTACTAGCCGTCGCAGTAATAAATAGATCCTGATCGGATACACTCGTACCGGAGGAATGGGCGGAAGAACCTCCTTGTCCACCATTGCTGTTCTGGTCTTGTGGTAAAACCTTGATTTTTACAGAGTTTGATACCATTTGGTTACCATCGGCCACAATTGAAGCACCGCCGATTGTGTATTCACCAGCAGTATTGGCCATCAATATATACGTAAATGTAATACTACTCGTAGATGTTACGTTGCCATTTACAATCTGAGTACTACTTTGTTGTGAACGGCTTGGTCCCATCAACACATCAAATCCTTTGATTGATGGGGCTCGGAAATCTTTTACTTTTTGTGTAGTTACGGTATAAGATAGTCTGAATTGATCGCCTACTACTACTGCGTCAGGAGCAGAAGCAGTAAAAGACACTTTATCGGCAAATGCCTGAGTGCTATATGCTATCAATGCTATCAATATGATAATCAGTTTCTTCATTGCTTATGAAATTTATATCGTCAACTTTATATTACCAATCTTTTTCCAAACGACCACCTTGCATAACCTGCTGTTGCTTCTTTACTTTATCCTGTACGTCTTTCTCATCTTGCATCACAGAATTAAGCAATTGTTCAGCGTTCTCTTTTGACATCTGATTCTTTTGTTTCTCAGATTTTGGAGGTTGTTGTTGATCCTTCTTTGGGTCTTGCTTCTGATCGTTCTGTTTATCTTTGTTCTGGTCTTGTTTCTGATCTTGCTTTTGCTGATCTTTATTTTGATCCTGGTTTTGATCCTGATTTTGTTGATTTTGCTGTTGGTCTTTCAACATTTTTTGTGCAAGAGCCAAATTATACCGAGTCTCATCGTCAGCAGGATTATTGCGTAAAGACATCTTATAAGCATCCACAGCCTTTGCATAATCTTTACCGGCTTGAAGAAGTACGCCCATGTTATGATATATTTGAGCCAACTTCATCTTATCCTTCTCAATATTGCTGGCCGATACATATTGCTCCATAGCTTCCTGCATTTTCTGCTGTTGTGAGAGTGTATTTCCTAAATTATACATAGATACTGTAGATTTAGGATTCACCTCCAAAGCTTTCCGATAATTCACTTCGGCATCCACAAACACACTGTCATTAAACAGGCGGTTTCCTTTGCGGATATAGTCACGTTCTGCTTTCTGAGCCGATACAAAGGCGGCTGACAGCAGAAACACAGCGAATAGAATATATTTACTTTTTAACATGCGCATAACTACTTCTTATTAGAAAACAGATGAATGTTCTTAAATAAAGGATTCTTGCGATCTAAAATTAATATTTCCGCTAATAACAATAATAGAATAATCCAGGCAATAGCTTGGAACTGTTCATTAAACTCCGTATATACCTTAGATTCTACATCAGATTTTGCCATCTTATTGACTTCCTGATTGATCGCTTTTTGAGCTGAGTTAGAATTATCTACTCGTACATAGATACCTTTTCCTTCTTTGGCAATCTCCTGACACATTGCTTCATTTAAGCGGGTAACAATCACATTACCCTCACGGTCACGTCGATAATCGTTGGTACCTTCTGCCGGGATAGGAGCACCATCGGGCATACCTACTCCCAACACATTAACCTGGATACCTTTTTCGGCAGCAGCTTTTGCCGCTTCAACAGCACCACCTTCATGATTTTCACCGTCAGTAATTACGATAATGGCGCGTCCTACTCCTTCTTGTGGAGTAAAGCTACGTGCAGCCAAATTAATCGCTTCTCCAATAGCCGTACCTTGCTTGGATATCAATGAAGGATTGATAGATTCCAGAAACATTTTAGCGGAAATGTAATCACTGGTAATCGGTAGTTGAGTGAAAGCGTCACCGGCAAATACAATCATTCCCACTTTGTCATTGTCAAGCTCATCCACCAATCTGGATATCAGTCTTTTGGCTTTCTCCAAACGGCTGGGTTGTACATCCTGAGCGAGCATAGAATTTGAAATATCCAGTGCAATGATGACTTCCACGCCTTTACGTTTTACTGTTTCCAGTTTGGAACCAAACTGAGGACGTGCCAATAATACTGAAAACAAACCGATAGCGGCAAAAAGTATCCAGAATTTTACATCCGGGCGATATTTGGATACATCGGGCATTAACTGCGCCAATAAAACCGGATCTCCAAAACGTCGGATATTCTTTCTTCTCTTGTAGTTGGAATACAAGTAGAAAGCTGCTAAAAATGGTAATAGCAGCAATAGGTATAAATATGTAGGTTCTCCAAATCGAAACATCTTTCTTAACTATTTTACGATTGACTAATTACGGTTGACCACCTTATGGAATCTTCTTCAGTATAGAATTACGCAATAATACCTCCAATAGAACACAAAGGAAAGCGGCTAGTGCGAACCAGTGATATTCCTCATCCCGTTTGCTATACTCTTTTACATTCAGCTTAGTCTTTTCCAGCTTATCAATTTCTTCGTACACCTCTTTCAGTTTCGAATTACTTGTAGCCCGGAAGTAATTACCGTCCGTAGTACCTGCGATTTGCGTCAATGTTTTCTCATCAATTTCAACAGGCATACTAACATATTGTACTGTATTTCCGACCGGATAAGGATAAGGCGCCATTCCATTCGTACCAACCCCGATGGTGTACACACGAATTCCAAAGCTTTTTGCTATTTCAGCAGCCGTCATAGGAGAAATATCACCTTTATTGTTAGTACCGTCTGTCAGCAAAATAATGACTTTAGATTTTGCTTTACTGTCTTTCAGTCGAGTTACAGCATTTGCTATTCCCATACCTACGGCAGTACCATCTTCAATAAGACCGCATTTGATATTGTGAATCATATCTAACAATACAGCATGATCCACAGTCAACGGGCATTGAGTAAAACTCTCACCGGCAAATAAAGTAATACCTATATTATCATTAGGACGTCCGTTGATAAACTCTGCCGCTACATCTTTGGCTGCTTCCAATCTATTGGGCTTTAAGTCTTCGGCCAACATACTGGTAGAAACGTCGACAGCCAGCATTATATCAATACCTTCTATTTCGCTGTTCTGCCACTTATTGGTTGTTTGCGGTCGTGCAAGGACCAGAATTACCAATGTTAACGCAAGAAGACGTAAAAGAAAAGGAGCATGCAACAAATAGTTCTTATAACTTTTAGGTGTATGCGCATATACCCGAGCGTCCGAAATCTGAAGCGTTGCTTCACTTTTCCTTTGCTTCAAGATATACCATACAATATAAGGTATAAGTAGTAATAGCAAAAACAGATATTCTATATTGGCAAAAACCATTTTATTTATGATTTAACAGTTTACTTTTAGTATTCAAGTTACTCATTCTTTACACAAAAAGATTGTATATCTGCATACCTATATATATAAAGACACCAATCAATGCCGCAGACAAAAGTGCAATTCCGCAAATCAACATTACTTTAACGCGTAAAGAACGTTTTTCAATAATCGTAATTTCCGTTGGTTGCGGTTTTTGATTTTCCTCCTCCGGTTGTTTTGTTTCATTGATAAAGTCAATTGCATTAATTAAGTTTGCATCATTTTCGTTCATCTGAGGATCATGCTTGGCAAACTTCACTAAATCGGCAGTCTGAAACAGTTCTTTTAGGTCAGATATAGCTTCTTTATCCTTCAATTCCAATAACTTATCAATAATTTCCGATGATGTCATTTCCAATGCATTGAATCCGAAACGATCCTTTATATACGTGCGAAGAGCATCAGTCAATTCTGTATAGTATTCCTTCGATCTTCCCTTCTGCCATACTTTCTCGGTTTTGATACGTTCTATCTCTTTCATTGCAGCTTGATGTGGCGGCAATTTCGGTTCTACTTTTATCTTACGGATAATAGGTTTATTATCACGTATACGAACAATGAGATAGATCAGCAAACCGAGTAAAGGTAAAGCTAAGAATGAGCAGGAAATTAAACCGTACCAGTCTTCCCATGCAAAAGGAGCTTTCATTACAGGTTTCTGTCCGAAGAATTGGTCAGGGTGTAATGTATCGACCGGTATTGAGTAGACTTTCAGTGCTAAAGCTTTTGACTTATACTCTTTGCCATCTACCGTAACAGGCATTGGCGGCAGATAATACAAAGCCGAGTCAAAGGAAGTGATAACATATTCCTGTGTGATCAACATTCGCTGGCGGTCATTCAAAAATTGCGTATCCGGTTTGACTGTTTCTATAATTTCCACACCTTTTACTAAAGTATCAGTATAAGCAGGGAAAATAGCATGTTGTTTAGCATCCATAGCCACTTGCAACTGCACTTTTGCCTGTTCACCGATCAGTATTTGCAATGAATCTATCTTCGCCTCTACCGTAACAGATTGTGCAGCTACTTTATCAATGGATAATAGACCTAATAATGCTATCAGAATAATATTTCTACTCATCTTTGATTTCATTAATTTCGTTTGGCAAATAAGTTCAACAATGCCTTTACGTAATCCTCGTCGGTTCTGACAGAAACCGAATCCACATTACTTTTCGTAAATGTGTCGTTCAGTTCCGTCTGCTTTTGAATCCACCAATCGTGATGCGCTCGACGTACAGCTTTTGATGAAGTATCAATCCACTGCTCATGTCCGGTTTCCGCATCTTTTATTCGCATGAGACCCACAGGAGGAAGATCACTCACTCTCCGGTCATAAATCTGTAATGCTACAACATCATGTTTCCGGTTGGCAATAGTCAGAGCATTCTTAAAACTTTCCTGATCAATGAAGTCGGACAGAATAAATGCAGTGCAACGTCTTTTCATTACATTCGTCAGATATTCCAATGCAAGACGGATATTAGTACGACGGCTTTCCGGTTGAAAGTCAATCAATTCACGAATGATATATAGAATATGTTTACGTCCCTTTTTAGGAGGAATAAACTTCTCTATCCGGTCTGAAAAGAAAATCACTCCAATTTTATCATTATTCTGAATAGCAGAGAAAGCAAGGGTGGCAGCAATTTCCGTCACCATATCTTTCTTCAACTGCTTGACGGTACCGAACTCCAAACTTCCGGAAACATCAACCATTAACATAACTGTCAGTTCACGTTCTTCCTCAAACACTTTTACGTAAGGTTTGTTGAAACGTGCGGTCACATTCCAGTCTATGTCACGTATATCATCGCCGAATTGATATTCGCGGACTTCCGAGAATGACATACCCCTACCCTTGAAAGCCGAATGATACTGGCCTGCAAAGATATTATTAGACAATCCTCGTGTCTTAATTTCAATCTGACGAACTTTTTTTAGTATTTCACTTGTTTCCATTTAGGGCACTTCAACCTTATTCAAAATCTTACTGATGATTTCGTCCGAAGTCATGTTATTAGCTTCCGCTTCATACGTCAATCCGATACGGTGGCGAAGAACATCATGCGCGACAGCACGTACATCTTCCGGAATTACGTAACCGCGGCGTTTGATGAAAGCGTATGTACGGGCCGCCAATGCTAAATTGATAGATGCACGGGGTGAACCACCGAAACCGATCATATCTTTCAATTCCTTGAGGTCATATTTCTCCGGAAAGCGGGTAGCGAATACAATGTCTACGATGTAGCGTTCGATCTTTTCATCCAGATATACCTGGCGAACTACTTTACGCGCTTCAATAATTTCGTCAGCTTTCAGAATTGGTTTTACGTTGAACTTTTCTCCATTAATATTCTGACGAATAATCAATTTTTCCTCTTCCAACTTCGGATAATCAATAACGACCTTCAGCATAAAACGGTCAACTTGCGCTTCCGGAAGCGGATAAGTTCCTTCCTGTTCGATAGGATTCTGAGTAGCCAATACAAGGAAAGGTTCCGGCAATGTAAATGTTTCTTTACCGATAGTAACCTGACGTTCCTGCATGGCCTCCAATAAAGCACTCTGTACTTTAGCCGGAGCACGGTTAATTTCATCGGCTAATACAAAATTAGCGAAAATCGGTCCTCTTTGAACTTTAAAAGATTCGTCTTTTTGACTGTAGACCATTGTGCCTATGACGTCCGCAGGCAATAAGTCCGGTGTAAACTGAATGCGGCTATATTTCGCATCAATCAGAGAAGCAAGCGTTTTAATAGCTAAAGTCTTTGCCAAACCGGGTACACCTTCCAAAAGAACATGACCATCGGAGAGTAATCCGATAAGCAGCGATTCAACCAAATGTTTCTGACCAACAATGATTTGGTCCATACCTGTTGTAAGATTGGTAACGAAAGCACTTTGTCTTTCAATCCGCTCATTCAACTCGCGGATATCAATTGATTCAGCCATAAATACTTAATATTTTATTATTTAAATCCCATTATTTCTATATAAGCCCTGCCAATAGCAGCATAAGGCTTTTTATTTTGCCCCAAAAGTACGCCATATAATTAACGATTGCAACTAATTTTTATTAAAAAACAATGCGAAGTCTTTAGATTAAGGTACTTTCATACGCTTTTGTACATCCATAACACTTCACCCGGCCGATACAGGGTTGTAAGGCCGGGTGAATGGAATTCTTATCACTTATTCTTTTGTAAGCTCCGGAATTTTTATTGTTGTGCCGTACGGTACATTATTCGGGTTCTTAATAACGTCCGGATTGTGTTTCACAATATACGGCCACATAGCCTTGGTTCCATAGAATCGCAAGGAGACCCTTGTTAAAGTTTCACCTTCTTTGACCGTATATTTAGTCTTGGTTCCGGTTATTTTATAAGAGGCGGAATCCAAATATACAGATGTTGAAGGTTGCTGCCGGACAACTTTATTTTCAGTTTTGGCAGGTGTCACTGCTTCTTTCTTTTGAGGGACAACCGGTGTCGGAGTGATAGCGGTTTTGGGTGTCTCCGGTTTTATATCTTTCACAGAGTCTTGTTCGATCGTGTCGGATAACTGTACTTCCGGCTTGACAGGCTGAGTTGTTACGGGCGGCATATCAAGAGCATTCTTGTCGGATGACGAAGAGAATAAATCCGGATAATAAATGAATAAAACAACCCCTCCACATAATAACAGAACAAGTATGATGATCGTTATTAAATAAGGAACAGGCGATTTCTCTTTTACAGAAGAATCGGGAACATTCTTTTGGGGAGTCGGCTGTATAGCAGTCTGTGCTACTTCTGCCCCTTTTGTCATCTCGCTCTTACCTTCTTGCGACCGCACTATCGTACTTTCCGGTTTTAGATTTGCCCTCAGAAGCTCTTGTTCTATAATCTCCTCCGCAGTAATTATTTCTTTCTTTTCTACAGGAACTGTTTTCGGTTCTACGACAACAGATTGTGGTTCTACAGATCGTGTTTCTACGACAATAGCTTGTGGTTCTACAACTTGTGTTTTTACAATAGGTTGTATCTCTGTAAGAGATATTTCTTCTTTTTCCTCTTCCGGCTCTTCCTCCTTTTGAGGCTGTTCTATGTTTTCTTCAGGATTAGTTTCTACAATTACCTCTTCCTTAGGCTGGGATTGTGGCTCGATAGGTTCCGGTATGACTGTCGGAATTACTTCTTCCCCGCTTTCCTCTTCTTCCGTTTCTTCTATAGGAGTGTCTTCTAAAACAGTATTCTCATTTAAAACAACCGTCTCAAAGTGTGCAAAAGGCTTGTTTATCGTATCTCTTAAATTTGCATCCGGAGAAAACGAGACTTTGGTATGACCTTTTATTTGAAAACGTTCCCCAGTGTTCACATTAACACTTTCCCGACTATCTACATCGATAAGTTTGAAAGTACCCAATCCTTTGATTTTTACAGTATTCTCGCTCTCTAAGGCCTGTCTCTTATACACATCTCCGAGCCCACGAGACGCGTAGTAATCTCGT
>OWJJ01002094.1_pt1 | contig 10110 bp, 9 predicted proteins | sample 1732811 | NCBI WGS metagenome assembly OWJJ01 (sample SAMN05065756, study PRJEB22554) | human gut metagenome | biome: ENVO:2100002; feature: ENVO:00000062; material: ENVO:00002003 | host: Homo sapiens | place: USA
CGAGATTACTACGCGTCTCGTGGGCTCGGAGATGTGTATAAGAGACAGATATGTGTCAGGATATATTGGACAACGGGGTAAGTACAGAAGGAGAAAAGGTCCGCCCACATTGGGAGGATGGAACCAGTGCTTATACAATTAAGAAATTTGGTGTGGTAAACAGGTATGATTTATCCAAAGAATTTCCGGCAATTACATTACGAAAGACAGCAATCAAGAGCTGTACCGATGAGATGTTATGGATCTGGCAGTTGAAGTCCAATAATGTCAATGACTTACACAGCCATGTCTGGGATGAATGGGCAGATGAGACAGGCTCCATTGGAAAAGCATATGGCTACCAGATGGGAGTAAAGCATAAATATAAGGAAGGAATGTTTGATCAGGTAGACCGTGTGATTTATGACCTTAAGAACAATCCTTTCAGCAGAAGAATCATGACCAACATATATGTACATCAGGATTTAAGTGAGATGCATCTTTATCCATGCGCATACAGCATGACCTTTAATGTAACCCAGAAGAAGGGGGACGATAAGCTGACTTTGAATGCAATTTTAAATCAGCGTTCCCAGGATATCTTAGCTGCCAATAACTGGAATGTCTGCCAGTATGCAGTACTGATGCATATGCTGGCACAGGTGTGCGATATGCGTGTGGGAGAGTTAGTGCATGTGATTGCAGATGCACATATTTATGACCGGCATATTCCTATTATAAAGGAACTGATTCAAAGACCGACGTATGACGCACCGACATTCTGGCTGAATCCGGATGTAAAGGATTTCTATGAATTTACCAGAAATGATGTACGTCTTGATAATTATGTGACAGGACCACAGATTCAGGATATTCCAATCGCAATATAAAAGGAGCAGGTGAAAGAGATGAATTTAATCGCAGCAGTAGATGCTAATTGGGCAATTGGCTATAAGAATAAATTACTGGTAAGCATTCCGGATGATATGAAATTTTTCCGTCAGACCACAACCGGGAAAGTGGTAGTCATGGGACGTAAGACCTTGGAAAGCTTTCCAAATGGACAGCCTCTTAAGAACCGTGTCAATATTGTACTGACCAGTGATAAGAATTATAAAGTGAAGGATGCCATTGTGGTGCATGATTTAGACGAACTGCATAAAGAGTTAGAGCAGTATAACAGTGAGGATGTCTATGTTATTGGCGGTGAGAGCATTTACCGCCAGCTTTTGGATGAGTGCGATGTAGCGCATATTACGAAGATTGACTATGCATATGATGCAGATGCCTATTTCCCGAATCTGGATGAAAAGGAAGAATGGCAGATTACAGAAGACAGTGATGAACAGACCTATTTTGATCTGGAGTATTACTTCTTAAAATATGAAAGAATAAGATAAGCAGAAAGAAACGTGTAAGAAATGAATAATCTTATTTTCAGTTTAAATACCACCATGCCAATCTTTCTTGTGATGGTAATCGGTTATATCTTAAAGCAGATTGGTATGCTCAATGATAATTTTGTAACGGTGGCGAATAAGTTTAATTTTAAGGTGACCTTGCCATTTATGTTATTTCGGGATATTTCTACGGTAAATATCCGGGAAATCTTTGATTTGAAATATGTGCTTTTCTGTGCACTGGCAAGTACCGCCTGTTTCTGGGTAATCTGGGGAGCCACAAAGCTTTTTGTAAAGGATAAATCCATCCGTGGTGCATTTGTGCAAAGCTCCTTCCGGAGCAGTGCCGCAGTCATGGGACTTGCCTTTATTGAAAATATTTATGGCAGTTCTGCCATGGGACCATTGATGATTATCGGGGCAGTGCCGCTTTATAATATCTTTTCTGTTATTGTACTGACCTTTGAAGCCAATGAAGATGGAGCGGGAGAAGAGGCAGTACATGGTGGCAGAATCAAGAAAGCATTTCTTAACATATTAAAGAATCCGATTATCCTTGGAATTGCCTTTGGTATGGTGGCAGCATTATTGTCCCTTGATTTTCCTACCATGGTAGATAAGACCATTGATAATGTGGCAAAGATGGCAACACCACTGGCGTTGATTGCACTGGGTGCAGGCTTTGAGGGAAGAAAAGCCCTGGCAAAAATCAGACCGACCCTTGTAGCATCTGCAATCAAGCTTGTGATACAGCCGCTTTTATTACTTCCGGTGGCAGCAGCCTTGGGATTTACCGGAGAAAAAATGATTGCAATTCTGATTATGCTTGCATCACCGACTACACCAAGCTGCTATATTATGGCAAAGAACATGAAAAATGATGGTGTGCTGACAGCAAGTATTATTGTGACAACAACACTTTTGGGAGCATTTACCTTAACTGGCTGGATTTTTATCCTTAAGACCATGGGATTGATATAGAGGAGGATGTTAGATGGATATTACAGGAAGAAAATTATTTGTAAAGGCGATGATGGAAGAAGGCGTGGATACCATATTTGGTTATCCGGGCGGAATGGTCACCGACCTTTTTGATGAATTATATAAACAGGATGATATTCACCTGGTGCTTCCCAGACATGAGCAGGGACTGATTCATGAGGCAGAAGGATATGCGAGAGCTACCGGAAAGCCGGGCGTATGCCTGGTAACCAGCGGACCGGGTGCCACCAATATTATTACAGGACTCGCAGATGCGCATTTTGACAGCATTCCGCTTGTTTGCATTACCGGTCAGGTGCCACTTCCGTTGATTGGAAATGATGCCTTTCAGGAGGTTGATATTGTAGGAATGACCCGTTCCATAACAAAATACGGCGTAACCGTTCGGGACAGAAAAGATTTGGGAAAAATAATCCGCATGGCATTTCACATTGCGACCACCGGAAAACCGGGACCGGTTCTTGTGGATATCCCAAAGGATATCCAGTTAGAGAGTGGACCATCCGATTATCCAAAGAGTGTGCAGATTCGTGGTTACAAGCCAAATGAAGGCGTACATATCGGACAGTTGAAAAAGGCATATAAGCTTTTAAAGAGTGCCAAGAAACCATTGATTCTTGCCGGAGGCGGAATCAACATTGCCCGTGCCAATGATATTTTTGATGAATTTGTTACTAAAATGCAGGTGCCGGTTGTTACCACCATTATGGGAAAAGGAGCCATTGGCACATCCAATCCTTATTATATGGGAAACTGCGGTATGCATGGAAGATATGCAGCCAATATGGCAGTTTCTGAGTGTGATGTATTATTCTCCATCGGAACAAGATTCAATGACCGCATTACCGGCGATTTGAATGAGTTTGCACCAAAGGCAAAAATTGTTCATGTAGATGTGGATACAGCATCCATTTCCAGAAACGTTGTGGTGGATGTACCGGTAGTAGCAGATGCAAGAACCGCACTGGAAAAATTATCAGAGTGGGCAGAACCGAAGAAAACAACAGCCTGGATAGCCCGCATTGAGGAATGGAACAAAGAAAATCCTCTGGAAATGCGAAGAGATAAGGGACTTTCCCCACAGATGATTATGGAAGGAATCAATGAGCATTTCAAAGGAGCCATTATTGCAACAGATGTTGGGCAGCATCAGATGTGGGCAACCCAGTATCTTGAGATGGAACGTGGCGGAACCTTTATTACATCAGGGGGCCTTGGAACAATGGGCTTTGGATTCCCGGCAGCAGTCGGAGCAAAAATCGGCTGTCCGGAAAAAGAGGTTATCTGTATCACCGGAGATGGTGGATTCCAGATGAATATGCAGGAAATGGCAACGGCAGTATGCCAGGATGCACCGGTAATTGTCTGCATTTTAAATAATTTTTATCTTGGCATGGTTCGCCAGCAGCAGCAGCTTTTCTACGGAAAACGTTATTCTGCAACCTGCCTGCGTCAGCATAAGGAATGTCCGAGCAACTGTAAGGGACCGGGAAAAGACTGCCCGGTATATGAACCGGATTTTGTGAAATGGGCAGAAAGCTATGGCGCAAAGGGTATTCGTGTAACGAACACTGAAGAAATGAATGCAGCCTTCGAAGAGGCAAAGAAGAATAAAAAGACTTCTACCGTAATAGAATTTATGATTGCAACAGAGGACATTGTACTTCCGATGGTTAAGAGTGGAACTGCAATGAGCCAGATGATTTTGAAATAGGAGGAACGTTGGTATGAAAAACAGATGGATTGCATTATATGTAGAAAACCAGGTTGGTGTACTGGCGAAGGTATCCGGACTTTTTTCCGGCAAATCCTATAACCTCCAGAGTCTTACCGTAGGAACCACGGAAGATGAGAGTGTGTCCCGTATGACAATCTGTGTAACCAGTGATGATATTACATTTGAACAGATTAAGAAGCAGTTAAACAGTATGGTAGAGGTCATTAAGGTAATTGATTTAACCAATGTACCAATCCATATGAAAGAGATTCTTTTTGCAAAAGTGCTGCATTGCAGCGTGGAAGATAAAGCGGAGGTATTTCAGATTGCAACAACCTTTAAAGTAGATGTGGCAGATATTGGGGAAGACAGCGTATTGTTAGAGTGCAAGCTGACAGAACGCCGCAACAATGAACTGATAGCTCTTTTAAAACGCCGTTTCAGGACCATCGAAGTAGTGCGTGGCGGGGCAGTAGCCATTGAATCAATCAGCACATCCTGCCGGTAATATTAAATACCGGGAATATGGGAAGTCCGTAATGCGGAATTCCCATATTTTTTATAATCTTTTTTTCAACAGTGCAATAAACTTCTCAAACTGCAATGGTGTTCCCTGAATTTCCTGTACCTTCAGGCGGTTCTTTTCGTTGAAGCCTACAAGAATATCATGATTTGCTTCTGCTAAGTAGTCGATGATACCGTCGATATCGGATTTTAAGTTCTTCGGACACTGGATGTATAAGTGCTTTTTCGCAGAGATACACAGCGTATAGGAGATACTGAAATGGTACCAGAAGAACTTGTGCAGGGTGGAATGTTTATAAAGCCAGATGATTTCCTGAATCGGAACAAAGGCAATTCCATCCGTAGAGATTTCAATAAAGAAATGCTCGGTAATAAACATATCTTCCGTAGCCAGCTGTGGCAGTGTCGCCAGTTCTTCTTCTGCCTGCATAAGAAGAGTCTTCGGAGAACCGAACCGGGCAAGCTGCTGGCAGGGCGGTGACAGCCATGGAAAATGAATGTATACAAAATAACATATGATACTGAAAATGGCATAAAGTCCACTGCATGCAAAAAGCAGAATCAGAAAGATACTGAAGCCGTAACGGAAACCTGGCTCACTGATATAATAGGAGGAGCTTTCTCCGTAAATACCGCTGTCTGTCCAGTTCAAATCTGCTGCAATTTTAGAAAGCAGGGTATGGTAGGATTTGGTTGCGGTCTGGATTTTGGCATGAACGGTTACTTTGTTAATATTCGGAAGTCCCTCTTCGCTGGTCTTTGGAGAGAGCAGTACGATATTACAGCACCCATCCTGAATCGTATAGTAGTAATATCCATGGGTCTGCCCTAAGACTTCCTGTGTGTATCCGGTAAATTTTAAATCCGTCAGCGTAATACTGACATACCGGTCATTCTCTTTATATAATTTATCAAGAGAAGTTTTTTCGTTGATAACCTTCGGACTTAAGATGGTGCCGATGGGAAAGATAATCCAAAGAACAATCAACAGTATCATATATAGAATCGGCGAAAAAAGCTTATGCCGGTAAAGACTTTTGATGTGGTTGGATATATAGTGGTCTAATTGGTTTGTCATAATTCCTCCCGGTAGTGTTATGATTTTAAGTATAAAGTTTTAGGGAAAAATAATCAAGCCTTAGGGAGCGACTACTTGCTTTTATCAGGGAAAATTGTTAGTATTACAGAAGAATAGGACAGAAAGAGTGGTTGTGTGGAAGCATATACAGAATTTGCAACAGTTTATGATACATTTATGGACAATGTCCCTTACGAAGCATGGGAAAAATATCTGGTGGACATATTAAAAGCAGAGGGGATAAACGATGGCCTGCTTTTGGAACTTGGCTGTGGAACCGGAAGGATGACGAGACTTTTAGCGGCAGAAGGTTATGATATGATTGGGGTGGACAATTCCGAGGAAATGCTCTCGGTAGCCAGAGAATATACCATGGAAAATACAGAAATACTGTATCTTCTTCAGGATATGCGGGAGTTTGAATTGTATGGAACCATCCGGGCAGTAGTAAGTGTCTGCGATTCCATGAATTATATCATGTCAGAAGAGGATTTGAGACAGGTATTTTCCCTGGTCAATAATTATCTCGACCCGGGCGGAATCTTTATTTTTGATATGAATACCAGATATAAATATGAGGAACTCTTAGGAGACAACAGCTTCTGCGAGACCAGAGAGGACAGCAGCTTTATCTGGGAAAATTATTATGACCCGGAGGAACAGGTCAATCAGTATGATTTAACACTTTTTATCAAAGAAGAGGATGATTTGTTCCGGAGATATGAAGAAACACATTTTCAGCGGGCGTATGAGATAGAAACCGTACGAAAATTAATCGAAGAAGCCGGTATGAAATGGGAAGGTGTCTTTGACGTAGAGACGGGAAAAGAACCGACAGCCTGCAGTGAACGGATTTATATCATCGCAAGAGAACAGGGAAAATAAGGAGAAAGAGGAAGAAAAAATGTCAGATTATATGGTGAGAGCAACAGCCGCAGATGGACAGATTCGTGCATTTGCGATTACATCAAAAGAGATGACGGAGGAAGCAAGAGTCCGTCATAACAGCAGCCCGATTGTAACAGCGGCATTAGGACGTGCCATGAGCGCAGCAGCAATGATGGGCAGCATGATGAAGGGAGAAAAAGACCTTCTGACCCTGCAGATTCAGGGCGATGGTCCGATGCATGGCCTTACGGTAACTGCCAATGCTAACGGGGGTGTAAAAGGCTATCCGGGCGTGGCAGACGTGATATTGCCACCCAATGCAGCCGGTAAATTAAATGTAGGCGGAGCCATTGGAAATGGTGTTTTAAGTGTCATAAAAGACATGGGATTAAAAGATCCGTATGTGGGACAGACAGAGCTTCAGACCGGTGAAATCGCAGAGGATTTAACCTATTATTTTGCAGTATCCGAGCAGGTACCATCTTCCGTGGGTTTAGGAGTTCTCATGAATAAGGACAATACAGTGCGTCAGGCGGGCGGGTTTATCATTCAGCTGATGCCGTTTACAGAGGACGCAGTCATTGATGCCCTGGAGCAGAAAATCGCACAGATAGCATCTGTAACAGAAATGTTGGAAAAGGGTATGACACCGGAAATGATTTTAGAGGAAATCTTAGGAGAGATGAAGCTTGAAATCAATGATACGATGCCGGTTGCCTTCCACTGTGACTGTTCCAAAGAACGTGTGGCAAAAGCACTGGCAAGCTTAAGCAAGAAAGATTTGGATGATTTAATCAAAGATGAAGAACCGATTGAAGTAAAATGTCATTTCTGTAATGAGAATTATGTATTCAGTCCGGATGATTTAAGGGAGATAAGAAAATGAGAGATGGATTTATCAAAGTAGCAGCAGTAACACCAAAAGTAGTAGTCGCAGATCCGGTAGAAAATACCATTCGAATAAAAGCGGCAGTAATGGAAGCAGCAGCAAACGGAGCCAAAGTCATTGTGTGCCCGGAGCTTTGCATTACCGGATATACCTGTGGAGATTTATTCTTACAGGAGACTTTGTTAAGAAGCGCAAGGGAGCGGCTGGTATGGCTGGCAAAGGAACTCGGTGCTTTGGATGCCGTTGTATTTGTTGGTCTGCCCCTGATGCATGAAGGCAAGCTTTATAATGTGGCAGCAGCTTTAAACAAAGGCGAGATTATCGGCATCGTGCCAAAGACCCATATTCCAAATTACAATGAATTCTATGAAGCAAGATATTTTTCTCCGGGAAAAGAAGAAGCAGAGGGTGTAGATATTGCACCGGCTTATCATGTACCGATGGGAAGCCACATTTTGTTCCAGTGTGATGATGTATTGCCGGAGCTGGTAATCGGTGTGGAAATCTGCGAGGATGTATGGACACCGAACCCGCCGAGTATTTCCCATGCTCTGGCAGGAGCAACTTTAATCGTAAATCTTTCTGCCAGTGATGAGACAACCGGAAAGGATATTTACCGGAGAGAGCTTGTTGCAGGACAGTCTGCCCGCCTGCTCTGCGGTTATATCTATGCCAGTGCCGGAGATGGAGAATCCACACAGGATGTAGTATATTCCGGTCATAATATCATTGCAGAAAACGGAGTGGTTTTAGCAGAATCCGAACGTTTTACCAATGAGACGGTATATTCTGAAATTGATATGGAACGTCTGGTATCCGAAAGACGGAGAATGAGCACTTTTGCAGCAGGCAGCAGAAGCGGGGATTATCTTAGATTTTCTTTCTTTATTGATAAATCAGATACCACACTGAGCCGTTTTGTGGATCCGGCGCCATTCGTTCCGGGCAATAAGGGCAAGCGTGATAAACGTTGTGAAGAGATTTTAGCTATTCAGTCCATGGGACTTAAGAAACGGTTAGAGCATACCAGATGTAAATGCGCAGTGGTAGGCATTTCCGGTGGACTGGATTCCACACTGGCACTTCTGGTTACGGTACAGGCGTTTGACCGGCTGAAGCTTCCGAGAGAGCAGATATATGCAGTTACCATGCCGGGCTTTGGAACCACTGACCGTACCTATGAGAATGCATTAAGTCTCATTCGCTGTCTTGGCGCAAAGCTGATAGAAGTAGATATCAAAGAGGCAGTACGCATTCATTTCCGGGATATTGGTCAGGATGAGAGTGTACATGATGTCACTTATGAAAATGGACAGGCAAGGGAACGTACCCAGATTCTGATGGACATTGCCAATAAGAATAATGGTATGGTAATCGGAACCGGAGATATGTCAGAGCTGGCATTGGGCTGGGCTACCTATAACGGTGACCATATGTCCATGTATGGAGTGAATGCATCCGTACCGAAGACGCTGGTGCGCCATCTGGTACACTATTATGCAGACACCTGTGGAAATAAGGAACTTTCAACTGTGCTTTATGATGTCTTAGATACACCGGTCAGCCCGGAACTGCTTCCGCCGGAAAATGGAAAAATCGCCCAGAAGACAGAGGATATTGTAGGACCGTATGAACTGCATGATTTCTATTTATATTATGTGATGCGATTTGGCTTTGCTCCGGCAAAAATATATCGTCTGGCACAGGTGGCATTTGAGGGGCAGTACGACAATGCAGTGATTTTGAAATGGTTAAAGACCTTCTACCGCCGTTTCTTCTCACAGCAGTTTAAACGTTCCTGTCTGCCGGATGGACCAAAGGTCGGTACGGTAGCAGTATCACCAAGAGGTGATTTAAGAATGCCAAGTGATGCATCAGTGCGTATCTGGATGGATGAAATCGAACATTTGAAATAACAAAACTGCTGCTCAAAATGGAGCGGCAGTTCTTTTATAAAAACTATATGTGCTTAAGCTGTTTTTCAAAAGATTCTTTTGCCTTGCTGCGGCCGAAAGCAAAGTTCCTGCCGTAGACGAAAGAGTACATGACAGCAGCCATTACAAATGCAGTAACCACATCAAATACAGAATGCTGTTTTAAGAACATGGTTGCAAGAATAATGCTGACCATAAGAATGAAAGAAGCCAGCTTTAACTTCGGACGATCCTTAAATTCTTTACTGTTACAGATTGCAATGTGAACACCGAGCGAATTATAAACATGAATACTTGGAAACAGGTTTGTCGGTGTATCGGTTGCATAAAGCCAGGCTACCATATGGGTGAAGACATTGTCATGCTCAAAGGAATGCGGGCGGAGATAATGTCCGTTTGGATAGAGGCTGGATACTACCAGAAATACAGTCATTCCCACAAACAGGAATGTACAGAGCCGGTAATAATCTTCTTTATTTTTGAAGAAAAAGTAAAGAACCGCATATGCGACATATCCAAACCATAACATATATGGTACGATGAAAAATTCTATAAATGGGATTTTATCATCCAGTGCAGTATGTATTACGTTGAAATTTGAAGTCACATGTTTTTCCAGATAGGTAAACCATGGAAAATATATGAATACATACCTGTCTCTTATACACATCTCCGAGCCCACGAGACGCGTAGTAATC
>OWJJ01002099.1_pt1 | contig 10083 bp, 7 predicted proteins | sample 1732811 | NCBI WGS metagenome assembly OWJJ01 (sample SAMN05065756, study PRJEB22554) | human gut metagenome | biome: ENVO:2100002; feature: ENVO:00000062; material: ENVO:00002003 | host: Homo sapiens | place: USA
CTCACGGCCTCTTGAACCCCATTCAAGCGCGCTACCAAAACTGCGCTACACCCGGATATTTGTTGTGGCTCATCGCTCACAGCTCCATTAGTATACCCGCTGCAGGCCGTTTTGTCAAGCGCTTTTTTTATTTTTCTTGGATTTTTTCTGGATTTTTCGCTCATCGTCCAGAAGCTCTCGATGGTGCGTCCATTTCATTTTCGGTGACTGCCATTGCCACGGCAAAGACGCTGTGGGCGCCCGCATCCAGCAGTGCCTGCGCACAGGCTGCGGCGGTAGCGCCGGTGGTGATGACGTCATCCACCAGCAGCACCCGCTTCCCTTCCACGAGCTCCGGCTCCTGCGCCCGGAAGGCACCGGCCGCATTTGCCAGACGCTCGTCCAGCGAGAGTCCTGCCTGATGGCGTCCGGCCCGGACGCGGCAGAGCGCCTTTGGCAGCAGCGGGAGGCCCAGTGCATGGGCCAGAGGCTGCGCCATCCGTTCCGGCACATTGTAGCCGCGCCGACGGCTGGTGGCAGGCACCGGAACGATGCAGTCGTAACCGATGGCCGCACCGGAGACCAGACCCGGCACCGGCTCTGCAAAGTGTATCTCCACCTCTGCTCCGAACAGCCGGGCCGTCATCTCCACGCCAAGCTCCACCGCCGTCCAGCTTTCGCCTTCGTATTTGGCGCGGAGGATGGCGCTGCGGACGATGCCCTCGTACCGGTAGGGCGCAGCCGCCCCGTCCAGAGCGCCCAGATAGTGGCGGCTCGTGTCCAGCCGCATGACCGGGCCGCGGCGCAGCTCTTCCAGCCGCGGTGTACACACCTCACAGAACGGCAGCGTTCCCAGCACCCTGCGGCAGCAGGGACACCGCCTCGGGAAAAGCAGCTGGCGCATCTGCCGGGCAAGCCGCGCGGGGCGGCTGTAGTAGCCTGTCATCAGTCTTTCTTGACGGCGACGATGATACGCACCTTTTTGCCAGCCGCGCAGCCAAAGTTGTCGTACCAGCCGGTAAGGTAGTAATCATCGGAGTTGACGGAAGTGAGCTTGGTGTAGTAATACTGGCCCTTGTACCACAGGTAGACCTGCGTATCATCGGCCATTTCAAACCTTTCGCCCTTGGAGGAAAGGACGCTGGCCGCACCCACTTTGTCGATCTTCATGGGCATCAGCTGCACCATGTTGCGGACAGAGCCGGTCGTCTCCTGGCAGACCGCGATGCCGCCGGCCAGCACAGGATACTTGATGGAAGTGCTCAGACTGACCTGCTGGCCGCTGACGTAGCCGATATAGGTCGCACCGCTGCCGATGAAGTCGAATATCTGGCTGAAGGGAGTGCCGGTGATCTTGGCGATCTGCTGGAAGCCGAGGCCCAGAAGTGCGCCGGTGTTGCTGGTCAGGCGTTCCCACGCGGTGCTGAGGATGTCGCCGGAGATAACGCCCCACAGGATCTCTGTGGTGGTGGGTACCATGATGCTCTTCACCTGACTGACGACTGCATCGGTATCAATGGTGCCGTCACCCGGCTGAGCCTTGATGGCGCTGAGAAGGGTGCTGTAGTTGGCGGCGACATTCTTCACATCGTCCAGCACACCGTAGTACCACAGGTCACCGGTCACATCGTTCAGGATGAGCTTGTCGATCTGCCCCTGCGGGTTGGTGGTGTAGTAGCGGACATCGGAAGCCTTTAAGTTTACCCCCGATAGGCGGCTGGGACGAACCGTCCCAGCCACACCCCCTGTACTCGTATCAAGGATCTGCACGTCATCCGCCAGAGCCCTATCGCCCAGCGCGGTGGCGTTCTCGTTCACAGTGCCGCTGACGGAGCGCTCATCGATCGTTTCCACGCTCTCGCCTTCGGGGCTGACCCGCACTTCCACCAGCCAGCCGGTGGGAAAGTTCAGGCTTTTGTCTACGTTCACCTCGCGGGCAAGGCCGTCGGTACACAGGACCTTGACGGTCTGAAGCACATCGGCGCTGTTGTCCTCGTCGATGAGGTTGCGGGCGGACGACTGCACCACGCCGTAAAAGACCTCGTCGGCCTCCTCACCGGTGATGATGCCTGCGGCCACATTGTTCATGCCCAGCAGCAGAGTGACCACCTGGCCGACACCGCCGCCGTTGAGGGAGGACACCTGGGAAGCAATGGCCGTGCTGCCCAGCGTGTAGGACGTGCCTGCCACCGTGATGGAAGCGGGAGCGCTGGCCGTGGGAGACACCTCGGTGATGCGGCCTGCGGCACGGCGGGTATAGACCCACAGGGTCTTGAGGCTCTCGCTGTAGTAGTAGACGTCGTATTTGTTCAGCTCTGCGGAGCCGGAGACCTTATCGTTGCGGTAGACGCTGACAGGGACGAAGGGCAGTACCGTGCTCTCCGAAGCCACGAAGGGGCCTTCCAGGCTGCTGAGCAGGATGGTGGAGCCGTCCACCTGACCATTGCTCACGGTAAAGCCCAGGGTCGTGCCGTAGGCCGAACCGCTGGCGTTGTTGGCGGTGAGGGCATTGTAGAGCAGGACGGCGCAGTCCTCGTAGTTCATCGCTTCGCCCTGACGGCGGTCGAGGCCGGCACGCAGGCCGAGCTCGCCGGCCTTGTTGAGCTGGGCGTTGGGGAACGCGCCGCTCAGGTCGGTCATCTTATAGCCCATCAGCTTGAGCACTGCGGTGCAGGCTTCTTCCAGCGTGACGGCATTGTTCGGACGGAAGCTGCCGTCGGTGTAGCCGTTCATCCAGCCCTGCTGCACGGCGATGCGGACATAGGGCGCCCATGCCGAGGAGCCGGGCAGGTCGGTGTAGAGGGTCCCCACTGCCCCCTGGGAAGAGACGCTCTCCCGGTAGGTAGAGTAAGAGGTCAGCATTCTGGCAAATGCGCCGCGGGTCACGGCTGCATCCAGTGCGCCGGACTGCTCGGAATCCATGGCACCCAGCGTGATGGCAAACTGGACGGCGGTGTTGTTGCCCGCAGCCGATGCCGGCATCACCAGCATCGACACTGCGATGCTGACCGCCAGCAGAAATGCGAGAAGACGTTTTTTCATTGTGATCTCCTTATAAAAAATGTTAAACCTCTCAGTCTCGCTTCGCTCGACAAGGCCGGGTTGCGGCACCCAGCATCCGCTGCGCATTGCGCGCGTCTTGCTGGCCGCTGCCCCAGCAACGACTCCCTGTTTCCGCCACTGGCGGTGGTCGTCGTTGTTGCCCCTACCGAGGGGAGCCTCTGGCGAAGAGAGAAAGCTTTCCGTACTGCCAAGGCCTCCCCTCGTCAGGGGAGGTGGCTGCGCCAAAGGCACAGACGGAGAGGTTAATCATATCTCAACGCGTCAATGGGGTTGAGCCGCGCGGCGCGTTTTGCGGGCAGATAGCCGAACAGCACTCCGATGAACACCGAGATGCCGAAAGCTGCCACGATGGAGTTGAAGGACGGACTGACCGTGACGTCCATGCCGTCGGTGAACATGGGAAGCACCTGATTGGCGATGGCCGACACGATATAGCCAAGGACAATGCCCAGCGTGCCGCCGAGGGCCGAAGTGGTAGCTGCCTCGGTGACGAACTGGGCCAGAATGGTCCTTTCCTTCGCGCCCATTGCCTTGCGGATGCCGATCTCGCGGGTGCGCTCGGTGACCGACACCAGCATGATGTTCATGATGCCGATGCCGCCCACCAGCAGCGAGATGCTGGCGATGCCGGTGAGGATGACGATGACCATGTTGATCATCTTATTCATCTCTTCCAGCCACTCGCTGGCGCTGTAGACATAGTAAGCACTGTCGCTCTTGAAGATGTCATACAGTCCCTGCTCCACCGCAGCCTTGGCCTCGTTGGCCTGGCCCTCGTCCACCATGATGGCGGAGTAGGAGTCCGGCGAGCTTTCGTTGGAAAGGCGCATGGCTGTGGTGTAGGGCAGGTAGACGCTGTCGTCGTCGCTGCCCTCCTGCTGGTCGTGATTGGAGATCTTGGCCTTCAGCACGCCCACGATGCGGAACTTGTACGCGCCGAGTTTGATGGTCTGGCCCACCGCATTGCCGCCGTAGGCCGTGCGGTTGATGTAATCGCCGATGACGCAGATCTGCTTGTTGTCTGTGATGTCCATATACTGGATGTTCCGGCCCTTGGCGAGGGTGTAGCCCTTCGACTTGATGTAGTTCTCATCCACGCCGTACACCGTACCGTAACGGTATTGCGTCGTGCCCACCTTGGGGGTGTTGTCGCTGAAATCCAGCTGCGGCGAGATGGAGGAAAGCAGTTCAGGGTTCTTTTTGACGATGTCGTACAGATCATCCACCGTCGCGGTGCGGGAACCATAGCCCCATATCTGGATGGAGAGGGTGTTGGTGCCCATTGCGGAAAAGCTGTCCCGCATACTTCTGGTCATGCCGTTGCCCAGACCGACGATGACGATGACCGCCATGACGCCGATGATGATGCCCAGCATGGTCAGGAAGGTGCGCAGCTTATTGCTCCAGACGTTCTGCAGTGCCTGGCGGAAAGTCTCTAATACCATTATTTTGCTTCCTCCTGTGCCGCTTCGCCGGACAGAGTGGGCTGCACGATGGCCTCAGGCGCGTGGGCGTTGCCGTCGTACACCACCTGACCGTCCTCCAGACGGATGATTCGCTCCGCCTGCACGGCGATGGAATTGTCGTGGGTAATGAGCACCACGGTATGGCCCTCTCTGTGGAGCTGCTGAAGCATCCCGATGACCTCGCGGCCGGTGTGGGAGTCCAGAGCGCCGGTGGGTTCGTCGGCAAGGATGACCGCCGGGTTGCGCACCAGAGCCCGTGCGATGGAAACGCGCTGCTGCTGGCCGCCGGAGAGCTGGTTGGGCAGGTTCTTGAGCTTGTCGCCCAGACCCACCTTTTCCAGCACATCCCTGGCCAGCTTGTGGCGCTCGGCGCGGGAGATGTTGGCGTAGACCAGCGGCACCTCCACGTTTTCCAGAAGGTTCAGCCGGGGCAGAAGGTTATACTGCTGGAAGATGAAGCCCAGCATCTCGTTGCGCACATCCGCCAGCTCGTCCCGGTTCATCTTGCCCACATCCCGGCCATTGAGCCGATAGATGCCGTGGGTGGGGACGTCCAGACAGCCGATGATGTTCATGCAGGTAGACTTGCCCGAACCGGACTGGCCCACGATGGCCACGAACTCCCCCTTCTCGATCTTCATCGTGATGTGGTCGGCGGCCTTTACCAGCGTATCGCCCATCTGATAATACTTGCACACCTGCTCAAATTCGATCAGAGCGCTCATGGGGCACCTCCTTACCAGATACTGTCGCTGTAATAGTCATCCGACACAGAGCTGGTGTCGTAGGCCACCGTGTCGTCCTCCTGCAGGCCGCTCTTGATCTCGGTGTAGCTGTCGTCGCTGACGCCGGTCTCCACCTTGACGTAGACATAGCCCTCCGGTGCGTCCATGTCTTCCACCGCATTGGCTGCGCTGGGAGACTTCTTGCTCACCAGCACATAGCCGCCGCGGATAACGGCAGCATTCGGCACGACGAGGGCGTTGTTGGCCTCGGCCACGACGATCTCCGCGTTGGCGTTCATGCCGGGGCGCAGGCCGTCGGTGTCATCGATGCGGATGGTGATGGGGTAAGTCGTGGTGCCGCCGCTGGAGCTGCCCTTCATGGACACACGGGTAACTGTGCCGACATAGGTCTTGTCCGTCACAGCGTCAGCGGTGAGCTGGACTTTCTGGCCCACGGACAGTGCGCCGATCTGCAGCTCATCCACATTGATGACCATTTCCAGATAGCTCAGGTCGTAGATGACGCAGAGGGTGCTGCCGGAGGTCAGGGCGTCGCCCTGCTTGGCGTCCTTCTCAATGATGGTGCCGCTGATGGGCGAGGTGATGGTGTAGTTGGACATATTGTCCTGCTGGTTCTGCATCGAGATCTCGGCGCTGCGCAGGGACTCGGAAGCAGACTGGATGGATTCGGTCAGATCGTCGCCGGTCAGCTCGATGAGGATGTCGCCCTTGGAGACCGTGTCGCCCTCCTGCACATTGATGGCGGAAACGGTGCCGCTGGCCAGAGCGGTCAGGGTGCGCTCTGCCTGATAGGCAAAGGTGGCGGAGGCGATGGAGCTGACGCCGTTGATGCTGGCGGTAGCGGCCTGAGCGGTGGTCAGACCGCCGGCATTGTTGACCCGGATGGTGACGGTGCGCACCAGCAGGTTGCCGGTGCTCAGCTCGTCGGTGCCGGTGACGGCGGTGATGGTGCCTTTCAGCGTCTCAAAGGTGCCGTCCAGCACCACGTCGGCGCTCTGGCCCACCGAGAAGCTGGCGGCGTCGGCTGCCGGGAACAGCAGGTTCAGCAGCATCTTGGAGCTGTCGCGGATGACCGCCACCTCCTGGCCGCTGGTCACTTGGTCGCCCTTTGCGACCTTGAGACTGCTGACCGTACCGTCCACCTCTGCGCGGACATACTGGAGGTCTACGGTCTTGTCATAGCTGCGCTGGGCCTGCTGCAGGGCGATGCTGGCCTTTTCCAGATTGGTGGAGGCGTCCGAGCTGTCGATGGTGTAGAGCACATCGCCCTCTTCCACCTTATCGCCCTCTTCAAAGCCGCCGGTGAGGATCTTGCCGTCCACCAGAGATTTGACGGTATATGTATTGGCCGGGTTCAGCGTGCCGGTGCCGCTCAGGGAGTTGGAGACATCCTGACGGGTGGGCGTCGTTTCGGCGTAGGTCACATCGCGGCTGGCAGCTTTATTCCCGCCGCCTATGAGAAAGACAGCGCCCGCTGCCGCCACGACGACCACCGGCACGAGCCATTTCCAGTTCTTTTTGGCGAATGCAGACACACCGGACTTGGCTTCTGCGGTTTCAGCAGCCTCAGCGGACGCATCCTTTTTCTTTTTCCAGATCATGCTTTTCCTCCTATGGTATGCAAAAGGGCAGCGTGACCCCTTTGCACGAAAAATCCGTTATTGCTAGTGTATCGCATTTTTCTGAAATACACAAGCGTCCAAATTTCATTTCACCTTTTATTTACAAAATTATTTCCGGTTTTTATGCAAAAAAGACACCCGCAGTGTCCTTTGCAGAACATTGCGGGTGTCTCAGATGATCTTGTCTTGTCAGGATGCGGCTTCGGCCTCGCTCAGCGGAGCCAGCTGCACATACACCCCGGCAGGGACGCAGGCCGCCCATGCACCTTCCTCGCTCAGCTGGCCGAACTGCTCACAGACATGGTCCGGGCATTGGCTGTCCTGAAACGAGATGGTGCCGTCTTTTACCTGTAAATGAACGACATAGCTGCCCACATCGTACAGGTAATCGTAGTCCTTATCCAGCGGCAGCACCTCGGTGATGCCGCCGCCGAAGTCCACGACTGCTGCCAGCGGTTCCGCCTTGCTGCGCGGACGCAGCAAAAAGACCAGCAGGACAGCTGCCGTCAGGATGACGGCTGCGAAGAGGAGGTTCGCCTTCCAGCTCAGGCGTTTTGCGCCTTTTGCCGGTTGAGGCTGCTTGCGGGTGCTCATGCGGCGTAGTCGCTGGCAGCAGCACCGGCAATGCGGCCAAAGACGGTGAAGTCAGCAACAGCGTTGCCGCCCAGACGGTTTGCACCGTGGACGCCGCCAGTCACCTCACCTGCTGCGAACAGGCCGGGGATGACCTCGCCCTTCTCGTTCAGCACCTCGGTGTTGGCGTTGATCTTCAGGCCGCCCATGGTGTGATGGACACCGGCGGTGACCTTCACAGCGTAGTAGGGAGCGGTGTTCAGGGGGTTGGCGAAGCTGGTACGGCCGAAGTCGGGGTCATTCTTGGCCTCAACGTAGCCGTTCCACTTGTCCATGGTCTCTGCGAAGGCAGCGGCATCGACGCCCATAGCCTTGCCCAGCTCCTCGTAGGTCTCGCCGGTGACGGTGTAGCCCTTCTTGATGTAGCCCTGGATGACGCTGGAAGCATCGACCATGGCCTGATCGACGACCAGCCAGCTGTAGCTGCCGGTCTGGGCGATCTCAGCGGCGGAGACGACATCGCGGGTGCCGACCTCGTCGATGAAGCGCTTGCCTTCCTCGTTGATGAGGATAGCGCCGTCGCCGCGCAGGCCCTCGGTGATCAGGGCAGCGGTGTTGGCCTCAACGGTGGGGTGGATCTGGATCTGGTCCATATCCACAGTGCCGGCACCGATGGCGGTGGCCATCTCAATGCCCTGGCCCTGAGCGCCGGCAGCATTGGTGGTCATGAAGCCCTTCAGCTCGGGCTTGTACTCGACAACCATGTCCAGATTTGCGCCGAAGCCGCCGGTGGTCAGCACCACAGCCTTGGCGTTCACAGTGACGGTCTCGCCGGTAGAACCGGTGGCCTTGATGCCCGCAGCTGCGCCGTTGGCATCGGTCAGGATCTCGTTGGCGGTGGTGTTCAGCAGGATCTGAACGCCAGCCTTCTCACAGTTTTCCTCCAGCAGGGGGATCATGTAGGAACCGACGGAAACGGTCTTGCCCTCTGCGTTCACAGGGCGATGGATACGCTTGACGGATGCGCCGCCGAAGCTGGAAACGCTGTGCAGGGTGATGCCGTGCTCGTCCAGCCAGTCGATGGCGTCAGCGCTGTTAGCGCACAGAGTCTCCACCAGAGCGGGGTCGTTGATGCCCTTGCCGCCGATCATGGTATCCAGCTCCATCAGCTCAACAGAGTCGAAGTAGCCGGTGGGGTTCTTCTGGTACTCTGCCCACTGCTCGGAGACAGTCTTTGCCAGAGCGGTGATGGTCTCGTTGTCAGCGTACTTTTCAGCAGCGGTCTTCAGGGTCTTTTCGACACCGGCAGACTCGCCGAACTCGTTCTCATCCTGATACACGGTCTTGCCGGCGTTCATGCCGCCGGTAGCGCGCACAGAGTTGCCGCCCACCATGGGCTGGCTCTCCACGATCACAACGCTCTTGCCCTCGGCAGCAGCGGTGATGGCAGCGGTCATGCCTGCACCGCCTGCACCCACGATGACAACGTCAGCGTCAACGGTGGAATCCTCGGCCTTGGTCTCGTCGGCCTTGACCTCGATCTTATAGTCGTCGGCGTTCAGGCCGGCGGCAGTCAGGGCAGCGGCTGCTGCCTCCTTGATGGCGTTGGAGGTGATGGTCGCGGTGGACACGCCGTCCACGGCGATGCTGCCGGTCTCAGCGATCTGAGTGGGCAGCTGCTCCAGTGCCAGCGTACCGATGCCGGGGGTCTCATCCTTGCCCTCAGCGGTGCAGCCGGTGATCTTGCCGTCTTCCAGCGTCAGGGTAACGGTAACGTCGCCGCCCATGCCCTTGGCAGTGCCGGTGAAATCACCGGACACGCCGCCTGCGGTGGAAGCGGACTTGCTGCCGCAGCCGTAGCCCAGCAGGCTGACGCCCACAACAGCCGCCATAGCCAGCGCAGCCACGCTCTTGCGGATCTGATTCTTTTTCATTGTTTCTTCCTTCTCATATTCGGGTTGCTTGTGTTCGGACATCTATCAGCAAAAAAGGGGAAACTGCTCATTCGGAAAGCAGTTTCCCCTCGCTGAAACTTAGGAAAAACTTAGGCGTTAGCCTGAGCTGCAGCAACAGCGCATGCAACGGTAGCACCAACCATCGGGTTGTTGCCCATGCCGATCAGGCCCATCATCTCAACGTGTGCAGGCACAGAAGAAGAACCTGCAAACTGAGCATCGCCGTGCACACGACCCAGAGAGTCGGTCAGGCCGTAGCTTGCGGGGCCTGCAGCCACGTTATCAGGATGCAGGGTACGGCCCGTGCCGCCGCCGGAAGCGACAGAGAAGTACTTCTTGCCGTTCTCGATGGCCCACTTCTTGTAGGTGCCGGCAACCAGATGCTGGAAGCGGACGGGGTTGGTGGAGTTGCCGGTGATGGAGCACTGAACGTCCTCCTTCTTCATGATGGCAACGCCTTCCATAACGTCGTTTGCACCGTAGCACTTGACGGCAGCACGCTCGCCCTCGGAGAAGGGGATCTCCTTGACGACGGTCAGGGTCTGAGTGGGGATGTCGTACTCAGTCTGAACATAGGTGAAGCCGTTGATACGGGAAATGATGTAAGCTGCATCCTTGCCCAGACCGTTCAGGATGACGCGCAGGGGGGTCTTGCGGACCTTGTTTGCGGTGCGGGCGA
>OWJJ01002116.1_pt1 | contig 10023 bp, 7 predicted proteins | sample 1732811 | NCBI WGS metagenome assembly OWJJ01 (sample SAMN05065756, study PRJEB22554) | human gut metagenome | biome: ENVO:2100002; feature: ENVO:00000062; material: ENVO:00002003 | host: Homo sapiens | place: USA
TTACTACGCGTCTCGTGGGCTCGGAGATGTGTATAAGAGACAGGGTTAGCTTCATTAGCCGTTTTATTTACTGCATGTAACGACTTTGAGGAAATAAATAAAGACCCGAATGCCGTAGATGAAAGTGCGATCAAAGTATCTTATCTACTGAATAAATCAATCATGGGGGCACAGCAGAACCCGCATATCGCAGAGCGTGTGTTCGTGTATCAATGGAAAAGTGCGGCTCGTTTTGAACGTCGTAGTGGTTTAGCTACAGGTGCGAATTATAATGATTATAATACGGACTACTTTGGCGTTGATTATGGAGTGGGATGGCTGAACAATGTTAATATGGCCGTGAAAATTGGTACGGAACGTGCCGCCAATCCGGAGTATCCTTATGAGAACAATTTGCTACAGATGTCTCGTATTTGGCGGGCTTATGTCATCTCTGAATTGGCTGATAACTTTGGTCCTGTGCCTCCGGCAAACGCTTTTGATGGTATCGTAGAATATAAGAGTATAGAAGATATTTATGATTTTATTATTTCTGAATTGAAAGATGCCGCTGGCAAGATAGATGTAAATGCGGATATGAGCGCTATTACATCAGAGAAAACGGATGCTTTCTATGATGGTGATGCCTCTAAATGGATAAAGTATGCGAACTCATTACGCTTGCGCTACGCTATGCGTTTATCTGCTGTAGATCAAGCTAAAGCAAAGGCTGCTTTTGAGGATGCCGCTTCGACGAATAATTTTATTACTACGCAAGATGAAATTGCTCAGGTGCAAGAAAAAGGCGGTTGGACTGATCTTGATGGTGTGATGTCTCGTCCTTGGAATGCCCAACCCATTTCGGTCACCATTAATAATATGATGATTGGCCTAGGAGGAATCGATTTCCAAGTTCCTGCGGCGATAAAAGAGGATGTGGTATTGAAAGATGCTCGTAATTATCTAGGCCTTCGATTAGAAAAACACTTACCGGTTTCTACGAATGATCCGGCTGCAGGCTATTTCTTTGATGCTCTTCCTTCAAAGATTGATCCTCGTGCTACTAAGTTGTTTCATATTCCGGGATATGATGATGGTACTGTTTATTTCTCTAATATCGGTTTGGCTGATAAGGCTCGTTTAGCGGATCCTGCTACTGGAAATGTTGAGGATAACAATAAGACATATTTGGAGTTGAACGTGAAATATACTTGGAATACTTGGGTTGCTGGAAAATGGGATAAATACTCAGCGCTAACCAGCGAATTGACAGGAGCAAGTAAGACTTATCCTTCTTTATCCAAGATATATCGTGAAAGTACGAATAAGCGTGTATGGTTTGGGCCGTGGGAGACGGAGTTCTTATTGGCTGAAGCTGCGTTGTATGGTTGGAACGTGTCTGGTAGTGCGAAATCTCATTATGAGGCTGGTATAGCAGCTAGCTTTGAATATCACGGTGTATCTGAGTTCTTAAATGATTATTTGAGTTCTACGGAATATAACCGTGTAGGTACTTCTGTCGCTTTTGATCATACGGCGGAAGCAAAGTCTTATACGGCTGAATATGTAGATGGTTATACTGGTGAGAAAAAGACTACTACTTATACTTATCCGAAAAATTCTATTTATAAGAATGGTACGGTCAATAATGATAAGCTGACAAAGATAATCTCGCAAAAATACTTGGCACAGGTTCCTTGGTTACCTTTAGAGGCATGGTCTGATCATCGTCGTTTAGGTTTGCCTTTCTTTGAGAATCAAGCTGTTGAGATAGATTATAACGTTTCTAGTAACGAGTTGCCTCTTACTCGTGCTAACTGTAAGGAATGTAAGTGGGAATTCTATCAAGAACGTCTGCGCTATCCAGCGAATATGGAAATCAATAGTAAGGATAGTTATATGAAAGCTGTTGAGCTATTGGGTGGAGCTGATTTAATTTCTACTCCGCTATGGTGGGCTAAACATTGATTTATATGAAAGAGGGTGTGTCAAAAGCCCCTGTTTTTGTGTATTTGTGCCGACCGCTATTATAAGCATCTAACAATGCCCATCGTAAGCCCCTGCCGACTGCGGTCGAAAGGTGCTTATGATGGGCATTCTAATAAACGTAGTATATCTTACTTGACCAACGCAGTATATATTATTGGGGCAACGCAGTATATATATTGTCCATTCCTAAAATCACTTGTCACTAAACTCACGACCTTCCTGGTTTACTGAGATACCGGAGTGATACTCATCTCTCTCCGGTTACTCTTGTATATGTTAAACTCAAAACATATCTGCCCTTTTTATGTTTATACAGGATAAATGACATTCGTTGACGCAAAAACTAAAACATTGTCTATCAAAATAAACAAAAAACAGTAGTTATGTTGAAAAGATTCAGACCAGTCAGCTTAATCCTGTTGGTAGGGGCGCTTGGGTTCTCGGGAAACTTATACGCCACGCCTATGCCCGGGATTCCGAAGGTTGACATTTCCCAGCAAAACGCAAAGGTGTCGGGAATAGTTGAGGATGCCTTAGGACCCGTTACCGGGGCGTCCGTAATCGTGAAAGGAACTACCAATGGTACTATGACCGACTTGGACGGGCATTTTACTTTGGATAACGTGAAGAAAGGGGATATCATACAGATATCGTTTATCGGTTATACCTCGCAAGACATCCCATATACCGGCCAGTCCGAGATTACGGTTAAACTCGTGGAAGATACCCAGAAACTCGATGAGGTGGTGGTGACTGCCTTGGGTATGAAACGAGATAAGAAAGCCTTGGGCTATGCCATGCAGGAGTTGAAAGGGGACGACCTCTTGGCCTCCCGTGAGCCGAATTTGGCGAACTCCCTTTCCGGTAAGGTTTCCGGTTTGCAGATCGTCCGTTCAAGCAATGGCGTAGGAGGGTCCTCTAAGATCGTACTTCGTGGTAATAACTCATTGACGGGTAGCAACCAGCCCTTGATCGTCGTAGACGGTACCCCGATGGATAACTTCACCGGTGGCGTGGATGATGTATGGGGTAACTCCGGTGCGGATATGGGTAACGGTCTTTCGGATATCAACCCGGAAGATATCGAGTCCATGACGGTATTGAAGGGTGCTTCCGCCGCCGCCCTTTATGGCTCACGTGCCGGTAACGGCGTGATCTTGATCACTACCAAGTCCGGACGTAAGAACGAGGGACTCGGTATTACGATCAACGCCGGTATCACCGCCGAGACGATTTTCCTGAAACCTGATTTACAGAACGACTTCGGACAAGGCTCCGTGGGCGTTTACGATAACCAATCCCGCCTTAGCTGGGGACCGAAAGCCACGGGACAAATGGTAACCGATTGGAGAGGCAACCAAATCCCTCTGCATACATATGATAATATCGACGCTTTTTTCCGTACCGGAACCTCCTTTAACGAGGGTGTCAGCTTCCAGCAGAACATAAAGGGTACGGCGGTATTCGCCTCCGTAAACCGTTCCGACGATGCTAGCATCACCCCACGCTCAAAACTAAACAAGACGAATATTACCTTGCGTGCCACTACTTTCCTAGATGAGGCGGAAAAGTGGAAAGTAGATGCCAAGGTGAATTATATCAATCAAAACGCACATAACCGCCCGATTCAGGGCGTGAATCCCTCGAACGCTTTCAATACGATCTATAACCTGCCTCGTTCCTTGAATATCCGTGAGTTTGAGGATGACGTGGATGAGCAAGGCAATATGATTTGGTATGACGCCTCCAAGAATCCGCAGGAGAACCCTTATTGGGTGACCCGTTATCGCCAGAACGAGGATACCCGTAACCGTTTGTTAGGAAATATCTCCTTGAAATATGCCCCGACCGATTGGTTCGATATTGAGTTGAGAGGTGGTACGGATTATTATACCACGACGAAGAGCGAGAAAGTATATGCCGGTGGTAATACCAGTCCGAGAGGTCTGTATACCGAGGGATCGGAGACCTTCTATGAGAATAACTTCAGTTTCTTGGCTACGGCCCGGAAGGATAACTTGATCGATCGGCTGGGAGGCTTCGTTACTTTCGGTGGTAACTTGATGCTCCAGCAGCGTAATAAGATGAACGCTTCTGCCGGAGAGTTGTTGGTGCCGAACTTGTTCTCGCTGAATAATGGCGTGAATAAGCCAACAGTCACTTCCGAGTTGATCCGCCGTCGTATGAATTCCTTGTACGGGTCGTTGCAGTTGAACTGGGATGGTTATCTGTTCTTGGATGTTACGGCACGTAACGATTGGTCGTCTACGATGTCGAAAGCCAACCGCTCTTATTTCTATCCGTCTGTCAGCTTCTCCGCGGTGATCTCCGATATGTTGCCGAAGATTGGCGGAAGCATGCCGGATTGGTTCTCTTTCGCTAAGGTACGTGCCTCCTTCGCTGAGGTAGGTAACGACTTGGACCCGTATCAATTATATAACTTCTACTCTGTAGGCAAGGACCCCAACGGGAATACGACGGCGAAACCGGGTAAGGTACTTTACGACTCGGACGTACGTAGTGAGTTGATTAAATCATGGGAGGCCGGTTTCGATATCCGTTTCTTTAATAACCGGTTAGGCTTGGATGCCGCTTGGTATAAGTCCAACGCTACCCGCCAGTTACTGGATTTACCGATGGACCCGTTCTCCGGCTATGCTTCCCGTAAGATTAATGCGGGTAACATTCAGAACGAGGGTTTGGAGATCTCCTTGAACGGTACGATTCTAGACAATCCCGCCGGATTGAGCTGGAGCTCTACGGCGCAGTTCTCCTTGAACCGGAATAAGATCAAAGAATTATACGAGGGCGTGAATCTATATGATATAAAGACGTTCGACGCTATCCAGATCGTAGCTCCGGTAGGTGGTTATTATGGTGAGATCTACGGGCAGACCTTTATGCGTGTGACCGATGAGAATAGTCCTCACTATGGAAAGATCGTCGTAGGTGATGACGGTTTACCTTTGATCTCTACCGAGAAGTCGAAAGTAGGAAACCAGAGTCCGGATTGGATGATGGGTTGGACCAATAATTTCTCTTATAAAGGTTTTAACCTGAGCTTCTTGATAGACTTCCGTATCGGTGGTAGCATCTATTCGGCGACAGCCTCCAACCTGTATACCCGGGGTAACGCCGCCGGAACAGTGGTGAATGGTGATCGTGCCGAATTCGTGGTACCGAATACCGTGGTTCAACAGGGCAGTGGTTATGCGGAGAATACGGTCGCCGTCACTCCCCAGAACTATTGGGAGCGTATTGGGTCTACCGGAAATTATGGTTTACCAGAGGTTTATACCTATAGCGCCACCAATGTCCGTTTGCGTAATATCACCTTTGGCTACGAGTTCAATCGACAGATGTTGAAGAAAACGCCTTTCCAGCGTGTACGTCTATCCGCTACTTGTAACAATGTTTGGATGATCCATTATAACTTGCCGGGTATCGACCCCGAGTCCGTTGCCGCCACGAATACCAACGCTACCGGATTCGAGAATGGAGCCGCGCCGACCAGCCGTTCCTATACGTTTAATGTAACCGTGGGATTCTAATGGAATACATGATAATTTGAATTACGATAAAAATGATGAAGATGAAAACAAGAAATATACTTTTTACCGGACTGGTATCGGTGGCTGCTCTTCTTTCTTCCTGTAATGACTTTCAGGAGATCAATGAGGACCCGAATCTTGTGGGAGAGGATAAGGTGAAACCCCAATGGTTCCTGAATGCCTCTATCATGGGAGACCAGATGAACCCAGAGATAGCCGAGCGTATCTTTATCTTGTACTGGGACCGTGCTTCCCGTTTCAATAGGGGAAGTGGTTTTACGATCGGTACGGATAACAATGATTATAGTACTACCTACTTGAGTAACGATTACGCCGTGGGTTGGCTGAACCAAGTGACCAAAGCGATCCAGTTAGGAGAGCAGATGGTTGCCAATGGCGAGGCGGATACTTATCCTTATTATAAGAACGTGATCCAGATGTCCCGCATCTGGCGTGCTTACTTGAACTCGGAAGTAGCTGACGGTTTCGGGCCGATCCCTGCGTTAGCCGCTTTCTCCGGTGTACCGGCTGAGTACGATAGTGTAGAGGCTATCTATCAATTTATATTGAAAGAATTACGGGAAGCTGAGTCTGCGTTAGACCCCTCCTTGGATATGTCCGCTATGGCTAACGAGGATGCTTTCTATGCGGGAAATGTTGCGAAATGGAAGAAGTACGCCAACTCCTTGCGTATGCGTTTGGCGATGCGTATCTCAGCTGTCGATCCTGCCTTAGCGAAAGCGGAATTTGAGGATGCCGCCTCTAAGACATTTATTTCCGAGCCAACCGATATCGCTTCCGTGCAGGAGAAAGAGGGTTGGGATGAGCTGACGAGCGTGATGTCTCGTCCTTGGAATGGGCAGGCGATGTCCGTGACGTTTAAGAACTTGGTAGTTGGTTTGGGTGGACAGGAATTTCCGTTGCCGGACTCCTTAAAAAGCCATTTGAAGAATCCATACGATTATCAAGGTTTATATTTGAACCAGCACTTCCCGCTGACGACGAATGATCCGTGCGCCGGTTTCTATTTCGACGGTATACCTCAATATGTAGATCCCCGTGCCCCGAAGTTGTTTAGTGTAGTGGGCTGGGATGATGGTGTGGTTTATTCCGATTATATCGGTGCGGCCAGCGAGGTGAAGCCGGTTCACTTGAAGAATCCGGCGGATAATACCCAGAATATGTTGACGATCGATCCGAAATATACGTGGGGCACTTGGGTCGCCGGAGAATGGGACGTGAAAGCCGGTCTGGTAAGTGAGCTGACAGGTAAGAATTATAATTATCCCTCTATATCGAAACAATATCGAATGAGCACCAATAAGCGTGTCTTCTTCGGCCCGTGGGAAAGTTACTTCTTATTGGCGGAGGCTGCGGTGAAAGGCTGGAAAGTTCCGGGAACGGCTAAATCCAATTATGAGTCTGGTGTTACGGCTAGTTTTGAGTATCATGGCTTATTGAGCCAAGTCGGTGATTACCTATCGTCTCAGAAATACAACCGTGTAGGTACTTCCGTCGCTTTCGACCATACGACAGAGGCGAAATCGTATACGATCCGTTATACGGACCCATATACGAAGGAGGTAAAAAGCCGTACGTATGAATATCCCCATAACTCGATCTACCGGAATGGCGCTTATAATAATGACGCTCTGACGAAGATTATCACCCAGAAATATATAGCGCAAGTTCCTTGGTTGCCGGAAGAGGCTTGGAGCGATCATCGTCGTTTAGGTCTTCCTTTCTTCGAGAACCAAGCGGTAGAGAAGGATTACAACCCATTGAATCAAGTTCCTTTGACGGTCGCTACCTCTAAGGAATGCCGTTGGGATTTCTACCCGAAACGTTATCGTTATCCGGCGAATATCCAAACGAATAATCAAGTGGGTTATGCGCAAGCTCTCCAGCTTTTGGGCGGCCCGGACTTGACGACTACTCCACTTTGGTGGAACGCTAAATAGCGAACCTGCTTGGTCTGTTTTATATATACTTTTTCGGTGTCACGCATTTACTTGTGTGGCACCGTTTTTTATGGATATCCCTTCCGGTTCCTCGGCCGCTAAGGATGCGGTAGACGAATTGATCCGTCTTTATTTACCGATGGATGGTAAGGAGGCTCCTCAAATCCCGGAGATACTTGGGATTCGTTCCCCTTATTCGGGTGCGGTGAAATATTTGCGAGGCCCAATCTCTGTCTCAAACGCCAGTACGTCTTTGGCTGAATTGCTGGAAGATTGCCCGTTCACGGGAGTCTGGTTCGTGGGAGAAAGGAAGACCGATTATTTTCAAGCCTTAATTTACGTGAAAGATCAAAAAACCTTGAAACGTTGGGGTGAGAAAATATCGGCCTCTTCTTGCATTCGCAAGGGAGATGACTTTATTTATATAAAAGGAACGGAGGAGGAGACAGCGGACGAGGGTCATGGAGACTTCGGGTTTTAACCCGAGTCTCTTATTCGATCATACTTAACCATTTCTCCAATTCCTCAGTCCATAAATGCTTAAAGATAAAGCTGTCCCTGAACCCAAAACTATGGCCGCCTTTTGGGTAAATATGCAAGGAGGCGGACACCTTGTTCTTTAGCAAAGCGAGATAATAAAGCACGCTATTCTCCGGGCTAATCGCCTCGTCATCCGAAGCCAACGCTATAAAGGCGGGAGGCGTCAGTGAGTTTACGTGCAATTCCAAAGAGAAAGCTTCCTCTTCCTCATGCGTGGGATTCGCTCCTAATAGCCGTTCCCTCGATTTAAGGTGCGTTAAATGAGGTAGCATACTGATAACCGGATAAAGGAGTATTTGGAAATCCGGACGTGCGTCGTCTACCCCGAATATTGCGGCATGCCCGGCGATATAACCGCCAATGGAGGCACCCATGACACCGACCTTCGTAATCTTCCACTCTTCCGAGTAATTACGGAGGATGCGGAGACCTTGGCGAACATCGTCCAGAGGGACTTCCCTATGTCCGTTCGGCATCCGGTATTTCAATACGGCATAAGTAATACCTTGCGCATTAAACCATGCGGCCATATCACGCCCCTCATGTCCGATCGAAATCTTGGAAAGTCCGCCACCCGGACACATCAAGATCGCCTTGCCATTCGGCTTCGTCGCCGGATAAACCAATAGGGAAGGATTCGATATATTGGATATGGCATTCGGGGCATCTTCCAATTCTACGCCGGCCAATCCATTACTAGTGGGCGCTCCATCCGGCCAAAGTAGGATAATCCTATTTTTCTGTTGTACTGTTTCCATTTTCTATATTCTGAATTGTGTTTATAGTATAAAACAACGTTGGCCTTTGATTAGTTTAGCATTCAAGATCTTTTCGAATCATCATCGTATATAAAAAAGTCCGGAAAAGACGAGGGAAATCACCCTCCATCCTTTTCGGACTTTTATCCTATTACATTGAAAGGTAAATTATTGCATACCTTCCGTAGTCATTTCCTTATTAATCTTTTTAACCAATCCCTGAAGAACGGCACCCGGGCCTAACTCGATGAAATGAGTGGCACCGTCGGCGATCATGTTTTGTACGCTTTGGGTCCAACGTACTGGGGCGGTTAACTGTGCGATCAAGTTAGCCTTAATTGTTTCCGGGCAAGTCTCGGCTTTCGTGCTTACGTTCTGGTAAACCGGGCAAGAAGGTTTATTGATCGTCGTAGCCTCGATAGCGGCAGCCAACTCCGTACGAGCCGGTTCCATCAATGGAGAATGGAACGCTCCACCTACTTTCAACTTCAAGGCACGCTTAGCGCCTGCGGCCAATAACTTCTCGCAAGCCTGATCGATACCGGGGATAGAACCGGAGATTACCAATTGGCCCGGGCAATTATAGTTAGCGCAAACCACTACCTCGTCCTTGATGCTTGCGCAAATTTCCTCAACCGTCGCGTCCGGCAAGGCTAATACGGCGGCCATTGTAGAGGGAGTTGCCTCGCAAGCCTTTTGCATAGCCATGGCACGTTTGGAAACTAATACCAAGCCGTCCTCGAAAGACAATGCTCCGGCAGCTACCAAGGCAGAGAATTCTCCTAATGAGTGACCTGCGGTCATATCCGGCTGGAATTGATCACCTAATGTTTTCGCGAGAATGACAGAGTGTAAGAAGATCGCTGGTTGAGTAACCTTGGTTTGTCTCAGATCCTCGTCTGTTCCGGCAAACATTAAATCCGTGATACGGAAACCAAGGATCTCGTTAGCCATCTCAAACATCTCTTTAGCAAGAGGATTATTATCGTAGAGGTCTTTGCCCATACCTACGAACTGTGCCCCCTGACCGGGAAATACGTACGCTTTCATCTTTCTAATTTTTTTCTAATTTCAGTTTTTTAAGACGGTGCAAAGGTAATAAATTTGGAATAATGAGGCTACTATTCATTACAAATTGTATCTTTGCCCCATCGATAACAGGAATATTAACGACTAATTTATACAATATCATGGATCAATTATTACTGTCTCTTATACACATCTGACGCTGCCGACGATAAGGCT
>OWJJ01002123.1_pt1 | contig 9974 bp, 10 predicted proteins | sample 1732811 | NCBI WGS metagenome assembly OWJJ01 (sample SAMN05065756, study PRJEB22554) | human gut metagenome | biome: ENVO:2100002; feature: ENVO:00000062; material: ENVO:00002003 | host: Homo sapiens | place: USA
AGATTACTACGCGTCTCGTGGGCTCGGAGATGTGTATAAGAGACAGGCATAAACCATGACATCATACATCCGCCATCTGCACCGGCTTCAAGCACTTTTTTAATGTTATCAGGCTTAATTCCTCCAATCGCAAACACTTTTACTGTGGGATTAACAGTATGAGCCGCTCTACTCACTTCTTTAAGAAAACTAAGTCCTGCTCCCATCTTCCCCGGCTTGCACTGTGTCTCAAATATTGTTCCAAGCACAACCTGGTCTGCTCCTGCACGAACAGCATTCACTGCCTCTTCCATACTGTGGCACGATACACTCACACAATCAAGCCTCTTTATCACATCAGCCTGTTCATCACACATTTGTTTAAAATGTTCCATTGAAAAATGTACATTTCCACAGCCTGCATACTCTGCTACACTGATATCACTGTGAACAAACATTTTAACAGAAGCTTCCCTGCACATTACCTGTATGTGTCTGGCAAGTTCCCTGTAGTCCTGCCTGTCCATATCCTTTTCACGAAGTATCATGGCATATGGGTGCAGTGCCACACATTTTTCAATCTGCGTAATGTACTCATTCATAGTACACTCTGCACCACCGCTGCCGTTCACCAGATGTCTGTTCGTTATACATATATATTTTCTATACATAAATGTATTCATTCACGACTGGCTGAAGCCCGCCATCCTCCATATCCTTATACATTCTGTCAAATGAACGGTTATCATTGATTTCAAACTGTTCATCTCCGGCATCACCATCTTCTTTTCCTGTATATTTAGATTCATGGTCGCCGATTCCTGTTGAAACACCTGCTGAAACTTTAGTGGCACATATCTTGGTTATACCATTTCTAAACTGCGCACTCTCACGACTTGAAACTGTTATTCCAACGAATGGCAGAAATAATCTGTACGCACAAAGCACCTGACACAACTGCTTTTCGCCGACATCTCTTGGATTAATCTTATCATTGTTGATTATCGGACGGAGTCTCGGACAGCTAAGACTCAGTTCTGCATGTGGGTATTTTCTGTTAAGATAATATACATGCAGTGCTGTTGCCAGTGCGTCTTTTCTGAAATCATCAAGTCCTAACAATGCTGAAAAGCCTGCACCTCTCATACCTGCCATAAGTGCTCTTTCCTGTGCATCAAATCTGTATGGCCATACTCTCTTATGACCTAACAAATGTAATGTCTCATACTTTACAGGATTATATGTCTCCTGAAATACTGTTACATAATCAACTCCGCACTCATGAAGATAGCGGTATTCATCCACATTTACAGGATATATCTCTATGCCGATATTCTTGAAATATTTTCTTGCAATCTTAACTGATTCACCAATGTATTCAACGTCTGAATATTTTCTGCTCTCTCCTGTCAGTATCAGGATTTCTTCCATTCCTGTATCTGCAATAACTTTCATCTCATGCTCAATTTCCTCGAATGAAAGTTTCTTTCTATGAATATTATTGTAGCAGTTGAAGCCACAGTATATGCAGTAATTCTGGCAGTAATTAGCTATATAGATAGGTGTAAATATATACACTGTATTGCCAAAATGTTTCTTAGTTTCATTCTCTGCTTTTCTTGCCATCTGCTCTAAATAAGGTGCTGCAGCTGGTGAAAGCAATGCCTTAAAATCTTCAATATTACATGTTTCTTTGCTTAATGCCCTCTCCACATCTGCAGCTGCGTATGAATCATAATCATACTCATCCATTGCCTTTAAGACTTTATCCTTAATATCTGAATCAATTATTTCCATGTCATCAAGATATTTCATGTAATCTGTTCTGAATGACGGATCCTGCTCTAACTTATGTTTTCTCTCTAACGCAGCCGGTGGAAGCTGGTCACTGTCTATAAAATACACCTGATTTTCTTCGTTCATTATTCTGCCTTCTTTTCTATTTTATTTTTTAATACCACAATTCCTCTTGCAGATTGCTCTCCACATTTAACGTAAGAATCCTGTTAATGGGTCAGATGCACTTCCACCTCTTGCAAGAACTCTTCCCATTCCTGTAAGATATGCACTTCTTCCTGCCTCTATAGCCTTCTTAAACGCCTCTGCCATTGCTGGAACATTTCCTGCGGTCGCAATCGCTGTATTAGCCATAACCGCAGCAGCTCCCATCTCCATTGCCTCACATGCCTGCGAAGGCTTGCCAATTCCTGCATCCACGATAATTGGCAGATCAATCTCATCAATAAGTATCTGTATAAATGCTTTGGTTGAAAGTCCGTTATTGCTTCCAATCGGTGAAGCAAGCGGCATAACGCAGGCAGCTCCGGCATTCTGTAAATCTCTTGCCACATTCAGATCAGGATACATGTATGGCATTACAACAAATCCTTCCTTAGCAAGTATTTCTGTTGCTTTCACTGTCTCATAGTTATCTGGGAGAAGATACTTTGCATCATGCATAATCTCAATCTTTACAAAATCTCCACATCCCATCTCACGGCTGAGTCTCGCAATTCTTACCGCTTCCTCTGCATTTCTTGCTCCTGAAGTATTAGGAAGAAGAGTTACTCCCTTCGGTATGAAATCAAGAATATTCTCTTTATTCTCTGTATTGGCACGTCTAAGAGCAAGTGTGATAATTTCAGCACCGCCCTGCTCAACTGCCGCCTTAATAAGATTCACATTGTACTTTCCTGAACCTAATATGAATCTGCTGTTGAACTCATGTCCTCCTAATATTAACTTATCTTCTTTCTTGTCCTGTGCCTTATTTTCCATCTTTGCTTCCTCCTGTTATCTTTTTTATTATGTTTCTGATGACTGTTCTTTTTCTGGCAATACTTCCTGCACCTATAGTCTGTCCTGCCTCTCTTTTATGTTCTCAATCTTGTAATTGCTGATTGAATTTGTCCTCTTACCGCTAGAAAACCTATAAAAAATGTATTTTCTGTCTTTTAGTAGGTTCGCGTCAGCTCTCTTATTTTCAGAAAACCTACTAATCAAACTCTTATAAAGCTTCTTATAGGTCTTTCTTTACTCTCATGTTTTAATACGACCTATAAATACCTTGTTTATCTCGCTTTTATAGGCTGTCAGCTATCACAAAAGCCTACTAAATCTTGATTTTCTCACGCCTTGTAGGTTTCTTAATATTTCCCTGCCAAATATTAACCTACTCAATTTCAAATTCTGTAATTGTAGTAGGTCTTTGCCTATTATTAACCGCTCTGACATTGCTTATAAGCAGCCAGACTCCCTGCTCTCAGACTAAACTCATATTAAAACTGTCCGCCGCCAACAAAATGCAATATCTCAATCACATCTTCATCAGCAATATTAACCTTGTCAAAGTCTTCCCTGTGAATTATTTCCATATTCTTCTCAATCACAATGCCTACAGGGTCATACCCTGCCTCTGTTACATAAGCAAGAAGTGTTTTCCCCACAACCTTTGAAGCTTCAACCTGCTCTCCGTTAATCTGTACCATAGACTCTCCTTTCCCTTCGTTGTTCATTATGGGCATTCGCCGTATAAGCTGGAATTTGTGCAAGCACATTCCAGCTTGCACGGCTCATTGCTTCGCGAGCAGCTCATATGCCAGAATTTCATTCTGGCATTGTCGCGGCGCTCCTTGAGAACCCATATAAAGTTCACAGCTCGTGCAAGCACGACTGTGAACTTTCCATGCCTTCTCTCATCGCTGCTCGCGCAAAAAAGGCAGAACCGCTTTCCAGCTGGTTCTGCCTTTAAAATCATAATATAAACACGCCGGAAATCTTTTATTACCGACGCCTGTTGTATGTTCGCTGACATGATTCATTCATATAATCCTGTCTGCTGGTCTTGAAAAGTGGTGTCCCCAATTCAACGCCTCAATTAATATAACATAAGCTGGCTTAATTTACAACTACCAGCCCTGTATATTAATCTCTGACAGTCTCACTTCTTTGTATTCCTGATTAATATACATTCTTATCTGTTCCACCTCATCATCTGAAAATGACGCAGCTTTTTCATTATAATACACATCGATTGTGTAACTGTCATCTTCGTTACTTTCTGCTGTCACATAGAATTCTGCTGGTCCGAACATTGTTTCAAGTTCTTTTGTGGCTTCACCGCATAAGCTGCCAACATAATTCTCGTCAATATCTACATCATCATGCTCATCATAAGCAAAATCCATCTGTGGATTATAACCTTTTCTCATCACTGGCTGTCCCTCTAAAGAAGTGGCTGCATCTGTTCCAATACCAGACTGTAAAACGTAAGTGCTTTCCTCAACACCTGTGTTACTGATTTTGCTTGCATTACCCTCACACGCGCAAAGAAACGCCACCCATGTACACAAGAATACAACACATAAACATATACGCAAAACAAAAGACATAGAACATAAGCCTCCGTGTTTCATAGCAAATTTCATAACAATCACCTCTGCCTATATTCTATGCCTTTTTTAATATAAATAAAAGTCCCGTTATCGCTCATTCCTCCAGACCTCAACAACCCCTCCGATAAAGCCGGGAATAAGTCCAAAATATCCAACGAATGTAAACATCCATTCCGTTCCTTTGAATGCAAATATGCTTACAACCGCCCACACTACAAAGCCGATTGCACACCATGCAAGGGTGTTAAGAAGAAGAAACAGATATTCATATTTCTTTTCAGTTAAATTAGTATTTTTACAAATGTTCAGAAGCATTTTCATCAAAACCTCCCTTCGTATCACTGTCTCTTATACACATCTCCGAGCCTTATCGTCGGCAGCGTCAGATGTGTATAAGAGACAGGAGCAAATATTACCCATTCTGCAATGTTAGTTGCATGGTCTCCTATTCTCTCAAAATACTTGGCAACCATAAGAAGATCTGCAGCCTGCTCACCATTGGCTGAATCTGCCTGTATCATTGCAATAAGGTCATCTCTTACCTTTTCAAAAAGGTCATCTACCACATCATCATATGCTATAACTTTTCTTGCCTTGTCCATGTCTTTCTCAACATAAGCTTCAATACTTCTGATTAACATAAGCATTGTCTCAGAAGCCATCTGGTTGATGTGCTCTAACTTCTTTATGTATGGCTGGTTGGCAAGTTTAATAGTTATCTCGCCGATATCTGCTGCCTGGTCACCAATTCTTTCCATATCAGTAACCATCTTTAAAGCTGCTGTAATTGTTCTTAAATCCTTAGCAACCGGCTGTTGCTGGATAAGAAGATTAAAGCAGATACTCTCAATAGTCTTCTGCTCCCTGTCAATCTCCTCGTCCTGAATCATAACCTTTTTAGCAAGCTCTGCGTCCTGTTTTACAAGCGCATCAACTGCCTTTCGTATAGAATCTTCAATTGCAGAGCCCATCTTCATCATTTCTTTATTAAGTCTGTCAAGCTGTTCGTCAAATTTACTTCTCATCATCCAAACCTTCCTGTGATATAATCTTCTGTCCTCTTATCCTGCGGGTAAGAGAATATCTGCTTAGTATCTCCAAACTCCACCATCTCCCCTACAAGGAAAAATGCTGTCTGATCCGAAACTCTCGTTGCCTGCTGCATGTTATGTGTTACCACGATTACTGTGTATTTCTTCTTTAAGTCTTCCATCAGTTCCTCAATCTTGGCTGTAGATATAGGGTCAAGAGCTGATGTCGGCTCATCCATAAGAAGAACTTCAGGCTGTACCGCAAGAGCTCTTGCTATACAGATTCTTTGCTGCTGTCCGCCTGAAAGACCCATGGCCGATTTTTTCAATCTGTCCTTAACCTCATCAAATATAGCTGCTCCACGGAGACTCTCCTCGACTATCTGGTCAAGTCTTTTCTTATCTCTTATTCCATGAACTCTTGGGCCATAAGCGATGTTATCGTATATGCTCATAGGAAAAGGATTAGGCTGCTGGAATACCATTCCAACCTTCTTTCGAAGGATTGTAGTATCAACTGATGGATCATATATATCCTCACCATCAAGAAGCACCTTGCCATCTATTCTTACACCGTCAACCAAGTCGTTCATACGGTTTAATGTCTTTAAAAATGTTGATTTACCACAGCCAGATGGTCCGATAAATGCTGTCACTGCATTTTCCTGTATATCCATGTTCACATCCTTAAGGGCATGATTTTCACCGTAATACAGGTTCAGATTTTCAACTTTAACTTTAATCTTATTACTCATATATTCCTCCCAATTAGTGCTTTTCGAGCTTCTTAGCGAGCCTCTTTGTACCAAAATTAATAAGAAGTACAATTACAAGAAGTACAACCGCTATGCCGAATGCCACCTCAAATTCACCCTTGCTTGCGCTTAAATAAAGCTGGATTGTAAGTGTTCCGCCCGAATGAAATATTTTCTCAAGAAATGCATCGAAAGTCTTTGGAAGAAGATGTGCACTTCCTGCTGTAAAAAGCAATGCTGCTGATTCACCAATAATTCTTCCTATTGCAAGGATTACTCCTGTTACAATTCCAGGCATTGCTGACGGAAGAAGAATTGTTCTGATTGTGTACCATTTACCTGCGCCTAAACCTACCGCTCCTGTTCTGAAACTGTCAGGTACAGTCTTTAACGCTTCCTGTGTATTTCTCGTAACAAGCGGAAGCACCATTAATGTAAGTGTAAGAGAACCTGTCAGAAGTGAATATCCCATGTGACATAACTGTCCGAAGAAAAGCATTCCAAACAAGCCAAATATAATTGATGGAATTCCTGCAAGTGTCTCTGTTGCAAATATTATAACTGTAACAAGCTTTCCCGGTTTGGCGTACTCATTTAAATAAATAGCAGCACCTACACCGATTGGCGTTGTAATTATCATAGTAAGTAATATTATTATCAATGTGTTCAGAATATTACCGGCAATTCCCACAGTTCCGTGAAGAATTGATGTAACACCTGTAAGAAATGCCCAGTTTACACGCCTTGCGCCCTTTGCGAACACATATATAATAATTCCTAAAAGCAGGAGAACTGAAAATGCTGCACACACATATATCGCTGAGTATACTGCAATCTCTTCCGGATGCCTTTTTTTAGCTTTAAGATTATCCATTTGCTTTCTCCCCTTTCTTCTGCATTAAAGTAATTATCAGGTTAATAATCATTATGAAAATGTAAAGAACAAGTCCTACTGTGAAAAGAACCTGTCTGTGTACTCCATCTGCGTAACTCATCTCACTTACAATCTGTGTTGTAAGAAATCTGACTGAGTTGAATGGAAGCGGCAGATTTACTGAACCACCGGCTACCAGATTAATAGCCATTGCCTCACCTAAGGCTCTTCCTATACCTAAAACGATTCCTGTTATAATTCCTGACTTGGCTGCCGGAACTACAACCTTGAATATTGTCTGTATCTTAGTTGCACCAAGAGCAAGCGATGTTGCTCTTAAATTCATTGGAACTGCCCTGATTGCTGACGCGCTCATATTGATAACTGTTGGAAGTATCATAATTGCAAGCACCAGCACTGCAGCCAGGAGGTTGGCTCCTCCTGTGTACTGATGTGTTGTGGAATTCGCGAATACATGCTTTTCTAATTTATAAAGGAGGGGGTTTAATAGCATTAATCCGAGAAGTCCGTATATAACAGAAGGAATTGCTGCAAGCAGTTCAACTGCCGGCTGAACTACTGCTGCAAGTTTTTTTCCTGCTATCTCTGTCAAAAAAACTGCTGTTAATAATCCAATTGGAACTCCGATAAGAATCGCAAGTGTTGTTCCTACTATTGATGAAAGAATTATGTATACAATTCCATATGCAGGCGGTGTAGCAGTTGGCGCCCATACTGTTTTAAAGAGCAAGTCTGCTATTCCGACACTTTTAAGACTCTCTGTTCCTTTTATAAACATATAGATGGTAATGGAGCAGACTGCCAGGATAGCTACTACCGCACATATAAGGAATATAAACCGTGCCACGCTTTCACTTGCATGCTTTGACTTTTTATTGCCTTTTAACGAACCATTTGCCGTTGCCTTAACAGCTTCTGGTGTTTTATTTATTCTGTTCATACCAACATTTATAACCTCATCCATGTCAATCTCTCCATTCAGAATCTATATTAACCGCGGCTTACTCTGGGAGGATTAAGCCTACACCCTTGATAACCTTCTTGCCTGCGTCAGACTTTACGAAGTTGAACCATGTCTGAACAAGTTCACTCTGTGATGAAACAGAACCCTTAGTAGCCATTACAAACGGTCTTGAAAGTGTATACTTACCAGCCTTAATGTTATCCTCTGTTGCATCTACACCATCAAGCTTTAAAGCTGCAACTGTCTTATCAACTACATCTAATGAAACATATCCGATTGCACCTGGAGTTGCTGCTACCTTGGCAAGTACAGCGCCTGTACTGTCAAGTTCCTGTGCATATGCACATTTATTCTTAACTTCAAGAAGTTCCTCAAATGCTCCTCTTGTACCAGAAGCTGCCTCTCTGCCGATTACTACGATAGCTTCGTCTGAACCGCCAAGGTCCTTCCAGTTAGTAATCTTTCCTGTGTAGATATCTGTAAGCTGCTGCTTTGTTACATTAGTAACCTTGTTGTTCTTATCAGTAATCATTGCGATACCATCAATTGCTACGATATTCTCCTCAATACCTGCTGACTTTTCTTTATCTGATAAAGCTCTTGAAGCGTTACCAATATCAACTGCTCCGGATGTTACTGACTCGATACCTGCGCCTGAACCTGTATATTCTGTTGTTACTGTTACATTAGGATATTCTTCCATGAATGCTTCCATGAGAGCGCCGCACATCTTTTCCATTGATGTACTTCCTGCTAACTGAATCTTTCCTGAAAGCTCCTTAGTTGTGCCTCCGTTTGCTGAGCCATCTCCATTTGATGATGTACCTGTTCCACAGCCTGCTAATGCTGCAAGACCTAATGTTGCTGTTAATGCAACTGTAAGTAACTTTTTAATTCCTTTTCTCATAACTTTCGTTACCTTCCTCGTTTTTTATTTGCAAGCATTAACAGAAGATTTTCATAGGGGCTTGAATCAGTTTCCTGACCGAATGATATGTGAGTCGTCTCAAAAAAGAAAACCCTCTGCATCTGCTTGCAGAGGGTATGTTATCAATGTTATGTAAAATGCATAATCTCACGTTCGTAAAGTTTTTGTAAAATGTATGTGATTGATTATTTTATTTAGACATACAGCAGTATCTGTATCATCCTTAAAATCGTGCCGTTTTTCATAATTTCTTCATGATTACCATTGAGAATATTGATGTATAATATATTTTATAAATTATATTGACATATACTTTTCATATTGTTATTATATATTACACATTGATGCATCATTTTATATTTTAACTATATCTCACATATGAAACATTTAAGAAAGGCGACATATGAATAATAGCAACCGCACTACTCACCAGAAAGATGTCTCCCTTAAGACTTTCTGGCGTGATAATGAACATTTTGCAGATCTTTTCAATGCTACTGTCTTTAATGGTAAACAGGTGCTTAAACCTGACAAACTTACAGAAATGGACACTGATGTCTCTGCTACAATTCATTCCAAAAGTTACAATGAATCTATTACCAGAAACAGAGATGTTGTAAAGAAGATGTCAGACGGCGTAGAGTTTAATATTCTCGGTCTTGAGATTCAGGATAAGACACATTATGCCATGCCTTTGCGAACCATGACCTATGACGCACTCGGCTACATAAAGGAATACAACGACATCAAGAAACAGCATAAGCTAAATAAGGATTCTTTCAGCTCTCCTGAAGAATTCTTATCTGGAATTGACAAATCTGACCGCTTCCACCCTATCATCACGCTCGTTTTATACTATGGTGATTCATTATGGGACGGCCCATCATGCCTCTCTGACATGATGGTTTCCATGCCTGATAATATCAAAACTTACTTCTCCGACTATAAGTTAAATCTGGTTCAGATACTTGATTCTGATAAGTATACATTTTATAATGAAGATGTAAGAAATGTGTTTAATATTATAA
>OWJJ01002139.1_pt1 | contig 9917 bp, 4 predicted proteins | sample 1732811 | NCBI WGS metagenome assembly OWJJ01 (sample SAMN05065756, study PRJEB22554) | human gut metagenome | biome: ENVO:2100002; feature: ENVO:00000062; material: ENVO:00002003 | host: Homo sapiens | place: USA
GCATTGACGGAACAGATAGCCGAGATAGCGGCACACGTGCGTGCCGTTTCCGGCGAAAGAAAGGAAAAATCCGCAGACAGGTTGCTCACCACCCGTGAGGCGGCGCACCTGTTGAATGTGAGTACCCGCACCCTCCAGCGTATGCGTAACGAGCATCGCATCGGCTATGTAGTGCTGCGCGGCAAATGCCGCTACCGACAGTCTGAAATCGACCGCCTGCTTGCGGACTGCACCGTCATGGAAGACGCGGCGACACCGACGGAACTGAAACGCAACCATACGCTGCGCACGGGCGGCGGCAAACCCAAAAGAAGGAGGACGTGACATATGGAACTGCTTACCCGAAACAATTTTGAGAGCTGGATGCGGAAGCTGATGGAACGGCTCGACCGTCAGGACCAACTGCTGCTGTCCTTGCAGCCGTCCGGCAAAGCCCCGAACCCGATGGAGCGTATCAGGATGTTCGACAACCAAGACCTCTGTATGCTGCTCCAGATAAGCAAGCGTACCCTGCAACGCTACCGCAGCATCGGCGCGTTGCCGTACAAGACGCTCGGCAAAAAGACCTATTACAGCGAAGAGGACGTGCTGACGTTCCTTTCCGGACACGTAAAGGACTTCAAAAAAGAAGATATAGCCTTCTACAAGGCTCGTATCCATAATTTCTTTCAAAAATAACCCATTAAAACATTTTTCAAATGGCAAAGAAAAAAAGCGAAAAGGACGTGCTGATAGTCCGTGATGAGAAGACGGGCGAGATCAGCGTGGTAGCCGGGCTGGATGCCGACGGTTCCCCCAAGCGCACCCCCGCGAAAGCGGAGAACGCGCAGAGTTTCCTGCAATTCGACCGCCACGGCGACGTGCTGGACAACTTCTTCAAAAACTTCTTCCGGCAGTGCAAGGAACCCAGCCGCTTCGGTTTCTACCGTGTCGCGGCAGACCAAGCCGACAAACTGATGGAGGTGATGAAAGACCTGCTGAAAGACCCCGAAGCCAACAAGGAACTGCTTGCGCCCCACAAGGTGGACACTTCCGGCTACGAAAAGCAGGTGAAGGAAGAACAGACCGCCGGAAAGACGGAGCAGACGGAACAAAAGCAGGAAGAGCAGCCCAAAGAAACCCCAAAACAGGAAGAAATGGAAAAGAAGCAGGAACAGAATCAGGAAGGCCCGCAACAACAGACGCAAGGCAGACGGGGCTACCAGCCCATTGACGAGAGCAAAATCAACTGGCAGGAGCTGGAAGAGAAATGGGGCGTGAAACGTGACGACCTTGAAAAGTCCGGCGACCTTCAGAAGATGCTCAACTACGGCAAGTCCGATTTGGTGAAAGTGTCGCCCAAGTTCGGCGGCGAGGCTTTCGAGCTGGATGCCCGCCTTTCCTTCAAGAAAGACGGTGAAGGCAATGTCAGCCTCGTGCCGCATTTCATCCGCAAGGAGCAGAAACTCGACGAGTACAAGGAACACAAGTTCTCCGACGACGACCGGAAGAACCTGCGCGAAACGGGCAACCTCGGCAGGGTTGTGGACCTCGTGGACAGGGAAACGGGCGAGATCATCCCCTCGTTCGTCAGCATCGACCGCAAGACGAACGAAATCACGGATGTCCCGGCAAACAAGGTGCGCATACCGGAGCGCATCGGCAAGACGGAAATCACCAAGCAGGAGCAGGACATGCTGCGTGCCGGGCTGCCTGTGCGCGACAAACTCATCGAGCGCAAGGACGGCAGGAAGTTCGTCACCACCCTGCAAGTGAACGTGGAGCAGCGCGGCGTGGAGTTCGTGCCGGGAACCGGCAGGTCGCCCCGTGCCGTCCAGACACAGGAAAATAAGGAGAAACAGGCGCAAGGTACGGAAAACACAGCCAACACGAACAAGGAGCAACGCCGCAACACGTGGACGAACGCCGACGGCAGCATCCGCCCCATCAGCAAATGGAGCGGCGTGGACTTCACCGAGCAGCAGAAAGCCGACTACGTGGCGGGCAAAGCCGTGAAACTGGAGAACGTGACCGACAAGCAGGGCTTCCACGCCACGATGTACATCAAGTTCAACCCGGAGAAGGGACGCCCGTACCGCTACGACACCAACCCCGACAACGCGCAGAAGGTCGCGCCTTCCAACGAGAGCCGCACGCAGGTGGCGGTGAACAGCGAGGGCAAGACCAACGAGGCTACCAAGAACCTGAAGGAGCCGTTGCGGAAGGGACAGACCGCCCCGAAGGACACCGCGCAGCAACAGCAGCAGGAGAAGCCGCAAAAAAGAAACAATAAGGGCATGAAGATGTAATCCGGTGTCCGCCACTAAATCCGAAGTAACATTTGTAAAATTCAAAACGACAGAAGAATATGAAGACAATCATTGCAGAAAAGCCGTCTGTGGCACGTGAGATCGCCCGTATCGTGGGCGCGACAAAGAGAGAGGAAGGATATTTCGAGGGAGGCGGCTACGCCGTGACATGGGCGTTCGGACACCTCGTGCAGCTTGCCATGCCCGACGGCTACGGCATACGCGGCTTCGTCCGTGACAACCTGCCCGTCATTCCCGAAACCTTCACGCTCATTCCCCGTCAGGAAAAGACAGAGAAGGGCTACAAACCCGACAGCGGCGTGGTGTCGCAGATAAAAATCATCGCCCGTCTTTTCAAGGAAAGCGAGCAGATCATTGTGGCGACCGATGCAGGACGCGAAGGTGAGCTTATCTTCAGATACCTCTACCATTATATCGGATGTACCACGCCTTTCGTGCGCCTCTGGATAAGTTCGCTCACCGATAAGGCTATCCGCGAGGGGTTGCGTAACCTCGAAGCGGGCGACAAATACGACAACCTCTACCTTGCCGCCAAAGCACGGAGCGAATCCGACTGGCTTGTGGGCATCAACGGCACGCAGGCACTCTCCATCGCAGCCGGACACGGCACATATTCCGTCGGACGGGTGCAGACACCCACGCTGGCGATGGTGTGCGCTCGCTATTGGGAAAACCGCCGTTTCACGGTGGAACCTTTCTGGCAGCTCCATATCGCCGCAGACACAGGCGACGGCGAAGTGGTGAAACTCTCATCTTCCAAGAAATGGAAAGAGAAAGAACCTGCCACAGCACTATATAATAAGGTAAAGGAAGCCGGCTTTGCCACTGTCACAAAAGCCGAACGTAAAGAGAAGATAGAGGAAACTCCGCTCCTGTATGACCTGACCACGCTCCAGAAGGAAGCCAACGCCAAGCACGGCTTCACGGCGGAACAGACGCTTGAAATCGCACAGAAGCTCTACGAGAAGAAACTCATCACCTATCCGAGAACCGGAAGCCGCTACATACCCGAAGACGTGTTCGCGGAAATCCCCAAGCTGCTCGCCTTCGTTACCGGACTTCCCGAATGGGCGGGCGAAGTAGGTGTCCCCGTCACGCCTACACGCCGCAGCGTGGACGGCGGCAAGGTAACAGACCACCATGCTTTGCTCGTCACTGGCGAGAAACCGCTGTTCCTCTCTAAAGAGGACAATATCATCTATCAGATGATAGCCGGACGCATGATCGAGGCTTTCTCTGAAAAATGCGTCAAGGATACCGCCACCGTCATGGCAGAGTGTGCCGGAGTGGAATTTATGGCAAAAGGCAGCATCATCAAACAAGCCGGGTGGCGTGCGGTCTATGGCGAGGAAGAGAAAGAGGAAACCATCATCCCTGGCTGGCAGGAAGGCGACACGCTGACACTGAAAGCTGCCTCCATCACTGAGGGCAAGACCAAGCCCAAACCGCTGCATACCGAAGCCACCCTGCTGTCCGCTATGGAAACGGCAGGCAAGGAGATTGAGGACGATGCGCTGCGTCAGGCTTTGAAGGACTGCGGCATCGGCACGCCTGCTACCCGTGCAGCGATTATCGAAACGCTTTTCAAACGGGGGTACATGGAACGCTGCAAGAAGTCGCTTGTACCCACCGAAAAGGGGCTTGCCCTCTATTCGGTCGTGAAGACGATGCGCATCGCTGACGTTGCCATGACGGGCGAATGGGAAAAGGAGCTGGCACGCATTGAGCGCGGGGAACTGCCTGCCGATACCTTCCGCAAGGAGATAGAGGCGTACACGCGGGAAATTACCTCCGAACTGCTCTCGTGCGACAAGCTGTTCGCCCGCAGGGATTCCGACTGCAAGTGTCCCAAGTGCGGAACGGGCAGTATGCAGTTCTACGGCAAGGTCGTCCGCTGCGACAACACAGAGTGCGGGCTGCCCGTGTTCCGTCTGAAGGCAAACCGTACCCTCACCGATGACGAGATCAAAGACCTGCTCACTGACGGACACACGAAGCTGCTCAAAGGCTTCAAGAGCAAGCAGGGCAAGAGCTTCGATGCCGTGGTTGCCTTTGACGGGGACTACAACACGACTTTCGTGTTCCCCGAAAGGAAAACGACCAAGAAATTTTCAGGACGGAAGAAATAGTATTAACTTTGCCACTGATTCAGAGTAATGAACTGTTCTTCGATACCGGATTACACTCATACTTTGGACTTAGTGGTGGCACTCGGAGGGATACCGAGTGCCTTTTCTTTCTCCTTTCAGACAATTATCCCGGTCATGATTTACCAATCCACTAAATTCCAAAGTAATGAACAACAAGAAGAAAAACGAGGGGCAAACCGACTTTTCCTACTACGGTCTGTACCTGCTGGACTATCTCAGAACGAACAAATTTGAACAAGCGACCGACGAAGCCTTCATCCGTGAACGCGCCGACCGTGCCGCCGAAACGTATGAATGGACAAGGCTTGAAGGCTATCCCGCCGATGGTGCGCAGGAACTGGCGATGCGCACGCTGCTGGAGGGGCTTCACTACTCCAAGTACGCCATCCTCCGCGAAGTCGTAGAGAACGAGTTTTCCGATGACGTGCCGGAAGCGAAGCATGAATCCTTTACCCGAAAACTGCTGCCGCTTGTCGGGAATGTATTCTCCATTTATGACCTCTCGGACGACAATTTCGCCCTGTCGCCCGATTACGACCTGCTCTACACGGAGCTGACAGGGGCTGTCGTCCTTTATATAGAGGAATATGGCGTTTAACCGCAAACAAAGGTTGCGGGACAACATCGAGGCGATACGGACTGCATTCGTCCTTGACAGGGAACAACGCACCCCCACCGCACGCGAAAGGCTCTTGTTGGAGCGTTATTGCGGTTTCGGCGGTCTGAAATGTATTCTGAACCCTGCAAGGGAACTGACGGATGCCGTCCACTGGGCGAAATCCGACCTCGAACTGTTTGCCCCTACCGTGGAACTACACAAGTTACTACGGGAGAATACAAAAGACGATACGGAGTATAAACGGTACATGGATGCCATGAAGCAATCCGTCCTGACCGCTTTCTATACTCCACCGGAGATAACAGGCACTATTGCGGATGTGCTACATAAACACGGCATACGTCCCGACCGGGTACTGGAACCGTCGGCAGGCGTTGGCGCATTTGTGGATGCCGTATTAGAGAACAAGCCGGACGCGGACATCATGGCTTTTGAGAAAGACCTGATGACGGGCAAGATATTGAGACACCTGCATTCCGACCAGAAAGTAAGGATACAGGGGTACGAGAAAATTGAAAAGCCGTTCATGAACCATTTTGATCTGGCTATCTCCAATATCCCGTTTGGCGATGTGGCGGTGTTCGACCCGGAATTTACCAACAGCCATGACGTGGCAAGACGGTCGGCATCCAAGACGATACACAACTATTTCTTTCTGAAAAGCCTTGATGCGGTGCGTGAAGGCGGAATCGTGGCGTTCATTACCTCGCAGGGGGTGTTGGATGCCCCGACCAATGCGCCCATACGCGAGTATATGATGAACCACGCCAATCTGGTTGGTGTTGCCCGTCTGCCGAACAACCTCTTTACGGAAAATGCGGGTACGGAGGTGGGCAGTGATTTGATTATTCTGCAAAAGAACAGCGGAAAGAACGGGGAACTGTATTATAATGAGAAACTTTTTGTGCAAACAGAACAGACCCCTATCGGCACTTCCGTAAATGGGTATGTATGGAGCATCGGTTCGCTTTCCCACACGGATTTAACCAAAAGTACCGACCCTTACGGAAAGCCTGCCTATAAGCTCATGCACAGAGGCGATACCGTACAACTGGCGGAAGACTTACGGGAACATCTGAAAATAGAACTGCACCAACTCAACAGGGAACTCTACGAAAGACATAGCCTGCATCCGACGCAAACGGAAAGTACGGATAAAAGTATGAATGTGGAAGTACAGCCGTCTCCGAAAGTAGAAGCGGTGACTTCTACCGCTAATGTTTTTATCACAGAAGCGGAGAAACCGAAAGTTCAACCCATAGACGAGAAGCCGGAGATTGAGCCACGCCAGACGAATCATTCAAATGCCGTTCAGCTCACTCTGCTTGACCTTTGGGGTATGCCCATAGAAGAACCTGCCAAAAAGAAAAAGGCAACCAAAAAGGAAAACAAGGCAAAGCGTATACCATCCAAACCGAAGCCGCCGGTTATGGCTGCACCTCCTGTTGAATCCGTCAAGCCTGCAACCGAAAGCAAGGAGGCAAAGCCGGAAAATGCAGAGAAGCAAGGCGACCCAGAAGATATTTATGCCACTTTGGACTGGGAAACCAATCCGCCCATTAATGGCTTCTATGAAACAATGATGAGCCTGACACCGGAACGGCGCAAGGCTCTACGGCTTGAAGCGGAACGGCACAGACAGGAACAACTGAAAAAGTTGGGTGTCAAGGACACGCTGAATCCAGCCTTTGTGCCTTCGTCGGGTAACCAAGCGGAGCAAAAGGAAGCAGCAAAACAACCCAAAGCACAGCCAGAAGCAACTCCCGTTCCTGTTACGGACAATAGCCAAAGTGAGAAAGCAACCACTTCACTATTCCCTGAATTTGAAACGGAAAAGCCGAAGGAGGAAGTACCCGACCTTACGCCGCGTCCCTATCACCGCACGCCGGAAATGCACCTGCGTGAAGGTTCGCTGGTGGCAAACAGGGCACGCGACATCGGTTATCTGAAGGACATTACTCCCTACGGTGCAACCTTCCAGCCGCTTGGACTAACCGGTTATCAGAAAGAGAAAGCGTTGCTGTATGTATCGCTCCGTGACGCATACGAGCGGTTGTACCGCTATGAATCGAACAGATATGAGGAAAATGTACCTTGGCGTGAACACCTGAACACCTGTTACGATGAGTTTGTCATGCGTTATGGCAACCTCAACGCCAAACAGAACGTAAAACTGGTAATGATGGATGCCGGAGGGTGCGATATCCTTTCGCTGGAACGTGCAGAGGACGGCAAATTCGTCAAGGCGGACATCTTCGACCGTCCCGTTTCCTTCTCGGTGGAGAACCACGCCAACGTCGGTTCTCCCGAAGAAGCCTTGTCCGCTTCGCTCAACAAGTTCGGTACGGTCAATCTCGACTATATGCGGGAGATCACCGACAGTACTGAAGAGGAGCTGCTCAATGCCCTCAAAGGACGTGTCTTCTACAATCCGCTCGTAACCGGTTACGAGATTAAAGACCGCTTCATTGCGGGGAACGTGATAGAGAAAGCGGAACGCATAGAGGCATGGATGGAAAATAATACGGAAAGCGAAAGATTGTCGGATGTGAAACAGGCTTTGGAGGCTTTGAAAGAAGCCGAACCGCAGCGTATCGCCTTTGAAGATCTCGACTTCAACTTCGGTGAACGCTGGATTCCCACGGGAGTGTATGCCGCCTACATGAGCCATCTTTTCGGTACGGACGTGAAAATCGCCTATTCCGCCAGCATGGACGAATTTTCTGTGGCGTGCGGCTACCGCACCATGAAGATCACGGATGAGTTTCTGGTGAAGGGCTATTACCGGAACTATGACGGTATGCACCTGTTGAAACACGCCTTGCACAACACCTGTCCGGACATGATGAAGTCCATAGGCAATGACGAACATGGCAACGATATCAAGGTGCGTGACAGCGAAGGTATCCAGCTTGCCAACGCCAAGATTGACGAGATTCGCAACGGGTTCTCCGAATGGCTCGAAGAGCAGTCGCCGCAATTCAAGGAACGGCTTACAACGATGTACAATCGCAAGTTCAATTGTTTCGTGCGCCCGAAGTATGACGGCTCGCACCAGACCTTCCCCGACCTCAACCTGAAGGGGCTGGCAAGCCGTGGTATTCAAAGCGTTTATCCATCGCAAAAGGATTGCGTCTGGATGATAAAACAGAACGGCGGCGGGATCTGCGACCACGAGGTTGGAACCGGTAAAACGCTGATAATGTGCATTGCAGCGCATGAAATGAAACGTCTGAACTTGGCACATAAGCCGATGATTATCGGTCTGAAAGCCAATGTGGCGGAGATTGCTGCCACTTATCAGGCTGCCTATCCGAATGCCCGCATCCTCTACGCTTCGGAAAAGGACTTCTCGACCGCCAACCGTGTGCGTTTCTTCAACAACATCAAGAACAATGACTATGATTGCGTCATTATGTCGCACGACCAGTTCGGGAAAATACCTCAGTCGCCGGAGTTGCAGCAGCGCATACTGCAAGCGGAACTTGACACGGTGGAGGAAAATCTCGAAGTCCTGCGGCAGCAGGGCAAGAACGTGTCGCGGGCGATGCTGAAAGGGCTGGAGAAACGCAAACACAACCTTGAAGCGAAGCTGGAGAAGGTGGAACACGCCATCAAGTCGCGCACGGATGACGTGGTGGACTTCAAGCAGATGGGTATCGACCATATCTTCATTGACGAATCGCACCAATTTAAGAACTTGACTTTCAACACCCGGCATGACCGTGTGGCGGGGTTGGGAAACTCGGAAGGGAGCCAGAAAGCCCTGAATATGCTCTTTGCAATACGCACCATACAGGAGCGCACTGGCAAGGACTTGGGGGCGACATTCCTCTCCGGTACGACCATATCCAACAGCCTGACGGAATTGTACCTGCTCTTCAAGTATCTGCGTCCCAAGGAACTGGAACGGCAGGACATCCGCTGCTTCGACGCATGGGCGGCTATTTTCGCCAAGAAGACAACCGACTTCGAGTTCAACGTGACAAACAACGTGGTGCAGAAGGAACGTTTCCGCTACTTCATCAAAGTGCCGGAGCTTGCCGCCTTCTACAATGAGATCACCGACTACCGCACGGCGGAGGACGTGGGTGTGGATCGTCCGCACAAGAACGAGATACTGCACCACATACCGCCGACACCTGACCAAGAATATTTCATCAAACAGCTGATGGAATTTGCGAAGACTGGCGACGCCACGTTGTTGGGCAGGTTGCCGCTGTCTGAAACGGAGGAGAAGGCAAAGATGCTCATCGCTACCGACTACGCGCGGAAGATGGCTTTGGATATGCGCATGATAGATCCCAATTACGAAGACCACCCCGACAACAAGGCGAGCCACTGCGCCAAGATGATAGCTGAGTATTACCATAAATACGACGCGCAGAAAGGCACGCAGTTCGTTTTCTCGGATTTGGGTACATACCAGCCGGGCGACGGGTGGAACGTGTACAGCGAGATAAAGCGAAAACTGACGGAGGATTACGGCATACCGGCAAGCGAGGTGCGCTTCATTCAGGAGTGCAAGACGGACAAGGCTCGCAAAGCAGTGATAGACGCCATGAACGCCGGGACGGTGCGTGTATTGTTCGGTTCCACCTCTATGCTCGGAACGGGCGTGAACGCGCAGAAACGGTGTGTCGCCATCCATCATTTGGATACACCGTGGCGACCGTCTGATCTGCAACAGCGTGACGGACGTGGAGTTAGAGCCGGCAATGAGATTGCCAAACATTTTGCCGGAAACAACGTGGATGTCATCATTTACGCCGTGGAGAAGTCACTGGACAGCTACAAGTTCAACCTGCTGCACTGCAAGCAGACGTTCATCTCGCAGCT
>OWJJ01002141.1_pt1 | contig 9911 bp, 9 predicted proteins | sample 1732811 | NCBI WGS metagenome assembly OWJJ01 (sample SAMN05065756, study PRJEB22554) | human gut metagenome | biome: ENVO:2100002; feature: ENVO:00000062; material: ENVO:00002003 | host: Homo sapiens | place: USA
GAGCCTTATCGTCGGCAGCGTCAGATGTGTATAAGAGACAGTTTCTATGGTATCGATATGCAGAAGAAAGCCGAGCCGGGTGATTTCACGGTTTGGGTAGGCTTGAATTCTGCCGACGAGGCGAATCAGTCTTCTTTCTCTCTGCGGTAAAAATTAATACATATCAACATGAAACTATTATCAAAATATATCTTTTCGGCTCTGTTCTTGGCTGCTTCCGGAGGTTCCGCCACCGCTCAATCCATGCGGGCGAATACGTATTGTAATCCGCTTAATGTGGATTATACGTATATGATTTATAACTCGTCGAACAACCTGTCGTACCGTTCGGGGGCCGATCCCGCCGTGGTGGAGTTCCGGGGCGAGTATTATATGTTCGTAACCCGCTCGCATGGCTACTGGCATTCGACAGACTTATTGAACTGGGATTTTATCACTCCCGGTAAAAACTGGTATCCTCAGGGTTCCAACGCTCCCGCCGCTCATAATTATAAGGATTCCGTGCTTTATGTGATGGGTGATCCGTCCGGCTCCATGAGCGTTCTTTATACCGATGATCCGAAATCCGGTAATTGGAACGCTACTCCTGCTATACTCCACGACCTACAAGACCCGGATTTATTCATCGATGATGACGGGCAAGCTTATTTATTCTGGGGCTCTTCCAATGTTTATCCGCTTCGGGGCAAGAAACTGAATAAGGATGACCGTTTCTTGATCGAGGGTGAGACGGTCGAGCTTTTCGGCTTGGATATGCCGAAGCATGGCTGGGAACGTTTTGGCGAGAACCATACCGATACGGTATTGGGAGGCTATATGGAAGGGGCTTGGCTGACCAAGCACGACGGTAAATATTATATGCAGTATGCCGCCCCCGGTACGGAATTCAACGTATATGCCGATGGTGTTTATGTGGCGGACTCCCCATTAGGTCCGTATAAGTATCAATCGCATAACCCGGTAAGCTATAAGCCCGGTGGTTTCATGAATGGTGCCGGACACGGAAGTACCTTGGTGGGGCCGGGAGGTAATTATTGGCATTTCGCCTCTATGTCTCTCTCGGCTACGGTGAATTGGGAGCGTCGCCTCTGCATGTATCCTACTTTCTTCGATAAGGAGGGCATTATGTATTGTGATAATAACTTCGGTGATTATCCGCATTACGCTCCCGCCGAGCCGGGAAAGAAAGGAGAGTTTACGGGGTGGATGTTGCTTTCTTATAAAAAGCCGGTGAAAGCTTCCTCGTATGCGGAGGGTTCCGCTCCCGCCGCGCAAGGATTCACGGAATCGAACCGTCCCAAGACCTCCGCCAATTTCCTTCCGGCCAACTTGACGGATGAGGAATGTAAGACATTCTGGATGGCTCGCACGAATGGAGATACCGAATGGGTAGAGATCGATCTGGAGGCTCCCGCTATGGTATATGCCGTGCAAGTGAATTATCACGATCATCAATCGAATATGTATGGACGTATTCCCGGTTTACGCCACCGTTATGCGGTGGAAGGCTCTTTGGACGGGCAGGATTGGGTAACGTTGGTGGATCGCCGGAATAATTATAAGGATGTCCCGAATGATTACGTACAAGTGGATAATCCGGCTCGTGTCCGTTATGTCCGTTATAAGAATATAGAGGTCCCGACGCCTCATCTGGCGATCTCGGACTTGCGTGTGTTCGGTATCGGTGAGGGCAAGAAGCCTGCGACGGTGAAGAACTTCAAGGTCGTTCGCCAAGCGGATCGCCGTGACGCGATGATTACCTGGGACGCTGTCAAGAACAGCCAAGGCTACAACATCCGTTGGGGTATCGCTCCCGATAAACTATACAATTCATGGCTCCTATACGGAAAGAATGAATTACTATTAAAGAGTCTGTCCACCGACCAGCCTTATTATTTCACCATCGAGGCATTCAACGAGAACGGTGTATCAGAAGCGACAAAAATACAGGAAGCCCAATAATCTTTCGGTATCATTTTCAAATGTATTTTGTAGAGATAGGACAATCTGTCTCTACAAAATACATACAATATTCAATTATTTACTTACTAACGGGTATTTATCTGGATTTGCTATGATAGACAAGCTCAAATCTACATCTAAAGCATCCCAACGAATCCGCTCACGTCCTAATAGTTGGTTTAATCTTGATATTATACAACGCCTTAACAGACTATTTAATTATATTTGCGGAAGTTATCGATCTAGGTAGATAGTATTTACATTTGAATATATGATTATGAAAACACTTAGAAGTATTTTTTTTCTGTCTCTTTGCCTTCTTCTCTCCATTGCTGGATATGCTGGTGATAAGGCTAGTTTTTTGAAAAAGCAGTTTACGGCTCGTGATGGTTATCAATTGAATTATCGGGTTCTGTATCCCCGAGATTATAATCCGGCGCAGAAATACCCGGTAATCCTGTTCCTGCACGGAGCGGGCGAACGAGGGTCGGATAATGAGGCCCAATTAGTACATGGTGGTGATATGTTCGCTTCTTTCGAGAATCAAACCAAATATCCGGCTATCATCATAGCGCCTCAATGCCCGGCTGAGAAGACTTGGTCTGAATATAAGGGATTGAACGCCGGAAAAGAAGGAAAGCGTTTCTATCCGTTGAATGCTCCGGCCACACAATCGATGGCCGCCGTCAAGGAATTATTGGATAGTTATATAGCGGAAGGTAAGGTCGATACGAAACGCATTTACGTAACCGGCCTATCAATGGGAGGTATGGGCACGTTCGATATCGTGATGCGTTACCCGAACCTGTTTGCCGCTGCCACCCCGATCTGTGGTGGAGCAAATTTGCAACGTTTGGCAAACTTTAAGGGCAAGACGGCTTTCAGTATTTATCATGGCGGCTCCGATAGCGTAGTCGATGTACAATTCTCCCGTGACGCTAATGAAGCATTGAAGAAAGCAGGAGCTGATGTCCGTTATAAGGAATTTCCCGGTGTAGACCATAACAGTTGGGATAACGCTTTCGCCGAACCGGATTATCTGGCTTGGATGTTCCAGCATAGCTTGTAAAAACAGAGGTATCATCTCCGGATTTTTTACTTACTAGACATTATTTATCCTTTATAGGTTGTATATCCGGAAAAAGAAGTATATTTGCTGTGATCAACATTTTAAAACCAGAAAGCAGAGTAGAATACCTGCTTCTATTCGGTTGCAGGCATTTTTTTGCCTGTAACCGATCCGATATGACGGTTCCGTACCCCCGTGGAGTGCATTAATGTGCCTCCAGCTTTCTGGTAAAGTGTTGATCAACGGGTCAGGCGGGACCGTTCTTTTTTCCGCCTGCTTACAACTAATATATTATGGAAGAGGAAAAGATCTATTCCGTAACTGAACCTGTCGGTTCAGAGCAAGACGCTCCGGTTTCGAACATGGAAATGTTGAGTGATGTATTTTTTAAGGAAGAGGCACGACGCTTGAAAGAAGCTTTCTGTTTTGAGAGAGATGCGGATGATTTCGATTATCTGAACCATCAGTTGCAAAGCGTGAAAAATCTGTTGGTAGGTCTAAAACTGCCGTGGATACAAATAGCACCAATTTTGTACAGATGTATGGCCGTTTATCTGCAGCGTCCCGATCAACATGTAAGTAATATGAAAGTTCGCTACCTGTCAACGCAATTGATGGATGGGGTTTTGCTTTTATCCCAGAACGGACGGCTCATCAATGACTTGCTCATGTTTTTCGACCGCCAGATCAAGGAAATTCAATGTCTGCGAAATGAAAGAGGAGAGGAGATCGATAATGTGAGTATTTTAGGTACAGAGTGAAATATTTTGTAGAGACGTAGCGTTATGTTACGTCTCATACCATTCTAGGAAATTTCTTACTCGTTAATTAGGAACAGATTTGAAAAATTTATACCTTTGTTCCATACATCTAAAGTATAGGAGTTTTTTATGTTAGGAATGAATTCAAAGAGGACGCTTGTCTCTGGTAAATTCGCCAAAGAGATCAAAGAGAAAGCTCTTCGTATTCAGACTGGAGATTTGGACGAACGAGATAAAAAGGAGATCCAAAGAAACCGTCGGATTACCAAAGAGGTTTCCATTCTATGGAAATAATATTTGATCATGGAATATATTTTTGAGCGCTTAACAGATACATCTTGTTTACATGACTTTTGTTGTGGTGTTATTCCTATGGATTGTTTTATCCAAGATGGTTTTGATCTTAGTATCGCAAATCATTATTGTAGTGCTTATATCGTTAAGGAGAGTTTAAAAGAATCGACAGTCTTAGCATTGTTTGCTTTGAGTTTTGATTCCTTGGATTTAGATATTGATGATCGAAATGAAATTATAACAGGAGTCTCTAATACAAATATTCCAGAATTTACTGATAATTACAAAGATATATTTTTGACTAAACCCCGTTATCCCGCATTGGAAATTGCTTATTTAGCGGTAGACAAGAATTACCATAAGTCTGGTTTAGGGAAGATCATTGTGGAGGCTATTGTCCAAAAAGCACAAAAGCAGGATTTGGCGGGTTGCCAATTTATTACAGTAGAGGCCTTGAATACACAAGAATACAATGCTGTAGGTTTTTATGATAAGTGTTGTTTCTCGGCTTGCGAATATCCCAATCCAAATAAGGGTACATTAAGAATGTTTAGGACACTTTATCCGGTGTCGTAACCATTCAGCGAAGCGAATACGTTCTCTATATCATCTCGAAACAAGCTCATATATCAATCTGACACTTTGTAGACTAAAGTCCCGGAGAATCGTTTTTTCCGTACAAGAGTACGGCTTGTCCCTAAATACGCAAGGAAAAATCAGCAATTGCTTGGTTGGTAGATAGATGCTTGAAAACGGCCTTTTATTCTAGCGGAATTTATTCATCATAACTCATATCTGGAGGCCAAAAAAGGGAAATAATAGGGTAATGATAGGGTTATAATAGGGTACGAATGCCTATTCACGAGTACTTGCGAGGCTATTCTTGACTACTCATGATGCCTAACGTGAGTATACGCGTCGCCTAATGCGGCCTATTGCATAGGCTTTCGTGGCTATTCATGCGTGAAAAGTGGTCCTTTTTAACAAAAAACGCCGTTTATAGCCTTCTCCTTCCCGCTATTTCGCTACTTTCGCCAGAAGTACTTGTCATGATATTTGCCTTATGTTGATCAAAAAGGTTTTTTATCGTTTATTTCGCTGCCAAAGAGATATTATTGAAGGGATGATACTAGGGAGAATATTTATGGGGAATATGGAAAAGGAAATAACCTACGTCCGATAACTTTCACTACCTTTGCGCCCGCAAAAATATACAAATAAGATGAAACCTACTTTATTAGTGACTTCCAGACAAGTAATGTTCAGAGAGATGAAGGATTACTTGATGATTGCGTTGGGGATGATCCTTTACGGCATCGGATGGACCGTTTTCCTTTTGCCGAATGACATTACGACAGGTGGAGTGCCGGGTATCGCTTCCATTGTTTTCTGGGCTACGGGATTTCCCGTTCAGTACACTTACTTCCTCATTAATGCCGTCTTGCTGATGCTTGCCTTGAAAATATTAGGTTTTAAGTTCAGTATCAAGACGATCTTCGCCGTGTTTACGCTTACTTTTTTCTTGTCCCTTATCCAGGAGCTGACAGCCGGGATGCATTTATTACAAGATCAACCGTTTATGGCATGTGTGCTGGGAGCCTCCTTCTGTGGAAGTGGTATCGGTATCGCTTTCTCCTCGAACGGTAGTACGGGTGGAACGGATATTATTGCCGCTATCATCAATAAATACCGGGATATAACGCTGGGGCGGGTCATGATGATCTGCGATATGATTATTATCACCTCCAGTTATTTCGTGCTAAAGGATTGGGAGAAAGTGGTATATGGTTTCGTAACGTTATATGTTTGTAGTTTCGTGCTGGATCAGATCGTGAACAGTGCCCGCCAGTCCGTGCAATTCTTTATCATCTCGAAGAAGTATCAAGAGATTGGTAAGGAGATTAATGCGTTGCACCGAGGGGTTACGGTGATCGATGCTACCGGGTTATATACGGGGCAAGAACAGAAGATGATGTTCGTGCTCGCTAAAAAACGGCAATCCACTACGATTTTCCGTATCATTAATGATATTGATCCGACCGCCTTTGTATCCCAAAGCGCCGTAATCGGGGTTTATGGGGAAGGATTCGATCATTTTAAACTAAAGAAATCAAAGTAGAGACGGGGCACGCCCCGTCTCATCCTCTCAAAATAGTAACTAGGGTTGCATGATAACTTCTACCCGGTTACCCTGTCCCAAAAGCTTTTGGGCGAATGCCTTTATCTTCTCGGGAGTCAACGCCTTAACAATCAACTCATAATCCGTATCGGTATCAAATCCTTTATAATAATAATCATCCAATACGTTCAACCAATAGCTGTTCTCCTGCAAGACTTCCGCATGACGTTTCAGCAGGTTATCCTGTGTTTTCTTGAAATCTTCTTGACGAGGGCCTACCTCGGAAAGCCGTTTCAACTCATTGCGGACAATTGTGTTCATCTGCTCCCACTTAGCCGGGTCTGTATCGAAGAATATCTGTAATGTCGTTCTTCCTTCCGGGAAAGGTGAGATTCTAGCGGATACACCGACGCCATACGTTCCTCCTTCTTTCTCGCGTACCTTCTCGTAATATACCAAGTCCATAACTTGTTTCAATGCGGTAGCGGTGATGATATTCTCCAGATTGTACTCCATCTGTCCGGTATAGAGGTTGGCTACCGTTACTTTCGGGATTTCCATGGAGCGGTTGAATCGATTCATATAGTCTCCCTTACGCATCGATGGAACCTCCGCCGGATTTCCCTTCTCAATTTTTCCTTGAGATGGCAATGTCGCTAAATACTGCTCTATATACGGACGGATACTATCAATCTGGATATTACCTACAAACGTGAATACGAAACCGGAAGCATCCGAGAAGCGTTCCTTGCGCATCTCCATGATACGAGGATAACTGATATGTTCGAAATCTTGTGGACGAAGACGTGACGCACGAGGATTATCTCCGTAAACCGCTTTAGACAAAGAGTCGCTGAAAGCGACCATCGGATTTAACTCCATATTCTGCAATTGCGCTTTTGTCCGTGTCTCGAAAGATGCGTAGGCCTCCTCGTCCATGCGGGGAGCCGTGAAGCTAAGGTAAATTAACTCGAATAAGGTTCGCAAATCGGAAGGAGCGGCCATTCCGTTCACGTTCTCACTATCTTGACTGAGCGATAGGGCGCAAGATACCTTCTTTCCGGCCAGACGCTTACTTAGATCCGTGGCGGAGAAATTACCCAATCCACCGATCTCGATCACGTCATTGAAAACTTTTAAGTTATCAATATCCTTCGTGCCGAATAAAGTGCTTCCTCCCGGGCTGGTAGCGGTCATGATGATCTCGTCCTTCTTGAATTCGGTAGGCTTCAATACCACCTTGATACCATTGCTTAAGGTAAATACTGTCGCTCCGAAGTGCTGGCCGGTCTTTGTCTCCGTGATCTGGCCCGGGGTCGGCAAGGTCGGGACTAAAGGCTCGTTGGAGACAGTTTCCTTATAAGGCTCTACCGGCATCTGTCGTGCTTTGAGGAACGTACGGAGCAGGTTCTCCTCGGTCGGGTATTTTATACCTTCTTTATCCGGTCCGGTTAACCCGATCACGATATTATCCTCTCCGATCATATCTTGGATATATTGGTTGACTTGCTCTACCGGGATATTCTGGGCGATCTGGTTCAATAGCGTGTATTCCATCTCAATGCCCGGGATATAACCGCCGTTGGTGAAATGGTTCACGTATTCACGGACATAAGCGTCGTTCTTTTGGTTATTCCGCTCGTTGTAAGCGGACTCGTATTGTTTCAACACGTTGATGCGTGCCCGTTCATACTCGGATGGCGTAAAGCCATATTGTTTTACCCGTTGAGTCTCTTTGACAAGCGTGGTCAGTGTGGAATCGATCTCGCCTTCCTTGGCAAGAGCGGCTACGGTCCATGCTCCCTTGCTTTTCGCGATCATGAAATTATCATCGTCGTAGGCTTCCGCATAGATAAACGGAGGATTCGCTTGATGCAAGATGTCATCGAAACGCTCGTCCATGATCGACGCGCATATTTGCTGGATATAGTCCTTTACCAATCCGGCAATCGTACGATTCAAGTCGTTGGGCAATTTATCGTGTTTATAGAAGATATAAAGGATCGTATTGGATGCCTCCTTGTCTTTGGCGATCGAGATCAGAGGTAGATCATTGTCGGGAACCGATACTTGTTCCCGTTTTGCCGGGTTGACCGGGGCAGGGACATCGGCGAACATCTTTTTGATCGTTGCCTCCACTTGATCTACATTTACGTCTCCCACGATGATAATCGCTTGCAAGTCCGGACGATACCATTTTTTGTAGTAAGCCCGCAACTCGTCCGGCTTGAAGTTCTCGATCACGTCGATCGAACCGATCGGCATCCGGTTCGCGTAACGGCTTCCCGGGTACATCTTGGGTAGTTGCTGCTCCCATAGACGAGTCTGGGCATCCTGTCGGGTACGCCATTCCTCACGGATGACCCCACGTTCTTTCTGGATAGCCGAGTCGGTCAAGGCTAGGAACCCGGACCAATCGTGAAGGATCAATAAGCAAGAATCAACCACGCCGCTTTTGTTGACAGGGGCGTTGGTAATCATGTAGACGGTCTCATCAAAGGAGGTATAGGCGTTGAAGTTTTCCCCGCTGCGCATACCTACACTCTCGATATATTCGTCCATCCCGTTATTCGGGAAGTTCCTACTGCCGTCGAAAGCCATATGTTCCAAGAAGTGAGCCAAACCTCGTTGATTCTCTTCCTCTAAGATGGAGCCTACGTTTTGGGCGATGTAAAAGTCTGCCCGGTCTTTGGGCTGATCGTTGTGACGGATGTAGTAGGTCAATCCGTTACTCAATTTCCCGTATCGAACCTTTGGGTCGATCGGAAGTGGTTCGGGTTCCTGCATCTCTTGTGCCATCACTTGTGTGAAAGCGACGAAACAAAGCAGGATTGCCGTTAAGATAGAATGTCTTTTTATCATATTTGTTTCATTGATAGTGAATCTAGATCACAAAACTAGCAAAAAATCATAGAAAGAGGCCCTTATGGCGAAAAAAGGAGTATCCGATGCGGAATACTCCTTTCTATCAAGATGAAACAAGCGGGGGGTGCCTCATTTCACCTCTTTATTCATTCGGTATGTCAACGCGCCAGACGGACATTGCTTGATTTGGGCAATTAATTCCGCGGTTGTTGCGTTCTCTATCTGTATCCAGGGCCTCTCCTTCGGCTTATAGACATCGGGAAGAGTCTTTACACAGATACCGGCATGTTGACATAACTCCGGTTGCCAGATAATGGTGAGTTCACCATTCGTATATTCGATCTTCTTTCCCATATAATTTTGTTATAAATATTAAACATGTATACCTCTCATTACGATGCGTTTCCAATCCGGATGCTTCTGGATATATCCAGCTACGAACGGACATAACGGAACGAGACGTAAGTCTTTCTTTTCGATATCCAAGAGCACTTTCTCCACCAATTGGCTACCAATTCCTTTACCTCCAAGCTCCATGGGAACCTCAGTGTGGGTGAGATAAATTACCCCATCCTTATTTTTTATATACTCTATTCTGGGAACGTATCGCTCTATATGAAATTCATATTGGTGGCGTTCTTCATTATCAATTAGTTCATAATTTTCTTTCATCACTTTGCCCAGTGAACTTAGGAGCAACCAACCAGCTTCATTATGTTCCTTGGTTCTCCACATATGGTCAAAGGTATTATGTATAGAGTCACTAAACTCCTTGCCTCTCATGAGTGATGAATCAGGAGCTGTCTCTTATACACATCTGACGCTGCCGACGATAAGGCTC
>OWJJ01002147.1_pt1 | contig 9890 bp, 6 predicted proteins | sample 1732811 | NCBI WGS metagenome assembly OWJJ01 (sample SAMN05065756, study PRJEB22554) | human gut metagenome | biome: ENVO:2100002; feature: ENVO:00000062; material: ENVO:00002003 | host: Homo sapiens | place: USA
ACGCCCGACCGGTGGTGTCTGACGAACGTAGTGAGGAGTTCCGCCGGTCAGTGAAAGAAAAAGGTAGACGACCGACAGAAGCGACCGGGTCTCCAAACACGAACACCGAAGACGAATAAGTAACAAAATAATTCTACCTTATATTTATAAAAAACAATAAAAAACGTTATCTTGTCGCACTGAAAGAAGAAGACGGATACGGCTCTTCACGATAAAATAGAATAGAGATGTTTACATTTGGATTACTTTGTTTTACCTCGTTTTTTACGTTGATCAATCCGTTAGGAGCGATGCCGGTTTTTATGACCATGACGATGGAGCTGGATGAAAAAGAACGTAGAAAAGTGGCCCGCCGGGCTTCTTTGGTCTCTTTTCTCATCATGATGTTTTTTGCTATTTCAGGCGATTTGTTATTCCGTTTTTTCGGTATTTCCATCGATAGTCTGCGGATTGTCGGAGGAATCATCTTCTTGATTATGGGGATGGATATGTTGCAGGCCCGTTTGGTGAAAACCAAGGTGAAAGAATCGGAAGTGAAGAGTTATGTCAACGATATCTCGATCACGCCTTTATCTATTCCGATGTTATGTGGCCCTGGTGCGATTACCAACGCAATCGTTATGTGGAACAAAGCTACCGATTGGGAAACCAAAATGATTATGGTCATCGCCGTAGCTGTGGTGATTACTTTGGTATATCTTATTTTAAGAAGTTCCTCCCGGATTATCAAGATACTCGGCGAAACCGGCAATAACGTGATGATGCGGTTGATGGGGCTGATCGTGATGGTGATTGCTGTCGAATTTTTCTTTAGCGGGCTAAAACCGATCGTGATCGATATTTTGCGTTCGGTAGGCTGATCTTTTATTCGAAAAATAGGAAAATAACTAAAGTGTACAAGTTTTTTAAGCGTTTGCGGAGATATTGTTTTGCCCGTTGGCGTTGTGTTTTTACAGTAGATTCGGCAATTTGTAATTTTTCTGTAATTTCCCGGATGTCCATGTGCTCCAGGTAGCTCATTTTGAAAATCCGCCGGCATTCGGAAGGCAATTCTTCAATGGCAGCAAAAATTTCTTCGAATATCTCCGCTTCGATCTGGTGGCGGAAATAGGTGGCCTCTTCATATTCGGGAGTGTCCAGACGTTGTTTTAAAAATGTCCGGGTATTTTGCTTCTCCAAAGCATTCAGGGCTTTGGATTGTACACAGCTGTACAAGAATGATTTCAGAGCGATCAGGTTTGGGAAATCATAGCTTTTCTCATAGAAACGAATAAACACTTCCTGAACGACATCTCTTGCTGCTTCTTCATCTTTTAATATTTTATTGGCAAAAAAGCATAATGCGGCGTAATAACGATGAAACAACAATTCGAAAGTTTTTTCATCGCCCTCTTTGAGTCGTTGTAAAACGAGCGTTTGATCTGTGATCTCCGGATTCATGTCTGGCTCTGATAATTCGACGATCAAATTTATGACTTTATCTTAGAATTTTCTCTAATAAAACCATTAATTTTGAATTCCATGAATGATAACAGCATGTTATATCTCGTTTTATTGGGTTTTGCTTCCGGGTTTATCAATATGTTCGCCGGAGGTGGCTCGATGTTGGTGGTTCCGTTTTTGATTTTTCTCGGTTTGCCACCCCATGTGGCTAACGCAACCAACCGAGTGGCTATTCTTCTGCAAAATATCGTTTCGACAGCTACTTTTCGACAGAAGAAAATATTGAATTTTAAAACGGATTATCCTTTACTGCTCCCCACTACCTTGGGAAGTATTTTGGGAGCTTTTACGGCTGTCGACATCCAGGCTGCCGTTTTACAAAAAATGATCGGGGGATTATTGGTGGTGATGTTTTTTATGATTTTGCTGGATCCCAATACCTGGGTGAAATCTAATATTGAAAAAGCAAAAGCCCGGCAGCCCTGGGTACGTTTTTTGATATTTGGGGGGATCGGCTTCTATGGCGGTTTTATACAAATCGGTGTCGGTTTTTTTATGCTGGGTGGTTTGGTATTGGGATGTGGTTACGATTTGCTCAAGGCAAATGCTTTAAAAGTATTGCTTATCTTGATCTATACTTTCGGGGCACTCGTTATTTTTATCTGGTATGATTTGGTAGATTGGCGTACCGGTTTGATTCTGGCTTGCGGTAACATGGCGGGAGCCTGGATCGGGACCCGGTTGAGTGTGAAATGGGGAGCGAAGTACATACGTTATATTTTATTGATTGCATTAATAATGGTCGCTCTAAAACTTTTCGGAATATTTTGATTATTTTTTTCATCTTTTGTCATCCTTTTGCTTCTTTCACCGGTTTTAATAGAAAATGAAGAAAAGATGACCTCTAAAAAATATACTCCTCAGGAAATTGCCCGTTTGATTTTGCTTTGTTGGCACGGAGAAGCAGATAAACAGCAAATGACCGAACTGGAAGAATGGTTGGAAGAGAGTGCAGACAACCGCTCGTTTTATGAAAGCCTCGGGGCCCGTTCATATCAAGGAACAGAATGGCAAGAATATATGAAATACGACTCCCGGAAAGATTGGAAACGGGTGAAAGTAGCGATGAAACGGAGGAAGCGTGTTCCTTTCCGGTATTTATTGCCGTATGCTGCATTGGTACTGATAGCGATAGGGCTTGCCTGGATGATAAAATATAAAAATACCGGAAAATCTGAGCAGCCTGTCTCGATGGTTGAAACTATTCGTCCAGGTAGTTCAAAAGCGCAGTTGGTCTTACCGGATGGACGTCGCGTGGATTTAGAAGTGGATAGGGGATGCCAGCAATTGAAAGGCGAGAATTTTGTAAATGATGGAAAACAACTGGTTTATCATGAACAGGAAAACGGTAAAAGGATACAATGGCATACTTTGTCGGTACCCCGTGGAGGAGAATACAAATTGGTTTTGGCCGACGGTACCCGGGTGTGGTTGAATGCTGCATCGGAATTGATGTATCCGGACCATTTTTCAGCAGATCAGCGGAAAGTGGTGTTAAAGGGGGAAGCTTACTTCGAAGTGACGAAAGATGTGAAGCGACCTTTTTCAGTCGTTTTGGGGGATATGGAAGTAAAGGTACTGGGTACTTCGTTTAATGTGTCGGCTTACCCCGGCGTTAAGCGTCAGACGACTTTGATAGAAGGGCAGGTGGCGGTCAATTGGCACCGGCAGCAGGTTGTCATCAGGCCCGGCCAACAGGCCGCCGAAACGGATGAAGGACTGCGGGTGGCTTCTGTGAATGTCATGAATTATGTCGGTTGGAAGGAGCACCGTTTTGTATATGAAAATAAATTATTAGGGGAGGTATTGGAAGACCTGGAACGCTGGTATGATGTCGAAGTGTTCGTCATGCACGATGAAATCCGGAATTTACATTTGACAGCTAATTTACCGAAATACGAAAATATGGATAAGGTGTTGGAAATCATTGAATATGCGGCTTGTGTGAAATTTGAAGTAAAAGGCCGGACGGTTGTGGTGAGACGGGATTGACTCAAGAAAAACAGGAAAGCGCGCTAACACTTTCCTGTCGATAATAAATAACGCCCTTTTGGCGAAGGGTCATTATTCACTTAATTAAAACACGACAAATCTATGAAAAAAAATCAAGAATCCGATGTCGGAAAAGCTTCCGGTGTAGTTTGGAAAATGTGGTTGACTATGAAATTGCTGTTTTGTTTCCTTCTGATAGGATTTTCTACTGTCTATGGCAATGCTTTTTCACAAGTAAAAATCAGTATTTCGGTAAACGAGGTTTCCTTGCAGGAAGTGTTTGAAAAACTGACTGAACAGACGGGGTATCATTTTGTGTACAGTAATGAAATGTTACAACGGACCGGAAAGGTAAGTGTAGATATGCAAGATTGTGATCTTGGACAGATTATGGCTGTATGCCTGAAAAATACAGGTTTATGGTATCGGTTGGAAGACAATATCATTGTGATTTCTCCGAAATTCAGGCAACCTGATGTTCCTCAGAAAAAAATCACCCTTACCGGGAATGTAAAAGACAAAGAGGGACGTCCGTTGCCGGGAGTAACCATTCTGCTGAAAGGTTCTGCCGTGGGAGTGGTGAGTGATGTGGATGGAAATTTCACTCTGACAGTGCCGGAGGAATCGGGACTGACGCTTGTATTTTCGTTTGTGGGGATGAAAACGCAAGAAGTAGTCTTAAGCGGTCAGCAAGTGTTACATATTGTCATGCTGGAAGATGTGTCTCAAATGGAAGAAGTTATCGTTACCGGTTACCAGGAAGTCAAGAAAGAGAAAATGACCGGGGCGGTAACCACCATCTCCTCCGAAAAACTTAGTGACCGTTACACTCCGAATCTTATCCAGAATCTTGAGGCTCGCGTTGCCGGTCTGTCGACCTACGGCGGCAAACCGATTATCCGCGGAACGGGTACGCTCTATGGCGAATCGGCTCCGTTGCTCGTTGTGGACGGTCTTCCGGTCGAAGGCTCTATCGAAGACCTCAATCCCTATGACATCGCTTCGGTGAACGTTCTGAAAGACGCTGCAGCGTCGGCTATCTACGGTGCGCGCGCCGCAAACGGAATCATTGTTGTAACAACCAAGAATGCCCGTAACAAAGGCAAGATCGACATTGACTTCCAGGCAAACATAACCTTGTATGAAAACAAGAATGTCGATTATCATGATAACTTCCTGATGAACGCCGAAGAACAGGTGGAACGCGCCAGCGAATACTATGACTATTATTTCAACCGCAAGTACGCCGACGATCCGAGTATGACCCGGGACAAAGTCATAGAGAATTTCGGAAAGAACATTACCGACGGCGCTCAGATAAACCCCGTGGCCTATGCCTGGTATCAGCACGCGGCGGGCAATATCGGTCGCTCCGAACTCGACAACATTCTCGCTGATTTGTCGAAAAACAACTTCGCACAGGATTTCGCCGACAACATCTATCGTCGCCAGGTCATGCAGCAGTATAACCTCTCGCTCCGTGGTAGTTCCGACAAGTTCCGCAACAACTTAGTGATAAACTATCGCACTGACAACATGGGCATCATAGAGCATAAGAGCAACTGGCTCAACGTTTACTACAAAGGTAGTTGCGACCTTGCAAAATGGCTCGTGGCCACATTCTCGGTAAACGGCGTATACGCCAATATAAAGCAGTATGGCAACGATTACAACGTTAATCTCGACCCGTTCTCCTATGCCCAGTATCAGTCGTTCTATAATGCCGACGGCTCCGTTAAGAAACTCTATTCATGGTACTGCGGCAATGAATACATGCCCCTTCAGGAAGGCATGGAAGATCTCGGATTCAACCTCGTTGACGAGCTTAGGGATAACCAGACAAAGACGCGCCGTCAGGAAATGCGCTACCATGGCGATCTTCTCTTTAAGATTATCCCCGGACTTACGGCTCAGACCCAGTTCGTATATGAAGTCAACTCTCAGAACGTCCAGCAACATGCGACACAGGAGAGTCACGCCGCACGCACAATCAAGAATGCGTACGCCAAAATGGATACAGAGAGCCACAAGCTCGTTTATATGACTCCCGAAACCGGTGGATTTCTTCAGACTACTCATACCAGCGGAAACTTTTGGACTGCCCGTGGCCAGCTGAACTACACCAACACTTTCGGCAAGCACGAGATTTCGGCTATCGCTGGTCTGGAATTCCGGGAGACGAAAACCAATGGTGACAAATCGCTTGTTCTCGGATATGACGAACAGCTTCAAAGCAGTGCTACCCATACTGTTGATTTCGGAACTTTATCGCAGATGAGCAATTCGCCTTACTTTCAAATGAACGGCTCTCCTTTCCCGTGCAACCAGTTCGCGTTCACACCCTATCTTGAAAACGGAATGGGAATCGTGAAAGAAGTTCGCCATCGCTATGGTTCGGGTTATTTCAACGCAACCTACACCTATGATAACAAATATAACATTTTCGGTTCGTTTCGAAAAGACTATGCCGACATCTACGGTCTCGACGCCAAGTTCCGTGGCAGACCCCTGTGGTCGGTAGGTATAGGCTGGAACGCCCACAACGAGAGTTTCCTCCGCGACCTGTCCTGGATGGATTTCCTGAAACTCCGTTTCTCCTACGGTGTTACCGGTAATATCTATCAAGGTGCTACCTCTCACATGACGGCATCGTCGGGTGACATAAATTCAACGACCAATCTGCCTGTCGCCTCCATTTCATCGCCCGCCAATCCTGACTTGCGCTGGGAGCAGAACCGGACGACCAACGTCGGTCTCGACTACGGTTTTATGAGCTATCGTTTGCGTGGATCGCTCGACTATTACGTGAAGACCGGTAAGGATATTTTTGCCCCGATCACTCTTGACCCGACAACCGGTTTCTCATCGATGGTTGCCAACGTGGCCTCAATCCGGAACAATGGTATTGAGCTTGCCATCGGCTATGACTGGTTTGTTCCCGGAAACCGCCGTGGATTCAGCTGGACAACCAACCTCACCGTAACCTACAATAAGAACAAGGTTCTCGAAGTGGAGAATCCTGCCACTCGCGCCTATGATCTCGTCAGCTTACCTTATAAGACCGGTTATCCCGTAAATGCGCTATGGGCTTATCGTTTCGCTGGGATCGATGACCGGCCGGGTCTGGTGGGCCAGTCGATGTATTACGTTGAGAATGGCAACACATCGCACAACGCAAGTAGTGCTAGCGTCGACGTTCTTGAATTCGGTGGTCAGTCCGATCCGAAAGCGATCGTCGGAATGGATAATCAGCTGCGCTGGAATGGCTTGAGTCTCGGATTTCTCCTTGTCTACTACGGTGGCCACAAAATGTTCGCCCAGCCCAAATCGGAAGTGTTCGAATCGTCATGGGACAGTCCGCTGAACATTGTCTATCTCAATTCCTGGACTCCCGAAAACCATTCCGATGTTCCGGGTATCGGCGAATATGCCTCTACGTCACTGGGCAGTGAATGTCGTACGGCGACAAACTGTCTCTATGACGCTGATTTCCTGAAAATCCGTAATATAACTATCGGTTATGATCTTCCTGAGCACCTAACGGAAAAAGTCGGTATCAGTAAGATTTCACTCCGTTTTCAGATCAACGACCCGAAAGCCCTCTGGATTAAGAACAACGCCGGAATCGACCCCGAGACACTCGGAATCCGTAAACAGGCATCGTATATGTTCGGCGTGAACCTGAGTCTCTAACATTTAGTAATATTTAATTTTGACATGACAATGAAAACAAGATATATCGTAGGTCTTTTTCTGGTGGGAGCTTCGGTGCTTAGTTCCTGTTCCGATTTCACAGAAATCGACCAGAAAGGAATGAACCTTCTCTCCACCACTGACCAGCTCGAGATGCTTCTCAACCAGGAGTATAATATCAGAATTGCCGATATTCAGCGTGTATGCGGTTCGGTACAGTATTATCCCGGCAATGTAGGGACTGTTCTTGCCAATCCGGTTAAGACAACAACCCAGATCCTTCTGAAATACGACGAGGCGGGGCATGCTTTGGAACAGGTAGACCTGACTTCGAGCGACAGTTATTATGCAAATTGCTACAACTATATCGGAACAGTTGCCAATCCTATTCTGAGTCTTGTGGATGCCGCGACAGGTTCCGAAGAAAAGAAAACGGCACTAAAAGCCGAAGCTCTGACGATCCGCGCCTATTTCCACTGGCTCGCTGCCGTGAAGTTTACCAAAGCCTATGATCCGGCTACGGCTGACTCCGAGAAATCTATCGCATATGTTCTGGAAACACAGGATATCAAACAACCTACCGAACAGCTTACTCAGAAAGAGGTCTACGAATACATTCTCGCTGACCTCGATGCTGCGATCGAGCTGAACGCGCTTCCGCAGTCGGCTGTAAACCGAATGCGCTTCAACGCCGCATGTCCGCATGCGATCAAAGCTCATGTGCTGATGTATATGCAGCAGCCCGGCGAAGCTGCAAAAGAGGCACAGAAAGCGCTTGCGGTTAACAGCTCGGTATCAGACTATGCCAACTACTGCACCGAGGCACCGAGCAGTGCGGGAATTCTGGTAAAAACATTCGAGACGCCCCAACTGGCACTTGCCCAAGACTATTTTACTGATACCGATGTCGAATTTTTCTCGTGGCTTACACCGCGCTACTACGAACGTTATGAACAGAAGAACATTCAGAAAGACTGGTTTGCCACCTATCACACCATGATGTGGATGGGGAGCTGGGAGACGACCTCTCAGATGGTAATAGGAAGCTTGGAAGGTATGTTTGGGGTTACCGAAGGTTCCATGAGCTACGGAGTACAAGGAAATGGCCGCGTCGGACGAATAAATCTGAGCGTGCCGCAGATGTATCTGATTCTCGCCGAGAATGCCATCAACAACAACCTGATCGACGACGCAATGGACTATCTCGACAAAATCCGTGTGGGCCGCTTCTTTCCGGAAGACTATCATGCGCTGAAAGGCTCGGTAACAACAAAAAACGATGCCATAGAGATGCTCAGAAAAGTTGCCCATGGCGAGAATGTATTTAACATCTACGACTTCATTACTCTTAAACGCTGGACACTGCTCAGTGATTACAAAGAGGATATCAGCTGGACATTCTCGGGTACGACTTACACGTTGAAACCGGAATCAACCATCTGGGTGTTCCCGTTCCCGAAGAATCTGATGGAAAAGAACGGTAATTTCGAACACAATTATCCGGTTACCCAGAACTGATGATCGATCGGTTCGGATCTATAGGACCCACAACCGTGTCTGACAGAATATCGGGGTTGTGCCAGTTTTTGACACACCCCCGGAAAATCAATTAAATCAAATGAAAGCACAAAAAATCATTCTTCTTGCAGGTGTAACGGCCTTGTTCTGTGCCTGCAACTCAAAGCCGGCCGGCCATTTCTGCGTAAGCGGCAAAATTTCCGATGCCGACGGCCGGGAAATCTATCTTTACAGAATTTCAGCCAACCGTTCGACTGCAACGGTCGATACAGCCGTGATCGGGAACGGACGTTTTATTTTCGAAGGCATTCAGGAAACTCCAATCGGGGCGACCCTTATGATGGGCGACCCACGGAACTGGGAGAACAAAACTCGCGTGGGTCTTTTTGTGGAACCGGGTGAAATCGTCGTTTCAGGGCTTATGGTTTCGGACTTCTCCAATGTCGCCATAACCGGTTCGCCGACGACCGACGAACAAAAAGCATATGAAAACTCACTCCAACCGTTCACGGAACAGATGACCCGTCTTCATGAGTCGATAAAAGTCGATCCGGACAATGCCACCCTGCGTGATTCGCTCGAGATCCTCAGGGAAAGTATGCAGCAAACAAGCATTGACTTTATCCGCAATAACGGCAAGTCGTTCGTAGCTCCTTCGGTTCTTATGCAGATTCAGGGAAACCTCGACTACCCGACGATGAAAGAACTCTATGACGCTCTTGCTCCCGAGGTTCAGTCCGAAGCTGCCGGGACTAAAAAAGAACTCGAAGCCCTCGAGGCCGTGCTGCCCGGGAAACCGGCTCCCGACCTGATCAATAAAAATCCCGAAGGCAAGGAAATAAAGCTGAGCGATCTGAAAGGCAAGGTTGTTCTGGTTGATTTCTGGGCCACCTGGTGCGGACCATGTGTTGCTTCGCTTCCCCACATTCAGGAACTCTACAACAAATACCATGACAAAGGATTTGAAGTTTTCTGCGTGGCCGACAACGATTCTTCTGAAGACGAATGGAAAAACTTCATCGCCGGGAGTAAAGTAGGCATGCAGAACTATCACCACATTTTGCGCGGACTTAAAACGCTCACGGATGAGAACGGCGAATTCGTTGGTTTCGACAGATCGAACGACCAAAGTGACAAGTATGCTGTCCACTATTTACCTACGAAATATCTGATCGCTGCTGACG
>OWJJ01002174.1_pt1 | contig 9792 bp, 14 predicted proteins | sample 1732811 | NCBI WGS metagenome assembly OWJJ01 (sample SAMN05065756, study PRJEB22554) | human gut metagenome | biome: ENVO:2100002; feature: ENVO:00000062; material: ENVO:00002003 | host: Homo sapiens | place: USA
GGCCGTGCCTGCCGCCCCTGCCCGTCTTTCCGGGCTGCCAGTTATCCGGCAATCTATTTGCCTTGTTCTTCTATCATCGAAAGGACAACCATCCTGTCTTCATCCCAAAGCGGAAGCCCCAATTCAATGGTCCGTTTCACCACTTCCATCTCACCGACCAGCCCTACCGCTTCTTTGCGGAAATCGGTATCGTCATACGCATGTGCCTTGCCAATCAGAAAATCGGTCAGGTTGTCGATAACTTCCTTTTGACGTTCACATTTCATTTCATAGTTCAGCACTCGCACATGAACATCGCGGATAATCCGGCTGTCCCCATGTTTCTTGAAATCTTTGCAGAACTCATCCTTGTTCATCGAAGTGTTCAGATAAACCGCATGGATGTAATCAAAATCCTCTGCTGTAGGGGTTATCCCCGTCCGTTCCATAAATTCTTGCTGTGTCATAAACTCACTTATTTTATTGTATTATTCTGCATCTTCAATTTTGAAAGAAAAGCACTTATCCGCCAATACTCTTTTTACAAAGTCTAAGTCGTATCTATCAGCTGAAAAGAAAACTGCCTGATAATCTACACTGGGATAAGCCTTGATTGCTGTTGTATCTACCATCTTCTTGACCAGTCCGTAAAGAGCTTCGGCGGTCTCGGCTGTTGCTTGAGCTATAATTACTTTTGCTTTCATTTTCTTTAATCCTTAAAATTCGCTAATCACACGCCTTTTTTGTATATTTGGCGCGCTGTTTACATCTTAAACACGCTGCAAATATATAGAATTATTTCAATACATCAAACTAAATATGGAAGAAAATCAATATAAGGATATGAATTTTATAGAAAGACTTCAATATTTCATGGAGAAAAAGGGCATAAATGACAATCAAATGACTGTTAATGCCGGTCTTTCTGTTGGACTTATTGGGAAAGCAAAGGTGTCTGGCAAAGGCATGAGCTCAATGAATATTGAAAAAATTCTATTAGCCTATCCGGATTTATCTGCCGATTGGTTACTTACTGGTGCAGGAAGCATGTTGAAAGATGATTTGAACGGCATTAAAACAATAGACGAAGCAAATTCTTCGACTCTGCCTACCACATCTATGAACCCATCCATCGGTACACCATACTACGATGTGGACTTTATCGGGGGCTTTGATGAAGTGTTTAATTCACAGGTAAACATACCTGCCACCAACATTGTAATAAGGGGATTCGAAAAAGCCAGCCTTTGGTGCAATGTCACCGGGCACTCCATGGAACCCAAAATAAACCATGGCGACATCATTGCCCTGCACCAATGCACACTCAACGACATCCAATATGGCGAAATCTATGCAGTGGTGTTGGATACCATCCGCACCATTAAAATCCTCCGCAGGTCGCCGGATCCGGACAAGCTGCGCTTCATCCCCATCAACACCAATGACTACGATGAACAGGAATTCGACAAATCACGCATCATCAATGTCTTTGAAGTAATCGGAAGTATCAGCAAGTTCTTCTAAGTGGTACACGCATGCCTCCTACAGAAGGCTAAAAAAGGACGCACGCACACACTTTTGAAGGAATTTACCTGAAGCAAACTCGTAAATACACTGTAAATCAAAGGATTTATTTTATTATAATAAGGTATATCACACAAACAAGTGTCGTTTTTCCTCTCTGAAAACAGAGAAAAACGGCACTTGCTTTCATTTATAACATAGTTTCCTATTTCGGGCGTACCCTCTGAGAACTGAAAAAGTAACCCCTAAAGTAACCCCTAACTTAAAGAAGTAGTAACCCCTAACAGTAACCCCAATAGTAACCCCTAACCAAATAAAACCAACCGTAGGGGCATAAAAAAAGGGAGCCATAAGCTCCCCAATCAGCATTCAAAGAAATAACGCCTACAAGCCTTTCTAACGGCGTTATTATGTCGTTCTAACCATTGCCTTACTACCGCCCGAAATGAGCGTAGATTGCTTAATTATAGCCTTTTTCGTGCATATTGTGCCGTTACCAGACAGCCCGGCATGAAGCAGGTAATTCTTGGTTGCCCCCACCTGATCTGCCGTCAGAACCGTATAAACAGCCGATATACTGCTGAAATACCAATCTTTCTGCTTCGTCCCGTCTATTTTATGCAGCAAATGCACATGAATCACTTTTGCCATATTCGTTTCTATTATGCTGCAAATATACCAAATAATACTTATTTGGAAGAATTTTAAGGCAACATCTTTAAAAATAGGCACAAAAAAACGGCCACACAGCCGTTCACACCATCATATAACAAAATCCATCAACCCAGCCATAAAACGGCCACACAGCCGAAAATAAAACCCTTCCAGGCCGTTTTAGCCCCATCTGCAAGCCCGATGTAAAGCAATCCCCCGAATATCCGAAGAAAAGCCCCTCAAACGTAAAGCAGATGTAAGCCATGTAAAGAGAAAAACCGCTTCGAAATATTCAGCCCATTTTCCCGATCATGCCTAAACCCTTTGGTTTTCAAAACCTTTCGCCCATTTTTCCCGACCATTGAAAAAACCGCTTCGTTCTATGCCCCATACATCTTTAGTAACTATTTGCCCATATGGACTTTCTAGTTCTACAAAAATAAATTCATAGCCACCTGAGTTTTTTCCAACCAATAAAAAATCAGCAATGTAATTAGGAGGTAGTTCAAACTCTCGAAAAACAAAAGAACTATGATGCCCCAATCTATAGGCATCAAAAATAGATGTTACAATATCATATGCTTTTTCTTCCTTTATAAAATTTAAAACGCTTCTTTCTGTGCAATTTCCATTAAGAAGACACTTAAATTTTTCTACAGCACTTGTATCTCCATTCTTCTGTCGCAATTGTGAAGGTATTATGTAATTATTAGGAAATAACTGTTTATAATGAACGACCGCACATGGTAAATCATCCCAATATTTATGTAACGCTGCAGGGCTAATAATACCTCCCCGCTTGGATTTATTGAATAGTTCTTCAACCTTCTTCCAAACACTCACTTCTTCTTCAGTAAGCTTCCTATAATCTCTATCATATAGCATAATTTTACAACAATAATTTAAAAAACTTTTTTTAATTATGGTAATCTGCAATAGCCTTAAATCTTATTATTTCCTATAATACTCTTACCTTCATAATACTTAATCCTGCCTTTAAGTTCATCAATATCTTTTTTAATGGAATCAGAGATAGGAATATTATGTTTATCCAAAAAGGCTGTGAGCTTTTGAAGTTCTTCCTGTACTTCCATTTTTCGGATGCCGTAATAATAGGTAGAAGTGAAATCAAATTCATCTTTGGTCATCAATACCCGTGCCACATCTTTAGGAGTTGTCTTGTCGGTGATATGAACATCTGTTTCCAGTAAAGAGGAAATGTACTTTAAATCCGAAGCATCAGGACTATACTGCTTTTTTAGTACATCAAAATAAGAATTAAACTTTTGTTCTTTAGCATCCCATTCAAGTTTCACCATTCCAAAACCGTGAATAGAGTAAGCTATCACCTTTTTAATAAGTCCTTCCAGTTCTTCCTTACTGATACAAACCCCATCTGATGCACCGGCAGAATAGTTATCAAAAAAATAGGCTGGTCCTACATTAAAGTATTGAGCCATACTTAATAATGTGTCTATTTTAGTAGAGTTTGCCTTAATGATTTTGTGCAAGCTCTGCTCTGTCATGCCCAATTCAACAGCAGCCTGTTTCATTGTTACGTTTTTCTTTTCACACAACTCCTTTATTCTTTCAAGATGAACCATATAATTGTATTCAAAAGTTAAATACTAAATAAATAGTTTAGCTTAGATATATTATTTCTATACTTGCAGCATCAAAGATAAGAAATAAAATTTAGTATTCAAATAGTAAACAGATTTTCTAACTAAAAAAGTAGAAGCATGGAAACAGTAATTGTAACTACAGAATCCGCTATCGAAAAGATAATGGAAAGAGTCTTGGATAAGAAGTTGCCAAAGCCTCCTGAATCGGATGTAGAGAAGACTTATAGTAGCCAGAATGATGGGACGATCACACAAGAAAATTTCAGACCTTGTGGCAGCAGGTGTACTAAAGGCTACTGCTGATAACCGAATTTTTGAGAGTTCTATTAAAGAGTACAACAACACAAGTAGAGCTAATTGCTAAACTAAAAGTTGAACTAAAATTCTTTTTCATCCACCACCTGAAAGAGTAAGGTAGCGTTTCTGCAAAGGAACGCTACCCGGCAAATGAACTGACATGACAATATCCAAAGAAACAAATATCTGCATATCAGAGCTAAAAAAGGAGGATAGCTTTCCTGTTTCTGTTTTTCCTAAATTGATAAGGGAAATTATAAACGAAACGAAAGCCACTCTGAACTATCCTACAGACTTTATTGCTTCCGCTATATGCTTTACCTTATCCGTAGGTATAGGCAACAATTTAGTAGCAAAGGTAAAGGAAGGCTGGAATGAACGTGCCATCTTGTACATGGCAATCATCGGACGTTCAGGAGTAAACAAGAGCCATCCGCTTAGTTTTGCCATGCAGCCATTGTTTGAACTGGATATTAAATCATCCGTAAAATATCAGAAAGAGCGAAGAGAATATGAAAAATACATTCTTGCTTGTAAAAAAGAGAAAGAAGATAAGGAGCAAGCGACAGAACCCGTATTAGAAAAGTTTATTGTGTCGGATATTACTCCAGAACGGCTTATCACCATTCATCAGGATAATAAAAGAGGAATCTGCCTGTATGTGGACGAACTGATGTCATAGCTAAAAAATTTCAATCGCTATAATAGCGGTTCGGAAGAACAATTTTGGCTATCCGTGTTCAGTGGAAAACCTATTATACTTGATAGACAAGGAAATAAGAACTCCGCATTCATCAAACATTCTTTTATATCTGTAATTGGCACGATACAAAAAGGACTACTCAAAGAACTGGCGAAAGGGGAAAGGAGTGAGAACGGTTTTATCGACCGTATTTTGTTTGTCTTCCCACCTAATCTGAAAAAGAGTACTGGAACGAGCTTGAATTATCCATACACATAGTTCCTCTTTGGAGCTCCATTGTAAAGAAACTAACAGACATCCAGTGCATTACAGATGAAAACGGGGAACTTGTACCTACCCAACTTCCTTTTAATACGGAAGCCCGTACACTGCTTTATCATTGGCAGCATAAGAATACAGATTTATGTAATAGCGAAATGGATGAAGTGTTAGTTGGCGTATATAGCAAGCTGGATATATATGTTATCCGCTTTAGTTTGATATTACAGCTCTCACGGTGGGCTTGTGATGAAAGCGATAAAAAGGAAATAGACAGTACAAGTGTTGAAGGTGCAATATCAATCGTTGAATATTTCCGCATTACAGCCAAAAGGGTACAAGGTATAACAAACTCATCGGCTATGTTAGAACAGTTACCGACAGATAAACTTTCGTTATATAATGCTTTACCTGTGGAGTTCACTACAAGCGAAGGCATTACTGTTGCTCAAAAGCAAAATATTTCAGCAGATTCATTCAAACGCTTTTTGGCAGATAAGAAAGGAAAACTATTTGAAAATGTCAAGCATGGAAGATATAAGAAGCTGATATAATAAAGTCCGCATTTCTCACACTTTCCACATTTTGGCTTATTTTCAATTGATTATCAATAATGTATATGTGCGCATAAAAGTAGAAATCGCCACACTTTATGCCACCGTTAAAAAATGGCGAAGATAAAGATTATGACCTATCAGGAAGCTAACAATATAAATATCAAGGACTATTTGGAATCATTGGGCATTCTGCCCGTAGTGGATAAACTTTATTACGGTATGTACCACAGCCCGTTTAGGCAAGACGATACACCCAGTTTCAAGGTGGATTACGGTGTAAACCTTTGGTGTGACTTTGGAACGGGTGAAGGTGGCTCGCTTATTGACCTTGTGATGAAACAACACGGCTGCAATGCTTACGGGGCTATCAGCCGACTGGAACAGGGCTATTACTCCGCCAATACTTTTTCTTTTCAAGGGAAAAATATCACCGAAAGGAATCCGGCAAGGGAGGAAAGGAAGCGACCAGCCAGCCCGGTAGAAATCCGTAGCATCCAGCCGTTACAGAATCCGGCACTTACCAATTATCTGAAAAGCCGGGGCATTGCGCCCGAAGTGGCAGCGGACTATGTGCAGGAAATGTATTACCGTGTAAACGGGAAGCCGCTTTTTGCACTCGCTTTCAAGAACGATGCCGGAGGGTACGAACTCCGCAATCCCGGCTACAAGGGCTGCATCTCTCCCAAAGACATTACACGCATACGGTTCGCAGGAAAGAAGAACGATGCCTGTTTCGTATTCGAGGGATTTATGGACTACCTTTCTTTCCTGACCATCCGGCACAAGAACAGCCCGGTTTATCCCTGTATCGACTGGCAGGATTACATCATACTGAACTCGACCGCCAATGTGGATAAAGCATTATACCCGTTAGGCGAGTACGAAAAGATACACTGCCTTTTGGATAATGACGAAGCCGGACATAAAGCCACCCAAGACATACTAAAGGAATACGGCTGGCGTGTGCGTGATGCCTCACACCTGTACAGCGGACACAAGGACTTGAACGACTACCTATGCCAAAAATCCAGCCAGCCGACAGAGAGGATGCAGCAGCCGGAGAAGCAAGCGCAGTCAGCCAAGCAACCGAAGCCAAAAGAGAAAAACGAACAATCTCCCGGTGAAAAAAGAAAAAGGGGCAGACGGCTGTAGGCAGGAGAACAAGCTCGATGCACCAACGGCAAGCGGTGTGATTTAGGAGAGCAAGGTTATGTTTCGGTAGACCGAAACCCCTTGCTTTGCCTGACAGCAAAGAAAATTTCTCCCGTTGGTCGCAATTTTAAAGATTCCATTCAATAAGCAAAACGTATGACAGAGATAAGGAACAAGTTAGGAGGTCGCCCGGCAAAGAGTCGGATAGACAAACAAAAGAGAGTAGTCAGCACGAAGCTGACTGAACTTCAATATTACGCCATCAAGAAGCGAGCCGGAGAATCCGGTCTACCCGTCAGCGAGTACGTCCGGCAAGCGGTTGTTTCGGCAGAGATAACACCCCGGTTGAACAGGCAGGATGCCGACACTATCCGCAGGCAGGCAGGGGAAGCAAACAATATAAACCAACTGGCGCACCGTGCCAATGCCAGAGGATTCGCACTGGTGGCGGTGGAACTGGTGAAGCTAAAGAATAGGATAATCGAAATCATAAACCAGCTATCGGATGATTGGAAAAATAAAAAAGGGAAGCGGATTTAAGGGCTGTGTGAACTATGTACTGGGTAAGGAACAGGCAACCTTGCTTCATGCCGAGGGAGTGTTGGCGGAAAGCAACCGGGACATCATACGAAGTTTCTGTATGCAAACCGAAATGAATCCCAACTTAAAGAAGCCAGTCGGACACATTGCGTTAAGTTATTCGGCAGTAGATGCACCCAAGCTGACAGACGGGAAAATGATACAGTTGGCGCAGGAATATATGCAGGAAATGAAAATCACCGATACGCAGTACGTCATCGTGCGTCACCAAGACCGGGAGCATCCGCACGTGCATATCGTATTCAACCGGATAGACAACAACGGAAAGACCATTTCGGACAGGAACGACATGTACCGTAACGAACAGGTTTGCAAGAAACTGAAAACCAAACACGGGCTTTACTTTGCTGGTGGAAAAGAACAGGTAAAGCAACACCGTTTGAGAGAGCCGGACAAAACAAAATACGAGATTTACACGGCTGTAAAGAATGAAATCGGTAAATCCAAGAACTGGCAACAGCTACAACGGCAGTTAGCTGAAAAAAGTATTAGCATTCAGTTCAAGTACAAAGGGCAGACGGATGAAATACAGGGCATTTCCTTTTCCAAAGGTGAACACACGTTCAAGGGCTCGGAGATAGACAGGAATTTCAGCTATTCAAAACTGGATAGATATTTTGAGGATGCAGGGCTGACTACTGCCGGAAGCAACAGGCAGACGGTTGGTGAATCCATTCGGGAACCAGTAACCATGCCCGACAAAGCGGATAATTCATTTGTCACAGGTTTAGGCGGTCTGTTTTCCGCTTCATTCTCTCCGGTTGATGAAATACCCGACAATCCCGATTTGAGAAAGAAGAAGAAAAAGAAACGACAATTTAAGTTATAGACATATGGAAGAGAATTTGATTTTAGAGGGGCTTCTCTCTATGGTTACGGAATTGAAAGAGAAGCAGGAACAGCAGGTTACACCTGCCAGCAGGGAGGAAACGATAAACCGATTGGATGTTATCGAACAGCGCATTTTGGAGATACGGAACCACCCCACTATTTTCGAAAACACAATGCAGGAGATTCTAAACCAAATCGGCAGTATCAGGAAAAGGCAATCTGAAAATCAGAAACAAGACCTTGAAGATATAAAGGGAATGATTGTGGCTTCGCACAGGTATTTTAAGGAGCGGTTAAAGGTATTATTTCCGGCAGATGCGCAGCAGCCTGAAAAGGCGGAACCCGTTTCACGCTACGATAGAATTCTAAGCCGGATAACTCCGTTCCTGCAACCGAAATTCTTTCTTTTTTCAGCAGGATGTATCGTTTGCCTTGTATCGCTGGCGTTGAACATTCGTTTTGTAGAACGTATGCAGCAGTTACAGGACAATGATATAAAATACCGTTATCTCCTGATGAAAGGAGAAGCAGAGGGAAGCGACATCAATTTGCTGGAAATGAATTTCAGCCGGGAACGGGATAACGCTTTTATCCAAAGCCTGACTGATACGGTGATTGATTTTGAATACCGAAGTCGAAAGCAAGCGGAAGCACTGGAAAGGGCAAGGCTGCTGGACGAGCAAGCCAAACATCTAAAGGAACAGGCGAACAAGTTAGGAAAGCCATAAGAAGCAGAAAGCCGGAGCGGTTGATACCCACCACTTCGGCTTGTCTATTTCACTTCTTCTTTTTGGCGCAGTGTTCTTTCTCGAACTTGCGCAGCGTAACAGCATTGAACCGTTCCTTAATGAATGCCCGTACATCCGAAGTACGGTAATACACTTTTCCACTAAGGGTAAAGTAAGGCAGTACACCAATGGCACGGTATCGCTGCAAGGTCTTGATACTCACCTTGAACAGCAGGCACAAGTCCTGATTATCCAGCAGGTTGTCATCTTCGGGCAGCACCTTGTCGGCTGTATGCAGTGCCCGTACATCTTTGCAAAGCTCGTCCAGCTTGTCGAACAGCTTCTGCATCCACTCCTTGAAATCATAGTTCCTATATACATAGTTGCTTCATTTTTCTGATTATACATACTTGTTTGTCAATCGATTGATGAAGCAAAGTTCAGAAAATAGGGTTGAAAAAAGACGGGGAATAGACCATCTACTCCCTGATAAATATTTTATATATAATTGAAAACCAACAGGTAATCATATCTCATAAAAAACCGTTTTCTTTGCTCTTCTGACTAATAGCCATACTTATACGGCTTAAAAGCCAGTACGTTTATCGGGTTTCCGCTTAAGTACTTCATCTCTTTTTTTGTATATATCCGCAAATTTGAAATTAAATAAAAGTTCAAAACCATTAGCTAACATACTAAAAGGAATATTTTTTCCATCAATACCATTAATGCTGTTTGAATAATAAAGCCCACAAATATTTTCCATAACATCGGTGTAATTAATAACACTCGGATTCAGATATAAAGGAGATTGCCATTTTGTTTCTATATTAATGCTGTCTCTTATACACATCTCCGAGCCCACGAGACGCGTAGTAATCTCG
>OWJJ01002182.1_pt1 | contig 9759 bp, 5 predicted proteins | sample 1732811 | NCBI WGS metagenome assembly OWJJ01 (sample SAMN05065756, study PRJEB22554) | human gut metagenome | biome: ENVO:2100002; feature: ENVO:00000062; material: ENVO:00002003 | host: Homo sapiens | place: USA
GATTACTACGCGTCTCGTGGGCTCGGAGATGTGTATAAGAGACAGATTCTCAAGGCATCCCCGAAAGAAATTCGATTCAATCTTTTGCCGACGGATAAAACGAGTAAAAACAACAAAGACGCAAGCATCATACGATACCAGACCAATAGGGCTTCATTCAAGCTAATCAATTTTCCAAATATGCCCGTCGCACCTGCCAAAATAATAGATATATGCAGTTTTATAAATGCGTCTTTCATTATGTCACTATAATATTTAATTATGGACAAATGTACAAAGGAAATATAAGCTATCGAATTCAAACTTGATAAATACTCCGTTTTTTACCCTAATGGTAACTTTTTTCTAAATGGAGAAGCCTACTTTTGTGCCGCAAAAATAAAAAGAAAAGAAACTGATGATGCAAGACAGTATTGATTTTGGAACAATGAACATTCCGAAGTTGTTCCGTATGATGTTTATCCCTACCTTATTAGGTATGGTCCTTTCCGCCACTATTAATATCGCCGATGGAATATTCGTAGGAAGAGGCGTAGGAAGTGACGCCTTGGCTGCGGTAAATATCGTGGCTCCTTTTTTCATGTTAGCAACCGGAATCGGGCTTATGTTCGGAGTAGGCGCATCTATCGTCGCCTCGATCCACCTTTCACACCAGAAAGTCAAGGTAGCGAATATTAATATCACGCAAGCGCTTTCGGTCTCATTATGTATTATGTTATCGCTTTCCTTGTTAGTGATGACATTCCGTGCTGAGGTCGCTCTTTTATTGGGTAGTTCCGAACAATTATTGCCCTCCGTATTGGAATATATGAACTGGATCGCCCCGTTCCTTGCCTTTTACATGTTATTGAATATCGGGTTATTCATTATCCGGTTAGACGGATCACCTACATACGCCATGTTATGCAGCGCTATCCCGGCCCTGATAAACCTAACATTAGACTATATTTTCGTTTTCCCATTGCATTGGGGATTAATGGGAGCCGCTTTAGCTTCCGCTATTTCCGTAATCGTAGGAAGTATTATGATCGTGGTTTATATCGTAGGTTTTTCTAAAGTATTACATCTTTACCGCCCTAAATTCTCGCTTAAAAGTATCTTATTGACAATCCGCAATATCGGATACATGGTAAAGCTTGGTTCTTCCGCGTTCTTAACTGAGGCAGCTATCGCTTGTATGATGCTGGTGGGTAATTATATATTCATGAGATACCTTGGGGAAGACGGGGTTGCCGCCTATAGTGTAGCCTGTTATTGCTTTCCTATCGTATTCATGGTGAACAATGCGATCGCCCAGTCTACCCAGCCGATCATAAGCTACAACTATGGCATACAGCAGTGGAAAAGAGTACGGCAGGCGTTTAAGTTAGCCCTGCTATGCGCTGTCGTGTGCGGAGGACTCGCCTGCGTGGGTACTATTTTATTCTGCCCGGAAGTCTCCTCCTTATTTCTCGGTAATCATGGCAACGCTTACGAGATAGCGGTCTCCGGCATTCCCTATTTTTCTTTGGGATATGTCTTTTTCGCTCTCAATATCGTTTGTATCGGGTACTACCAGAGCATAGAACGTTTCAAACCCGCTACGCTATTCACTATTCTACGAGGAATCGTGATTATCACCCTAAGTTTCATGTACCTACCTGTTGTCTGCGGAATTAAAGGTATTTGGCTGGCCATACCTTTGTCGGAATTAATTACTTTTGTAATCATAGTGGTATACTATCTATTGAAACGTAGAAGAGCATGAAAGAGGAAGTTCGCCAGAAAGTGATGGAACGGTTTTCAATCTCTGAGCAGGCCATGCAGTTATTGCTGGAAAGCGCAGAGATGATGTCGTTTGTCCCCAAAGATATAATCGTACATGAAGGTGAGATAAACACGAATATGTATATCTTATCCAAGGGAATCTGGCGGGCTTATACATTTAATGATGGGACGGAAGATACCTTTTGGTTCGCCGTGGAGAGCGAGATCGCACTCCCGGTATGGGGATATACTTCCGGCTCTCCTTCTCTTTATACCATAGAAGCCGTTACGGAAAGCGAGGCGTATTGCCTATCCAAACAGAAACTAGAAATCCTATTTCAATCCTCCGTGCAATTAGCAAATATCGGAAGAAGGATTCTAGAGAATTTTATGCTTGAGATCGAGACTTCATGGTTAAGTTCTTACAAACGAACCGCCATTGAACGTTACGCCATTCTATTGGACAAGCAGCCCGAAATCATCCAATCCGTCCCCCTAAAATATATAGCATCTTATCTAGGTGTCACGGCTCAATCCTTAAGTAGAATCCGAGCGAAGTTAGCTAGTTCCTTAACCTTTATCGTGTAAAGCCCCTTCATATCCCCTCGGACTGGAGATACCATGTCCAGCCATTTATATTTACCTGTACGGCATTCCATGTATTATCAGCAAAGAAAAAGATAATCTTATATCTATCTTGGCGATCCAGATATTCTTGTACATCCATATTATTTCCCTCCATACTAGTCAAGGCTAAAAAATCTGTCAAATTAATATTGAATACCTTTTTGCCAGTAGACTTCTCCGTTACGACAAAACGTGTCGGCCGATCTTCCATCAGCCGCATCGTGTTCAACTCGACAGCTGCCGCCGATGATGACTTTTGTTCCATATAATAAGGTCGGAAACTTAACACATCATCCTCCAATAACGAGTTGTCATAGGCCAGATGGCCATTCGACTCGATGATCTCATATTCATAATCATTCATGTTCACATTCCAATTATCTCCGGAGGTAGCCCGGATATAACTATCGGAATAACCTTGAAAAACAAACCGTATCTTATTCGTATCTTTTATCAGATCAATCGTCTCAGTCTGATGGCTGGTCCCTGTAAAATCAACGTCACTGATATAACCATACCAAAGAGGCTCCAGTTCTTTACTGATGATGAGAGACTCCTCACGTTTCAGCCTTAACCTCATATCAGTAATCGTATTCTCTCCCCTAGGCGTATAAATATCGTAGGAGTCACGTGCGCCGGCCCAAGCCAGAAATTGGTATTCTCCTATCGGAAGCTTTACCTCCATTTGGTAATTGCCTGTCGCCAACGCTTCACCTTCCTCTACTTGACTGAACAGAAACTTTCCGTCTTTGTCAAATACATAAAGCTCCACTTTATCCACCTGCGTATGGAACGCATCCGTGAAAAGCATATTATAGTCGTACTTAAACTTGACAAATAAACGACATTCGGGAAGATCCTCATGAAACATATCGCAAGAGGTCAATATCCACGGACAGATAATAAGGATTCCCCAAATTGTATAACGTATAAGACGGTTCTGTTTCATATTTTTCTATTTTTCTAATTAATCCTTACTCTAATTAAAGGGAGTTCCCAGAAGGAAAAAACACTGTTTGGAAACTCCCCTTTTCTAACCTGCGATACCTAACTAATAACCTAAAATCATAAGATCTCCTCTTGGCTATACCAAGTCCACGGGTTCACGTTAATCTGGATAGACAACCATGTCTCATCATTCTCATCTGGCGTATCTGGGTCCGGATCCGGAATAGTAGGATAACCCGGATTATTAAATCCCTTGATATTAATATCATAAACGGAATTACGCACAACCCCAAACTCTCCAAACTCATTCATCGCCTTATCCGAGTCATCATGTTTAATCATGATCTTGTAATAACTTACACCACCATCATAATAAAAGACCGTACCATAACTACCCGCCCCTTTATTCTCTACGGCAAGCCTTGCGTCTACAAATTTCTGTTTAAGTGCCGCAGCCTGCGTTTCTGCGCTTTGACCGGATTGCTTAAATTCATCTCCGGTTGGAATAGTAACCTCCTTGGAGGAATCCACGTATTTTACATACCGGTTGAAGGCTGTTGATATAGAGGTTGGATAACCGTCAGGGTTCCCATCCTTATATTTCTTTGTCAACTCATTTTCTATCCAGTCCATCAAGGTATCATATGTATAGCTTACGCCATTTACGATCATCCAAGACTCACTCTCTCCCACATCAACCGTACCGCCATCTAACTTTTTCAGTTTCTTCGGCGCGAAGTTCGCTTGTAAAAGGACTTGGGTCGTATAAGCATGGTTGTTATACTCTTTTTCTTGTGTATTCTCCAGACAATATTCAGTAACGGGATTAGATGCTGAACTTATCTCATTCCAAGATATGGCAGATGCGTTCGTCGAAGCAGACACAAAATTGTAATTATTCGTATACGCCACTTGATTCGCCTCGTTCCACTCACCGATATTCGTATTGTTGTAATTCGGGTCTACCCGGTATGAACCGATCTCATACCTATCGAATGGAGTGACACAAGTACTGCGAGCATCCGGAGTATTGGCAGGATCTTCATTCCAAGTCTTAATCCTCCTCGATACAGGATAATACCATTTATTAGTAACGTTCAGAATCCATTTCGGGCTATAGATCGATGCCGTGCTATTATCCATAGCGCCATCGCTGGTATATACACGTACTTTAGCGACAACACGATCTATATAAATCGCTAGCGGATTCTTTACCGCGACATCTTGGCTCTTATAAAGAGTTAAGTTTATCGTATTTCCCGAGTTATCCGAAGGTTCCAGATGACCTTTTGAGTTTGTCATCAAAAATGTTCCTGTTTTCGCGACACTCGTTGTTATCGACTCATCCTTCACCGCCTTGTTCACATCCACGAAACTAGAGCCTTCCCCGACGCTGGAGAAACCGGCACCCGGATTCGCGATAATCAGTATTGTCTTAGAAGTAGCCGGAATCTGAAAAGCCTTACTGCTACTGCTTGCGCCGGAAGATGTCAAATCACCGGAGCCGGTACTTAGGTCTATCACTTTTGTAACTAGACTCGCATCTTGATCGCCATCGAAGAAAATCGCTTTAACATCCTCAATCTCATATTCGCCTGTTATCGCATTCTCTTGATTAGGGATATTCAATCCACGGGTAACGGCGGCGGGAGTCTTAATATTCAAAGCCACCCACGCATCGCCCGAAGGATCGGTTACTACATCGCTATTCCCATCCGAAATAGCATGGTCATCACTACACGCAGCAAACACTAGCGTCGCAAGCGCAAACATAAAAAGTCTTTTCTTTTTCATTTTACAACAATTAAACTGTTTCTAACTAAACACTTATCACTTTTTATCTCTTAGTCATCTTTTAATCCGTCACGACCGTTTGGGATAATTGACTAATATTTAACTTTATACGTTGTACAGAATTAGTATTCGAGGATACACCGGGATCTTTTATAGTAGTCAGGTATATAATGCCACTTCTCTGTTTGGACATTGTATTCCCCAAGACTTCAATATAAATTGTCCCATCATCAACCGTGATCTTATCCGTGTCCTCCCGTACAGCGCCGACGGAAGGACGCAGCTTTATCCAGCTCTTAGGATCATCCGCCCCATCTTCCACATATGCGGAAAGACAATAGTAGTTCATATCGAAACTATCGCTGCTATCCGCAGCCGGCATATATTTAATTGTCACTCCAGCCGCCGGTATAGCATATCTTTGCCTAATACGCACCGTCTTTTCGAGAGTCCCCAATTTCAGCGTGATATACGCATGATCTAACAAGCCATTCGATATTTGAGCTTCCACAGCCGTGATATTCGGATCTGATGTCGTATCATCCACGATCGGTATTCTCGCTCCATTAGATGGGTTTACCAGCAAGGGTACCCCAATGCCGACCTCGTTTCCATTATCACTAATCCGGCAGGCATTCGGAAAACGAGTCCGGCAATCCGTAATCAATTTAAAAACCTCAAAATTGGCACCCTCACTCGTATAGGCGATAAATACCGAATTACTGACTCCCAGAAAGAAATCGTTGTTCGCTACAACTTCGTATGAGTCTCTATTATCAACTGAGATCTCATAATCCAGAGCTGTGTTGGAAGGTTTAGAGGCTTTTGCATCTTCTACCGTATCATAGCCGGGACCTTTTGCCGTAACAATAGTGAATTGATAAGAATGATTACGTTGTAAATCCATTAACTGGACATCCTTATTGACGATCGCCATTTTATAGAAATAATCCCGTCCCCCATACGCACCTTGAATAATCAAGTGTGTATTATTCCGCATATCAGACTCATATAAATAGACTGGATCATTCTCAGTACTCTCCCCCCCATCTATGAAATCTGCCTGAACCAATAAGGATGAATAAGCAGCATCATTCCTGTATTCAGTCAAATTAGAGGTATTATCCCTAATGAGACCATCCAGCGTATGAAACGGTCCTTGCCTAGGTACATTCATAACCGCCACAACTCCCTTTAGCTCAAAGTTCGTCGCCTTATTGACAATTACCATTTTAGCGATCGCCCGGGTAAGCATCAAGGGCGTTCCGTCCGTATTCTCGATCTTTGTTGTATGATCTATCTTATCTACTTCCAGTAAATAACTCATCGGGATCACTTGCCCGTTACCACTATAAGGAATGACAGAAACCGAAGGTACCGCCAATGGAGCCGTCAGCATATTCGTACAGAAATCAGCCAATGTCGTCAAACCTTGCATCAATTGGGCAGAAAATCCAGTTTCATCGAATCCATATTCCGTAACCGCATCCCCATAATAAAATCTATCGGGTGAATTAGCCAATATCAATAACTGATATTTACTGTCATTCGATTGTTTAGTCAATATCACATATCTTTTTCCCGCTAATTCAAAGGCTTGCACGGCTTCCACAAAAGTAGCGTTAGGCCCTTCTCCTTTGAAAACAAACATCCATGGGTTCTTACCCACCGTACCCTCATCCATAAGTCCTTTTGTTGACGGGAGATGGTACGAATTAGCACGGGCGAAAATCTCCAGCTGTACTTTTTCAGAAAAGACTTCTTCCTCTCCTACCTGTTCAGACAAAGCAAATTCATGCTCACAGCCAGATAGCATTAATAGGGATAACAGAGCCCAAAAACCGATCATATGCATACTAATTATTCTCATTCTTTCACGCAACGAATTGTAAAACCAAATTGATGACTCGAAGACTTGGGAGTTGTCGCTAAATAATTATACTCTATCCCCCAAATATTACCGTGAGCAGAACCTTTCTCTTCTCCACTTGACGTATCAGTCCACCCCGGAGCCGCTGAAGAAGACCAATAATACCCTGTCTCACTCGCATATTCCAAACTACCATCCGTATGCCATCTTCGGCCTGCGGCCGGAAAGAAAATAGAGGCGTTATTGTCCGGATTAAATATCAAGACACCCCCATAAGCCGCTTCCGTCGTATCTAAAGACACTCCTTTATACTTACTGACCTTCCCCGAACCTCTTTCTATGCCATCGATCATATCTCTTTCCACGATAGGACGCCTGTCGAAAAAACCATCCGCATAGAATCCGTACTTGATCTCTTCCAGAATCTTAGGGATATATTTCTCCGGTTTATTCTGTGGATCAATCGGTTTTTCAGCCGTCACCCAATTTCCATCCCCTTTCATTGGATTACGGAATAACGACATTCTTATCTCGGATTTATATACATCATTATAGGTATAACTATTCAACACAATCCTATCCAAGGGACCGTCGCTTGGACGATGATAACCCGGGGGACAGATCTCGTAATAATCTTTCAGTTTATCCCCGCTCGTAGCATCCCAAAAAGTGGGAGTCTCAATACGTCTTATCGGCCATTCCGATAACTCCCACGTAGCACTCTTATTATTCACGTTGGTAGGGTGATACGCACGAAGTGCTAAAGAAGCATATGCTACCGGTAATCCCCATTGAAAATGAGCGCCGGCTTGAGTCGGATACTTAACAAAATCAACTTGATCAGTGCTTTTATCTATCTGCCTCCATTCATCCTTTGTATCAACATCATTTAAGAATGACCGAGCTGTCAAATTGTACGCACTAAATTTTACACCTAAATCCGGCCCCTCGTTTGTACCCCTCCGCATTATATAATCAGGAGCCTCTCCTTGGCGGACATATAAATCAGTTTCGTAAGTCGTCCCATTTTCCGTATAAGAAAGCTTTACGACACCATATCTAGGCACTCCTTTTCTAGGATTCTTGCTCTTCAATCCTATCCGGAAGTAAACACGTCCTCTTCCTTGTACAAAACTGCCTGTCTCACCTTTCTGTGAATTAGGAATAACCGGATAGTCTTCCGGATCTCCCGGAGAACCTGTTCCAACGTTAGGATCAAAGCTAGGTGTCGAGCTTATCACTATAAAATCCTGATATTCGGTTGGAACTTCCACACGCCACTGATACCAATAACTCCACTTGTTCCCACTAATTATCCTTTCTCCACTTTCATCATCCTTATAGAAAGCCCCTACATAAGGGTTAGACCATAGATGATTCGTTGAATTAATATCAAACGGATAACGATTTCCATATTGACTGACCTTTACGGTTATCGTTCTACGAATAGCGTTCTTCCCCGAGAAATCTTCCGCAGCCATCAATGTAATCTCATAGGTTTCCTTACCTATAATATAGTTTGGCAAATCAAGTAAGATATCCATATAGCCCGCTCCAGTACTCGGATCATACGAAATCCTCTCATCAGCGTTCGGCTGCCACTCTTGACTCGACAAAGCGTTAAACACCTCATTCGTTTCCTTATAAGTGTTTGTACTTAGCACTTTTACTTTATCAAAAATCCTCACAACCGGCATATTGGACGAGAAAGAGATTCGTGCCCCGTTAAAATCGGTAATATCGACCTCTGTATGTGACACATTTAGCACTCTATTACCAGATATATTCCAATCATTTGCTATTGAATCCCAATCCGATGCCTGTATATTCATCTCCAAGGGTTGTTTAATGATCCCGGTAAGATCTAGCTTCGTATTTTTAGGTAAGTTATAATCAACCGGCTCTGAGTTTATTTTCAACTCACAGGAGGGATTATAGCTATCCTCCATATCTACCGTAAAAACCACCGCATTTGCCGGATCGTTCTTTCTCTCCAACTCATTAGAGGGCAAAATAATACGAGTGATCTTCCGAGCCCAATTCATTCCGGGAATATTTGGAGTAACAGAGGAGAAATAATCACCATCTTCTCTCAATGTAAAATTACGTGTTACATTCCTCTCAATAGTAGAGCCACTATATTGAGCTGTCAATGGGATCAAATTAGGGATACCACTAAATATAACTCCATTAAAAATATCATCGAAATTATCTGCCGCCTCCAAAACAACATCTACTCGAACTCCCAGACGATTAAGGGCCAGTTGTAATAAAGAAACCGTTGTCCCATCACTCAATTTAGCCCCTTTACCTTTTGGTAAAACCTCTACGTTATTTATTTCCTGCATCATTGGGATCGATTTCTCCGAAGAAAAAGAGCTTGCGGGATAAGCGATAAGATTCAAATCGTCATAACGTGAAAGAGTGTTCAGTTTATTGGCTATAACGTTATCCGTCGGTTCATTCGCCAAAAATACGAAATCATAATTCCCAGCTACGATTGGATGCCGGATGATATTTTCTATCCATTGATTCTTACTATAGTGAATATTAGATATGCATGCTCCCGTTGTCTTATTGAAAGCCAAAACACGAAGCGTATTCACGTCGTAGTCCTCTTCGCTACCCGAATGAGTCGTATTTTGAGAATCTATATTCCTAATAGAAATATAGGCTCCTTCCACATTACCGCTAATCATTGTCTCATCCGTACATGAGAAAAGGATCTGTCTCTTATACACATCTCCGAGCCCACGAGACGCGTAGTAATCTCG
>OWJJ01002187.1_pt1 | contig 9744 bp, 8 predicted proteins | sample 1732811 | NCBI WGS metagenome assembly OWJJ01 (sample SAMN05065756, study PRJEB22554) | human gut metagenome | biome: ENVO:2100002; feature: ENVO:00000062; material: ENVO:00002003 | host: Homo sapiens | place: USA
ATTCCAGCTTTCTTTATCCCCCAAATATTCAGGGAAAATCTCCATATTTTATTTCACGGTGCTCCAGATATTACTGTAAGCCGTTGTATTTTCATCAGGAATCAATCCCAATCTCCAGAAAGATACCCCATTGACACCCATCATTTTTGCCAGATCCATTTTATCCTGAATACTGCGGCTGTCCTCATACCAGATAACCTTTGTGGTATCTCCATCCTGCACTGTCATGTAAGGATTCCGGTACTTTTCAGAATATTCGGATTTCGCGCCGCTCTGCAAATAAGTCTGCAAGGTGTCATAATCATTGTCGATGCCCTGACTGTTGACAATAACGCCATTTTGCAGATCCCATTCCACGTTGGAAGAAGGGCTCATCCCCAGCACGACCTTGCTGCTGTCCGTCACACCGGTGTTCTCATCGGTAATGGCATGGAGTCCATAATATACCTGATCAAAAGGAGAAACAGGCGTTGTAGTAAAGCCGCTTTGCTGTACATCAGCGGAAATATTCTTTGCCTCATAGTCATAAGCCATCATAATGACTTTGTCCGCAATCTCACCAATGGCTTTGTAGTCATATCCATCGTAATAACTGCCGTCTTTTGTTGCCGGATGAACTGCCACATACAGGCTCTTTCCTTCCGCTGTCAATGCTGTATCCAGTTCTTTCAGGAACGCCACGAAATTCTGTTTCAATGTACTGCCGCGGAGTCCTTCAAAGTCAATGGTGACTCCTTCATAAGGATTTCTGCCCAGTTTCTTATAAGTCACTGTCACTTCTTCCATAATGGCGTTCACTGCTGCTGTGCGGTTTTCCGCGCTATTCAAAATGGTCTGCGCCTGTGTGGCATCCGACAGGAAAACATTCAGATTGGTCTGGACACCGCTATTCTGCAATTCTTCTACAATCTGTTCATAGCCTTCCGGCACTGCCCATTCATTATTGTTTTCATAAAGGGTATTGACCACAATACTTCCGTTATCACGGTATTCCATTTTACTCCAGCCAAAAGAAACAGCGTCCATTTCCTTTGCCAGATCTTTCTGCCCATAGGAAGAAAAAGCGTAGAATCCATGGACAAAATCTGTATCACTGTTCATTTTGTTATAGCACCGCAGCATCATGGCTGCCGCTTCTTCTCTGGTGGCTGTTCCGCTTGGCACAAACTGTCCATCGCCTTTGCCGCTGACAATGCCGAAATCGTAAGCCAAATTGATATATCCCTTGTTGCTTGTCACATCTGTGAATGGAGAAGCTGCCGCTGCCGCCGTTTCCACCAGATTGTCATAGCCCAATCCTTTTACCAGCATCACAGCCATTTCCTCTCTGGTAATATTGTCATTGGGGCGGAAATTCTGGGCACTGTCATCCAAAGCCCCATGCTGTGCTGCCGTTTCCACACTCTTGAAATACCATTGGTTCACATCCTGATTATCCGCAAAAGAACCGCTCTGGGCATCCACCAGTTCCCAGCCAAACATCCGGCACATCATGGACACAAACTGCCCTCTTGTCACCGTTTGTCCCAGACCAAAAGTACCATCATCCATACCGCTGATGAAACCAATTTCGCTGGCTTTCACCACTTCGTTATACGCCCAATGGTCTGTGGGCACATCGGGAAACTGCGCACCAAAAGCCGTTGCCGACCAGAGGGTTCCCATTGCCGCCGCCAAAAAAATGACCTTTCCTTTCATACCCGTTCCTCCTTTGCATTCCAAAATACTTTTGTGCAAAAAAAGCTGCATGGAACTGGCATTTTCCTGCCGTCCATACAGCTTTTTCTTTCTGTCTGTGTTGCCGCAAAACAGAGAAGTCCTTTGCTGCATTGCGTTCCTTACAGCTTTATTTTACTCCTCTTTTTTCCGTTTGTCTTTTACAAAATTCTTAATCCGTTCTCTTTTCCAGAAAATGACAACTCCAAGCACAAGAACTACACATCCGGCAATGGGTGCGACCACATGCCACAAAGGTGTCCGTTCCGCATAGAACGTAAACTGGGTACCATCTGCGTTAAAGCACAGATACTGTCCATCTTTCTGGGTATCCAAAGGCACTGCGCCGCCATCTTTCACCAGATACAGCTTCAGCAATCCGCCGCCTTCCGGTACACAGTACCGCATCAGATGGGTGATGCTGCCGTCTTCCGGCAATGTTACCTTCCAGCCTTCTACGAATTTACTGCTGTCCATACTGCCCACGTCTTCCGCAGTCACAGGTTCCATGGCAATTTCGTCGCCATCTTCAAAACTGCCTTGTGCCAGCAGAATGGAAAGCATTGCTTCGCCTCTGGTCTGTGGTGATGCGATGGAAGAACTGCGCTGGGTGTAAACAGCTTCAATGACTCTGTCAAATGTGACTGTTTCCGGCAATTCTTCCCAATTTCCGGAAGAACCTTCCTGTTTGGGCACTTCAGGAATAGGCTTGTTGTCTGTTTTTTCACCGTAGGTGTATGCCACTTCATCCACCACAGCGCCGTTTGCCATATAAGTCAGATAGAAGGAACGGAACCGCTCCGGCAGACCTTCCATGGCAATGAAGTCTTCGTATGCCATAGGCTCTGCTTCTCCGGCAAAACTGATGTCGTCCACGCCGCCCCAGTCACCGTCTACAAAGTAATTGCCTTTTACATTGCCTTCTGCTTTTCCGGCAATGGCACCGGCTGCTTCTTCCGCATCTGACAGTTCCACCATGGCACGGCAGTCAAAGATATCCGTACCATATCCGGCAATACCGCCGGTATAGCTGCCGCCGCTCAATGAAACTTTGGCATCACTGTTTCGTACCACAGAGTCAGAGCTGCCCACAATGCCGCCGATATAATCGCCGTCACTGCTGGCCACTTTGCCATAAGCCTCGCATTTGTAAATGCTGCCCAGCTTCATATAACCGGCAATGCCGCCTACATAATCTTTTTTCCCGGTCACCGTTCCGTAGTTTACAGAACTCCGCAGGACAGCTTTTGTCTGGAAATGCTGATTCAGGGAAGTATCCCCCTGTCTTGTCAGGTCGTCTTCCGGGTCAAAGTCGTATTCCACCGCAATGGCGCCGCAGATCCCCCCGGTATCCACGTCACCCTCTACTTTGCCGTAGTTGCGGCAGTTTTCTGTGACCCCTTCTGTGGAAGAAGTCACTTCTTCTGATATATCTTCATAAATCTCTTCTTCTTCGCCATCATCCAGCAGTTTTTCATAAATATCCCGCATGATATCCATGATGCTCCGCATCTGGTCATTCATTGCCCGCAGATCAGAAATGAGGATGTCGCCGTTGTCCCCCATTTCGTCTGTCATCTGTTCCACTTCGTCGAAAATGGAACCTGTCTGATCCAGCAGATTGTCCACCTGCTCTTTGTATTCCGCATCGGGCACAGCAAACTGGGGTGCGCCGCCTTCTCGGAAATCTCGGATTGCCCAGCGCATATCTGTTACCATATCGGATAATCCATCCTGAATGTCCTGTAACTGTTCCACGGAACGTTCCAGTCTGGATAAAGCGCCGTTCAGGTCAGAAGCCATATCACTGCCGCTGTCCAGTGCGTCGCCCATTTCATTTTTCGTGTTGTTGATGGCACGAATGACACCGTCACCGGCAGACTTCAGATAAGTCACATCCCCCTGCAAGTCAGCCAGCGCTTCTTCCATGGCTTCCCAGTTGCCCACAGAACCAATGACATTTTGGACACTCTGGTTTACATCTTTCCATGCGTCTTTGTAATTCTGTACGGCCCGATCCAGCTTTGTCAAACCGCTGTTGGCACTGTCGATGGCATCTTGTCCAGCCTGTGCTGCATCCTCCAAACGTTCTACAGATTTATGGAGCTGATTCAATGCGTCTGTAATATCGTCTGCCACATCCTCCCCGGTGCCCAGAATATCTTCCAGATCACCCAGGAAACGGTCTGCCCGTGCACTCAGGTCATTGATAGTCATAATGGTATCATCCACATAATCTTCTGTCCGGTGTACCAGATAGTCCGTGCTTTCTCTGGCTTCATCGGACATAGCGGAAATGTTGTCCAGACGGAAAGAAACGTCATCCATCGTGGTTTCCGTATGATCCAGCATGCCGTCCATAATGTCCTGCAATCCCGAAAAAGCATCGGAAAGCCGTTCCAGATCGTCCTTGCCGAATTTCAAAATCAGGTAAGGTTCCATCTGCCCTACAACGCCGCCTACGTCTTTTCTGCCGTAAACAGCGCCGCGGTTTTCGCAGTCGTGGAGATAGCCAGACTGTCTGCCGGCAATACCGCCTACGTTATACCCTACATGGGGATAACCGATTTCCCCTGTATTCTGGCATCCCTGCAACAGCCCGGAGGAAAATCCCGTAATACCGCCAGTATCTGTATATACAGAAAGGTTTTCCGTATTGTTGATATGGGTCACATCAATATCATCCAATGTAGGGGCAATTTCTGCACCATCTGTATTGACACTGCTTTCGTTGGTACAGCGGATAATGCTGCCAAGGTTTTGCCCTGCAACACCGCCGGTGTAGTGTTCCCCACGGATTTCTCCTCGAACGGTACAGCCCGTAATGACCCCTGTATTTTCATTGATGCCGGCAATACCACCAATATTGTTTTTGCCGTCTACCACACCGTTGAACATACAATTTTCAATGGTGCCGCTATTGTGTCCTACAATACCGCCAATGGCGCTTTTTCCGCCAGATGGCTCCCATGTGCCTGTAACCGTCAGGTTTTTCACCACTGCGCCTTCGCTCACATAGCGGAATACCCCTGTGTCAGAAGCCGCTGACGTATAAGAACCCATATGGATGCTGTGTCCATTGCCGTCAAAAGTACCGCTGAACACAGGCACCGGCGTAAAACTGCCGCCCAAATCCAAATCTGTATCCAGCACAACAGTCTTGCCTACAGACCAGGTATCCAGCTTACAATTTTTCACAAATGATTTCCAATCCTCTGCCGTCGCGATGCGGATTTCTCCCCCATCGGATGCAAAGGCGCTCAAAGGCAGACCAAAAACCAGCAGCGCTGCCATGAGTAATGATATGATTCTTTTACTGATTTTCATGGGTCTGCCCCTCCTCTCTTTCGGTTTCTTCTGTTTGTTCCTCAGGCGGTTCCTCTTTTGACTTTTCTTTCTTGCCTTCTGTATCTACAACGGCATGGACTTCCCCATGAATAACCCCCTGTACCTTCGCGTCAATGGTACCGGAAACATAACCCCGGATATGACCATTGACACGGACGGAACCTTCCATTTCGTGGCTGAGTTCCGGCGGCTTGATGGCAAACATGGTCCGTTCGATAACCTTGTCCCCCAGCAGCAAAATTTCCGGCAATACAAACATAACCAGGAAAATGGATAAGATGGTACCACGTCCCAGACAAATACCGATGGATGCAACGGTAGGGTCAGAGGACATGAACCCAATCAAAAGCCCTGCCGCAGCCAGCATGGAACCGGATGTAATGATGGTCGGAAATGACTGATTCAATGCCAGAATGATGGCTTTTTGAGGCGGCATCTGTTTTTTCAGTTCCATATACCGGTTGGAAATAACGATGGCATAGTCGATGTTTGCCCCCATCTGTATGGAGCTGACCACCAAATAACTGAGGAAGAACAAATTGCTGTGCATCAAATACGGGAAGGAGAAGTTGATCCATACACTTCCCTGAATCACCAGTATCAGCAAAATGGGCAGCCCAACGGACTGGAATGTAAAGAGCAGTACCAGAATGACAAATACAATGGAAAGGACACTGATCATCACATTATCCCGGCTGAAGGAGCTGGAAAGGTCAAAGTCACTGGTGCTGTTGCCTACCAGCAGAAAATCATCGTAATATCTTCCCACGTCTTCCCGGAGCACATCCAGGAATGCGAAGGTTTCTTCCCCTTCTTCCGGCAGATTCAAATCCAGTACCAGACGGGAGTAATTTTCCCCTTGCAGCTGTTTTCTGGCATCGTCGATTTTTTCGTATGCGTCATCCAAATCCCGCTGCATTTCATCGTCCAGTTCCACATATCCTTTGTCCGCTTCCTCATGGACAAACAAAAACATATCAATGAGGGGCACTTCGTAATTATCCAGATTGCCAATGACATGACCATATTCCTCATTCTTGATGCCGTAAGCACCATACAGGAGTTTTGCCACTTCCACATCCAGGTCCATCATTTCCGCAAATTTTCTGGGTGTCAAAGCGTCTGCCAGCATGTAATCGTCTTCTGCTTCCGCGTTGGCAATACCCAAAGCCGAATTGACTTCCGGATGCTTCTGGATATCTGCCAGCAGTGCCCGCTCGCTGTCATAATCCCCTTTTGGAATGACAATTGCCAATGTATTTTGTCCCCCAAAGGTTTCTTTGATTTTATCATCGGCAATGGTATTCTCACTTTTCTGGAAAGAAGTAATCTGTGTGTACCCATAAGCATAGGGGCACATAGAAGAAAACTTAAATACCACAATCAGCAAAATCAGGAAAATAGGTGGGACAATGTACTGCATTTTGATAACAATACGTCCTAAGCCGTCAATACTTGGTACAAAGTTTTTATGATGTGTCTTATCAATGCCCTTGCTGAACAACATCAGCAAACCGGGCATCAATGTAAATACGGACAGCAGACTGCAAAAGATGGCTTTGATGAGGACTCTTCCCATATCAAACCCAATGCCGAACTGCATGAACATCAGCGCGCCCAAACCGGAAATGGTGGTCAAGCTGCTGGCTGAAATTTCTGGAATGGCTTTGCTCAGTGCCGTAATGGTCGCCTCTCGTGGTTCCATATGCACTCGTTCCTCGCTGTAACGGTGACAAAGGATAATGGCATAGTCAATGGCAAGAGCCAATTGGAGCACCACCGTTACAGAGTTGGAAATAAAGGAAATCTCTCCAAAGAAGAAGTTGGTTCCCATATTCAGTACTGCTGCCGCAATGAATGTCAGCAGCAATACAGGAATTTCCATATACGTTTTGGATGTGAGCAACAGTACACTGACAATGATCACCGCTGCCACAACCATAATCATTTTCATTTCTTCTGCCAACAAGTCGGAACGGTTGTTGCCCACTTCCGTGGAAACATACAGGTCATAGGGCGCAAGTTCTCCCTTCAGTTCATTCAGTGCTGTCAAGGAAATATCGTCATCCACTTCCCCATCAAAAGTCACATCAAACAGCGCCGCTGCCCCTCTGTAGTGGTCTTCCGTTTCATCAAATTCCACTTCTGAAATGCCTTCTATTTTCTCCAAATCCTCCGATAGGGTCAGCGCTTGGTCATATGTAATGTTGTTGACCATAACCCGGGCTGTGGCAAATGTGGTGAATTCCTCATCCATCAAGTCCAGCCCACGCCTTGTTTCCGTTTCTTCCGGCAGATAGGACGTCAGGTCGTCATTGACCGATACCCATCCGCTGGCAAATACAGAAAAGAGCATTGCTGCTCCATATAACAGAAAGAATAAATTTCGCTTATCTACAATGAGCGTCGCCAATTTTTCCCAAAAGGAACGCTCGTCTTTTTCTTTTTTCATGGTTTCACCCGTTTCTATGTGCTGTACCCCTTATCCTCAACGGCAGTACGTACTTTCCTGATTTTATCTATAAAAAAAATATAATGGCTTTGCAGGAAAAATACCATAGACAATTTGATGTATTTTGTATAAAAAACACACTGCAAAGAAAACTTGGCAAAAGTATTGACAAGTAAACTTGGCAATGCTATGCTGAAAATACCAAGTAAACTTGGCAAGGAAAACATTTTTAAAATCGGGGGAAATGTTATCATAAAGGAGGGGCACTTTTATGGATAAAAACGAAATCTTACGGCGCAGTCAAGAAGAAAACCAATATGGTGATGAACGTGAAAAACAGATTGAAGCAAAAAGCGAATCCTTTGGGCAAAACATAATTGTTTTTGGTTTGATTATTCTGACGGTTTTTAATTGGATAAAAGGACTTCCGGTAAAACATTTTATAGCAATTTTCTGGGCAAGCGTAGCCGCAAAGTATTATTATCTTTTCTGGAAAAATCGCAAAAAACGAGATCTCTTCTGGGGTTTGCTTACCACTGCCACTTGTCTGGGTAATCTCTTTTTGCTATATTGGGAGGTATTTCAATGAATAAAGAAGAAATTTTAAAACGCAGTCAAACAGAAAATATGTTGGGAGATGAACGGGATCAGCAAATCCGCACAGAAAGTGATTCTTTCAGCCTGATTTTCACACTGGCTGTCACACTGATTCTAACAACTGTCAATTTTGTAAAAGGTCTGTCAGCTGATGGATTTCTGGCGATTTTCTGGGCAAGTATTCTGGGGAGATATTGCCTTTTCTTTTACCGCCATCGGAAAGCCTATCACGGCATATTGGCTCTTGCTGCAGCTGTTCTCTGCATTGCAAACATTGTGGAATATTTAGGGGGAATCTAAATGGATAAAAACGAAATTCTTGCACGCAGCCGTGTGGAAAACGCCAATGGCGATGAACGGGAACAAAGCCTGACTCGCAAAAGCAGAGCCTTCGGCACCCATACCATTTCCATCGTTTATATCGTTGCACTGGTAATTACCCTGATCTGGAAGGATTCTTTGAACAAACACTTCTTTGCCTCTTTGGCGTTTTGTTTTCTGTTAGTGGAATGTGTCATTTCTGCCACCCACTGGTATTATTTCCGTAGAAAAAGGGATTTTCTCAAAGGTGTTTGCGGCGGCATATTTCTGCTTCTGCTGCAATGGGTCATTGCTCCCATGCTGCCCTGACTATCCCACGAGAAAAAGGAGGGAACCTTATGGACAAAAACGAAATCCTCGCTCGCAGCCGTGTAGAAAACGCCAATGGCGATGAACGGGAACAAAGCCTTGTACGAAAAAGCAACGCTTTTGGTTTCTGCTTCCTTGATTTTATTTATGGTATCATTATCATAAGCAGTGCATTTGGACTCAAAGATTACACCAAGGAACTACTCATTGCCATTGCCAGCTGCTGGCTTTTGGCACGCACCACCATATTTTTCACACAGGGATATTATCTAAAGAAGAAATTCTATCTGATTTTCGGCATTATCGGCTATCTTATCATGATTTTGATTCTTGCAATCCGTCCCTTGTCACAGATATTCGTTGCATAGAAAGGAGTATCCTTATGGACAAAAACGAAATCCTCGCTCGCAGTCAAAAAGAGAATATTTTACAGGATGAATTTGGCGCTTTTGTAGAGCAAAAAGCACAGGCGAATGCTTACATCGTCATTCTGACATACAGCGCTTTGGCATGTTTGATCTTTTTCCTCCAAACCCATTTCACAGGCAAAGCCTACGGGGATTACCGCGCATTCCTGTTCTGTTTTGCCATTACCTTTGGCGGTCGTTCTTTCCAGCATTTCCGCAGCCACAGAAAAGCGAAAGACATCCTCTTTGTGCTGATTGCGCTTTGTATTGCCATCATCACATTTGTCAATATCTTAAATCATGGAATGGAGATCCTCTGATATGCCAAAAGAAAAAGAACCAAAAAATGAACTCATTCTCCGCAACCGCTTAAAAGAAGCCCGTGCGGAGCAAAACTTATCGCAAAGCCAGTTAGCGGAGATGGTAGGTGTTTCCCGAAACACCATCAGTTCCATTGAAACAGGACAGTTTAACCCCACAGCAAAACTGGCTTTGATCCTCTGCATTGCATTAGATAAAAAATTTGAAGACTTGTTTTATTTCTGTCTCTTATACACATCTCCGAGCCCACGAGACGCGTAGTATCTCGTATGC
>OWJJ01002199.1_pt1 | contig 9689 bp, 8 predicted proteins | sample 1732811 | NCBI WGS metagenome assembly OWJJ01 (sample SAMN05065756, study PRJEB22554) | human gut metagenome | biome: ENVO:2100002; feature: ENVO:00000062; material: ENVO:00002003 | host: Homo sapiens | place: USA
TCCACGGGCCCGTGTGGCGCAAGGATCTGGGCTACTTCATCGACAAGTACGACAAATGGAGCCGCTATGAGCCGGAAGTCAAGGGCGTGCTGATTGTCTACGCCTCCATGTACGGCAACACCGAGGCAGCCGCCCAGGCGCTGGCCGCCAAGCTTTGCGAACGGGGCATCACCGACGTGGCCCTGTACGACGTGTCCAACACCCATGTGTCCTACCTGATTGCCGAAAGCTTCAAGTACAGCCACATCGTCCTGGCCTCCGTTACCTACAATCTGGGCATCTACCCGGTGATGAAGAGCTATCTGGAGGACATGAAGGCCCTGAACCTCCAGAACCGCACCTTCGCCATCATCGAGAACGGCTCCTGGGCCTGCAAGTCCGGAGACCTGATGCAGGCCTTCATCGACGAGGAACTCAAGAACATGACGGTGCTCAACGAGCGGCTGTCCCTGGCCTCCTCCCTTCAGGCGGACAAGGCCGCAGAGCTGGATCAGCTGGCGGACGCCCTGGTGGAATCCCTGCAGGAGGACCTGGAGAACTGACGCCCCGAGCAGCCGGATAGCTCCGTGCACCGGAGGAAATCCCATAAGAAACGCGCACCGGGCGGAAACGGTCTCCCCCGGTGCGCCTTCGCGCAGAGGAGAGCGGCATATCCCTACGGATATGCCGCCCTCTTTTTCTTTCGGGTCAGCCGGTGGACTCCCCCGAGGCGGGCTTTCGGCACAGGCAGGCCGCCTGCCGCCTCGCTGCTGGGGCAGGGCAGGTGGACCTGGCGGGCACTTCATCCCGTGCTCCGCGTCCCGCTCCCCACCGCTGCTGTCTGCGACCGGCAGCATATTCGATCCGTTTTTCTCAAAAAGCTGGCCAGATATTTCTTCAGACACCTGGCCCCGGAAATGAACCGCGTCCCATTTTCAAAAATCAAATTATGTATCGTTCTCTTCCCGCATAGCAGCCGTTCTGGGGCTATTATAAAAAATTGAGACTTCCGGAGAAGCCTCAAAAGCTGTGGGCATATACCTTTCTGTTACAGCCCGTGAAGCGGGATCAAAGGGAAAATACCGCCCTCGCCGCGCTCAGGAACCGTTTGACAGTAACTGCGGCCCCGGGGGTGTGGAACAAGCCGAAGGGGATGGTGTAGTTCCAGTCCACGGGGAGGGCCTTCAGCCGGGAGTTCACATTTCTGTCGGTTGTCAATGGTCATCATGTCCTTGGAGTTTTCACGCGGGTTGAACACCTGGATGCTGAAGAAGTCAAAGCCCACGAACCGGATCTGGGAATCGTCCTGTCACAGCTCCGGTGCCCACTGGTCAATGGGACCAGTCACGCAGCAGGCGGCCGCTGCTGGAAACGGAGGTCTGTTCCCCACACAGGGGGAAATGAAATTCTCCATGATAAATTCACAATCCTGTGCTATACTTTTTCCCGGTGATTGTTGATGAAACGAATTCTGATCGTGGAGGATGAGCCGGAGCTGCAGGAGCTGCTGTGCGCCTATCTGCAGGACGCGGGCTATGCGGCCGCTGTGGCCGGAGACGGCGCAGCGGCCCTGGACCTGTTCCGCGCCCAGTCTTTTGACCTGGTCCTGCTGGACATCATGCTGCCGAAAATCGACGGTTTCGGGGTCTGCGCGCAGATCCGACGCCAGTCCCAGGTGCCCATTCTGATGCTCACGGCTCTGGACGGAGAGACGCAGCAGCTCCGGGGCTTCGGCCTGAATATCGACGACTACGTGACCAAGCCCTTCTCCATGCCGGTCCTGCTGGAGAAAATCCGGGTGATCCTTCGCCGGAGCGGCGAAGCGGCGGAAAGCCGCCTGCATTACCGGGATCTGGTGGTGGACCTGGACACCAGGGAGGCTGCACTGGACGGCCGTCCCCTGGATCTGACGGCCCGGGAATTCGAGCTGCTGCGCACCTTTCTGGCCGCGCCGGGGCGGGTCTTCACCCGGGAGATGCTGCTCTCCAGGCTGTGGGGCTACGACTTCTTCGGGGATGAACGGGTGGTGGACAGCCACATCAAAAACCTCCGCCACAAGCTGGGGCGGGACTATATTGAAACCGTGAGAGGGGTGGGCTACCGTGCTGCGAAGGAAACTCGCTGAAAGCCTGACGGTGCGTATTTTTCTGCTTACCTTCCTGCTGCTGCTGGGGGCAGGGGGACTTACCTTCGCCCTGATTGCCTGGGCCACCCCCATCACCTACACCGCTGTGATCAGCGACCGGCTCCAGGCCCAGGTAGCCGACCTCACCCAGCAGCTGGCGCAGACCAATCTGGCCGACGCGGGGCCCATCCTGGACGCCTTTGTCCGGGAGAGCGGGGCGGAGGTAGCCCTGACGGCCCCCGGCGGGGCGGAGGCGGACACCGGCTCCCTGTTGGTCCTGCCGGAGGAGGACTGGCAGGTGGCCGTCACCATGTCCGGGGCGGACAACTCGGTCCAGACCTATGAGGCCGACACCTATCAGGTGCAGATTGACCGGGCCGACGGTGTGGTGACCGCCACTCAGACGGGGATCCTCACCACCCAGATCACCTTTGCCGACCAGGAGGGGACCTACCAGCTGCTGGTCTCCCCTCAGCTCCGCTTGGCCAACCAGGCGGTGGAGGCTCTGGGGCGGGTGGCCCCCTGGCTGGCTCTGGCGCTGCTGGCCTTCTCCCTGCTGTGTGCGTTCGGGTACTCCCGGTATATCACCCGGCCCATCGTGCGGCTGAACGGCATCGCTGGCAGGATGGCGGAGCTGGACCTCCAGTGGGTGTGCGGGGAGCGGCGCCGGGACGAGATCGGCCAGTTGGGCCGCAGTCTGGACAAAATGGCCCGGCGGCTGTCTGCCGCCCTCACCGACCTGGAGACCGCCAACCAGGCCCTGCGGGGGGAGGTGGCCCGGGAGCGGGAGCTGGACCGACAGCGGATGGCCTTTTTCTCCGCCGCCTCCCACGAGCTGAAGACGCCCGTCACCATTTTGAAGGGACAGCTGGCCGGGATGCTGGAGGGCGTCGGCGTATATCAGGACCGGGACAAGTACCTGCTCCGCTCTCTCCAGACAACCGGCCGGATGGAGCGCCTGATCGGCGAGATGCTGTCCATCTCCCGCATGGAGTCCGGATCTGCCGCCGTCCGGCAGGAGCCCGTGGACCTGTCCGCCCTGATGGCGCAGCAACTGGCTCTGGACCGGGAGCTGCTGGAGCAGCGGGGCCAGCAGCTGGTGTCCGCACTGACCCCGGTGATTACCGTGCCCGCAGACGCCTCCCTGCTAGGGAAGGCCGTGGGCAACCTGCTCTCCAACGCCTCCCGCTACTCGCCGGAGGGGGCGGAAATCCGGGTTTGGTGCGGCCGGTTGGAGGGCCGCCCCGCCCTGAGTGTGGAGAACACCGGAGCGCGGGTCAGCGGAGATGCCCTGCCCCACCTGTTTGAAGCCTTTTACCGGGAGGAGGGTTCCCGGAACCGGAGCACCGGCGGCAGCGGACTGGGGCTCTATCTGGTGAAAATGATCCTGGACCGGCACGGCGCGGTGTGTACCATTGAGAATACGGAGGAAGGGGTAAAAGCGACTGTAAGGTTTTAGTTTTCTGCCCATTCCGGACTTTCTTCCGCAGATGTGACCGTTTCAAGTATACGCTGAGACATCGTACAAGCGGAGAAGCTGCATAGATCAGGCCGAGGAGGTTGCGTATGGCGAAAAAAATCCTGGTTCATGGTTCTGGACACAAGGCGGCAAGCTGGAAGGAAACGGTCTCCTGCATGGACGGCAAAGAGGATCTGCTGTGTCCGGACCTGTGTGCCCTGCTTGCCGGGAAAACAGCAAGCTATCCGAGCCTCTATGGGGCGTTTGCAGAATACTGTGATCACGTCGGCAGGGCGGTCCATCTGTGCGGTCTTTCACTGGGCGGTATCCTGGCGCTGAACTATGCGCTGGACTTCCCCGAAAAGGTAAAAACGCTGGTCCTGATCGGGACGCCTCATAAAATTCCCAAGGCGGCGTTCGGTATCCAAAACCTGATTTTCCGCTTTCTGCCCAGATCCGTTTTTGACACCATGGCCTTTGATAAAGAGAGCACGTTTGTCTTGGGCAATTCCATGAAGAAGCTGGATTTCAGCGGCAGAGTGCGCGGTATGCGGTGTCCCGTCCTCATCATCTGCGGGGAAAAGGACCGTTCGAATATCCGCTCCGCCCAATACCTGTCGCAGAACATCCCTGGCGCGGAATTACAGCTTATCGAACATACCGGCCATGTTGTGAATGAAGAAAACCCAAAGGCGCTGGCCGAGCGCCTGAACAAATTCTATTCCCTGCATCCCTGACTGCTCCGCCAATCTATATGGAAAAAAACGAGTCCGCCGCAAAACAGAAATGTTCTGCGGCGAACCTTTTTGGCAGGATATTTCCCGGTGTCCGCTTCTCCACACAAACCACACATAATCTCCAACTCCCCTCCACACAGCCATGGTATCCTTTCCGTATCCCAAGCAGAAAGGATCCCGATCACATGGAAATCAACATTCAAAACGTCAGCATGACCTACCCCAGCGGAAAACAGGCCCTGCAGAACCTGAGTCTGGAGCTCCGGTCTCCCAGCCTCATCGGCCTGCTGGGGCCAAACGGCGCGGGCAAGTCCACTCTGATGAAGCTGCTGGTGGCCGCCCTGCTCCCCACATCCGGCTCCATTCTGGTGGACGGACAGCCCCTTCTCAAGACGGAGCGGCAGCTGAAGGCCCAGCTGGGCTATCTTCCCCAGGACTTCGGGTTGTTCAACGAGCTCACCGTGGCCCAGTTCCTGGACTATATGGCCGCCCTGAAGGGGCTGCGGGACTCCGGAACAGCCGTCCGCGAGGTGATCCGGACGGTCAATCTGGAGGGGCAGGCCCGCGCCCGCATCCGCAGCCTGTCCGGCGGACAGCGCCAGCGGGTGGGCATCGCCCAGGCCCTGCTGGGCGCCCCTCCCCTCCTGATCCTCGATGAGCCGACGGTGGGGCTGGACCCGGAGGAGCGCATCCACTTCCGCAACCTGTTCTCCCGCACGGCCCAGGACCGGCTGGTACTGCTGTCCACCCACATTATCGAGGACGTGCAGTCGGTGTGTGACCGGCTGGTGGTCATCGACCACGGGCAAATCCTGTTCACCGGCACGCCGGAGCAGTTGATTCAGGCGGCAGAGGGCCATGTGGGCGTGTTCTGGGAACGGGAAGCCGGTCAGGAGCAGGGCCTGCACATCACCGCCCGGGTCAACACCAGCCAGGGCGTCCGATGCCGCGCAGTGGCGGACGCGCTGCCCGCCTATGTCCAGCGGTCGGAACCGTCTCTGGAGGACGCCTACCTCTATCTCATCTCACGGGAGGCGGTACAATGAAGCTCCTGCGTCTGTTCCCCCTGGAGCTGGGACGGCTTCTGCACAGCCGCATGACCTGGCTCATCGTTCTTCTGACCGTCATCTCCCCCGCAGTAGGACTCGTCCTCTACAAGCCGGCCATTGCCAGCACCATGCTCTCCATGTACCTGGCCAATCCGGCCCTGGCCGGAGGGGCGGCGGGCGGTATTCTCTTCGGCCTGCTCACAGTATATGAGCTGGACCGGGCCGGCCGCAGCCGTGTGGAGGTGCTTACCAATGCGGTTGTTTCTCCTCTAGCTGCGGCGCTGGTACGCCTGCCGGCCCTGCTGGCGGCAGCCGGACTGGCGCTGGTCCTCACCATGCTGGTGTGGCTTCCCATCAGCTGTGGGCTGATCGGCTCCATCTTTGACGGGGGCGACTATGTCCTGGCGTACCTGCTGTTCATGGGACTGGCGCTCCCGCTGTCTATTCTGGCTGCCTCTGCCGCCTATCAATATACTCGGCGGGCGGACCTGTCCCTGGTGCTCTTTGCCGCCTTTGCGGCGTTGAGCCTGACTGTCTGGGCGGACAACTGGCAGCTCTGCTGGCTGAACCCCTGCGTGTGGGCGCTGTCGGACGATTTCTCCAATTTCCGTATCTTTCGGTCCGTAGCCTGGATGCGGCTCACCTGGCTGGCGGCCCTAGCGGGGATCTGGACGGTGTCGTATCTCTGCATCCGGCAGTACGGGAAGGGGCTGCCCGGCTCCCTGGCCCGGAGCGTGCGGCGGGCCCACCGACCTATCATCGCCCTGTCGCTTCTGGCCTGTTCCGGCTTTGCCTATGCCGCCCAGCCCCTGGTGGACCACAGCAACCCCGACCAGACGGTTATGGACTTCTACCAGGTTCCCTATGCGGAGAATGTGGTCTGTACCAGCCGCAGCGCCCAGGTATTCCCGGACACCACCGCTGGGACGGTCTCCGGCACGGCGGCCTACCGGTTCCGGAACACCTCCGGGCAGGCGTGGACAGCGGCCTTCGGCGTCAATCCGGGCTATACCATCTCCAACGTGCGGGTCAACGGCGCCGAAGTGCCCTTCTCTGTGAGCGACTATCAGGAGTACAACGAGGCCATGCTGGAGGTGGCCCTCCCGTCGGACCGGGAGATCGAACTGACTATGGACTACGGTGGCTTTCCCCGGGAAAACCGGAATGTGTCCATCATGCAGGGCGGCACGGAGATCAGCTCTGAATACCTATGCCTGGAAAATGCCGGATTGTCTCCCCGCCTGATAAACGTGCTGCCGGGGGAAAACGGTTATCCCACCACTATCGAGATCACGCTTCCCGCATCCATGTCGGTCATCCCCTTCGGGGCCAGCAAGGCGGAGGTCGTCGCAGAACAGACAGACGGCACAAAAACCTGGCGCTATGACTCCAACAGCGCCGGCGGCATTCTCTATGCCGGGGACTACATCCGCCAGGATATCCAGGCCGGCGGCATGGACATCGAATTCTACTACGGCCGCAAGCATCAGGCCGTCATGGAGGCCGCCGGGGCGGCGGAGGCCGTGAAGTCGGTGGTGGACTACTGTACAGCGCACTACGGCATGTTGTCCTTCGGCACCGGCGATACCCTGAAGCTCATTCAGAGCCGGGTGACCGGCGGCGGCTACGCCGCAAACGGCGCCAGTCTGCTGGACGAGGCAGACTTCACCGCCGACAATCTGAGCGATACCGGCAAGGGCGGCGGAGCCGGAGAAGTCATGATCCACGAACTGGTCCATCAGTGGTGGGGCCTTGGAAACATGTTTGATGCGTCGGATGAAAGCAGCCCCTGGTCGGCAGAGGGCCTGACGGTCTACACCACCTACCGTATTGTCAAGGAGCGATACGGCCCGTCCTACGCACAGGAGCACTATGTAGACCAGTGGCAGCAGGCGGTGGACAACTATTACCTGAACTTCTATGTCCGCAATCCGGACTATTTGGAGGCGCTGCCCGAAGAGGAGCGGCTGGAGATCTCCAACAGCCTCCGCTATGTGCGGCAGTACTGCGAAATGCCCCTGAAGATTTTGAAAGCGGAGCAGCTGGCCGGCGGCGAGGAGGCCATGGACCGGATCCTCCGCGGCCTGTTCAACCGGGAGCTGGATCCCATGTATCCCTATCTGACCTACCAAGACTTTTTAAACGCCTGCGGGCTGACGGAGGAGGACCTGAACCTTGCGTAAAATTTTTCTCTATGAGTGCAAGCGCCTGCTGTGGAACAAATTTTTCGCCGGGCTTGTGCTGGTGCTCCTGTTCTACGGCTGGCAGGTGCTGCGGCGCGTGACCATCCTCGGGGTGTCCCACACCGCCCCCTTTTCCCCCTGGAGCTTCGGGGACTTTCTGAGCCGGATGCTCCCGCTGCTCTGGATCGGGGCGCTGTTTTTCCTGACCTTCTTCACCTCGGAAAAAGCCCGACGGGCAGCAGTGCTCACAGACGCGGCTCCCCTTCCACCCCGCCGGTACGCCCTGGCCCGGTGCGCCGCCGCTCTGACCGGCACCGCCCTGCTGGCGCTGGCCTGCATCTCAGAAGCCGCCTGCTTCTATGGGATCTATTTCGGCTGGTATGGCTGGAGCGGCCTGGTATTTCCCACGCTGGTCACACTGGTCCCTCCGCTGGTGTTCGCACTGGGCAGCGGCTGGCTGTTGGGAATGCTCCGGCCCTGGCTGCTCTATGTCTGGATGCTGGTTTCTCCCGTCTGTCTGGCGCTCCCCCTGCCGGAATCGCTGGGGCTGTGGAACGGGCGCCTCTTCGCCCAGTATCCCCTGACCCTGGGGACACTGGACCCGGCGTTTACGCTGCCGGCGGCCGTTCTTTTCGTCCAGTTCGTCCTGCTGGCGAGCGGCGTGGTCCTGCTGGCGGTTCGGCCCGAGGGCCAGCGGCGGCACTGAACAGGCCGCCTCCGTCCGCGCCGCATGGGAGAAGGGCGAATTTCCTGTAATGTAATTTTACTTTTCACCAATTAAAGCACAGTAATATTTTCGTTTTGATGGAAACAATTGTCCTCCTCTCCGAATCCGGCCTGTGGGATCAGGCGGCTCCGTATCCGGAAAGTGGAAAACCGTTCCAGGCAGGACGGCATGTGTGCAAAGAGCCCGGCACGCCGCAGTGTGCTCCCCTCTTTCCAAAAAGACAGGCATCCGGAGATTCCGGATGCCTGTCCTTCTGCTTTTGAATCAGCTGCGAGCGGTCACTTCACATCGGGCATGGCCCACTCTTTAACGCCCGCAAAGTACGGGCTCTGCTTACGGCGGCGGAAGTCGTCCGCGTCCTTCTGAGACCAGTCGTACAGGCCCTGCCCCGCCGCCTGCCCGGTCTTGCCGGTGGCCAGGCCGTCCAGCACCAGCTGCTGGAGCTCCCGGGTGCCGCACAGGTCCGGATAGACGTTCTTTGCAATGGCGCTCTCCAGTTCGTATCCCACGGCGTCGAAATACTCCAGCAGGCCGATGGATGCATAGCGCATTCCCACGGCGTACTTCACCGCCCGGTCAATGTCCGCCGCGGTGGTGACTCCCTGCTCAATGAGGTAGATGGACTCCCGGAACAGCGCCTGGGCAAAACGGTTCACCAGGAAGCCGGGCACACTGCGGTTCAGCACCACTACCTGCCGGTGCAGCGTCTCCAGCAGCGCCAGCGTACGGGTCACTGTGTCCTCCGCCGTCTTTTCGTGGCGCACCACCTCCACCAGGGGCAGCATGTGCACCGGCTGGAACGGATGCGCGATCAGAAGGCGCTCCGGGTGGGAAACCAGCCCCGCCAGGATCTCTGCGTCGATGGAGGACGTGCAGGAGGCGATCACCACGTTGGGCGCAGCGTTCTGCTCGATGGTCTCATAGACGGCCCGCTTTTCCTCAGTGCCCTCCGCCACTGCCTCGAAGACGAAGGTGTGCTCCTGCAGAGCGGCAGGGTCGTTGGTGATGGTGACCAGGGCCATGGCGGCCTGCTTGTTGCCCTCCGTAGCCAGGCCCTCGGCGATCAGGTCATCCCAGTTCTGCTCGATGGACTTCCGGCACCGCTCCAGCCCCCGCTCCGAGTGTCCGATGACCGTGCAGGGCAGGCCATTGCCGATGATGAGCGTGGCCTGGCAGGAACCGATGGTGCCCGCTCCATAAACCGCAATTCGTTCCATAGCTGCCTCCTTTTATGATTCCTATGATTCTATTACATCATGGCCCAGCCGTGGGTCAGCCGCAGGGACTGGCCCGTCAGAGCGCCCTGATCCTTGGACAGGAATACCAGCGTGTTGGCTACATCCTCCACCGTGGTGAACACCCCGTCCACGGTATCCCGCAGCATGATGTCTGTCTCTTATACACATCTGACGCTGCCGACGATAAGGCTC
>OWJJ01002200.1_pt1 | contig 9687 bp, 8 predicted proteins | sample 1732811 | NCBI WGS metagenome assembly OWJJ01 (sample SAMN05065756, study PRJEB22554) | human gut metagenome | biome: ENVO:2100002; feature: ENVO:00000062; material: ENVO:00002003 | host: Homo sapiens | place: USA
CCTTATCGTCGGCAGCGTCAGATGTGTATAAGAGACAGGGCATAGGCGCGTTCGTTGGCCGAGCGGACCGTGTCGCCGCAGGAAGGGTCCTCGCGCGGCTGCGTGGAGGTCGGCGCGGCCTGCCGGCGGGCTTCGTCGGCCGCAACAGCCGAACGGCTGCGCAGAGCCTGCACCTCCCCGTCGAAATGGAGAACGTTGCGGTCGGCGGGAAGCGCCGGGCCGGGCCGCAGACCGATATTGGCCAGCAAACGCTCCCAGCCCCGGGCGATATTCCGCGCCAGCGAGGACGCCGGCTGCTCCGCAGCTTCGACCACTTTGTCGGCCAGTCCCGCCGCAACGGCCTCCTCGGGTGCGAGCCAGCGGCCGTTGCCGTTGTTCTCGGCCATCAGGGCCTCGAACTCCGCGGCCGGACGCCCCGAACGGGATGCATAGACCGCGGCGATACGCGCATCGGTCTGGTGCAGCAGGTCGATCTTCCCGGCGATCTCCGCGGCATTTCCCTCGGTCGAACAGATGGCCGTGTGGATCAGATAGAGGGCATTGGCCGACAGGAGACGGCACCCCTCCGACGCCGCCTGGGCGATGATCGTCGCAGCCGAGGCCGTATAGCCGTAACAGCGGGTCGTGACCCGCGCCGGGAGCTGCCGGAGCGCGTCGTGGATCAGCAGCGCGTCGTTCACGTCGCCGCCCGTCGAGCGGATGTTGACCACCACCTCCGGGGCCTCGATCTCCGCAATGCGCCGCAGGGTGTCGCGGAAACGCTCGTAGGTCGCCACCCGGGCGTCAGGCTCTTCGAACTGCCACTCCTCGGGTACGCCGATGGTCCCTTCGATGTCGATCTGGCAGACCCCGGCCGTGTTGTTGATTTGAATTTCCGATTTCATGATTAATGTTTGTAAGTGTTGTAAAATGCGTTGCGCACCTTCTCGTAAGAGCAGCAGAATTTCCCGGCTGTGACCTCGAAGGCTTCGCAACGGGACATGCCCTCCTTTTCGAGCCGCCCGATTTCGTCACGGATCGCGCGCTGTTCACACCCCCGGCGGCTGACCAGCCCCAGTTCGAACAACCGCAATACCGCCTGCCGGGTCGTAAGCCCCCGGACCTCCCGAAGCACCGCTTCGGCCAACAGTTCGTCGTGCCGCGTCATCAGTCTTCCATGAGGCGGTTGAACGTGCAGCGCACCGAGGCTTTCGCCGGGTCGTAGTCGCCAACGGCGTGCAGCGCGGCCCGCACCACGCCCGCTCCGGTGTCGATGCGGAAGACCGAACGGATGTCCGGCGCTCCCGTTCCGGGCGTCAGAAGGGCTTCGAATTCGTGAGGCGCGAGCCGCAGCGAGAGGATGATCCGCTCACGGGAGGCCTCCCGGCGCACCTGCCCGTCGTAGAAGCGGTGCAGCCCCTGTTGTCCGTCGCGGTCCTCGAAACAGAGCGTGAACCCCTCCGCAGCGTCGTCCCCCGCGAAATGGAACGCCGCGAGCGGATACTCCGAACGCCCCGAAGGATACCCCCACCGCTCGTCGCCGGGCAGCGGATGCATCCCGGCGTAGCGGACGATGCGGAGCGTGAAGTTGGTTCCGTCCTCCTCCGCGTCGTCGCGGTCGCCGACCTCGGGAATCAGCGCCGACGGCGCATTGAGGTAATGCCCCGCGGCATTCAGCGAGGGACTGAACAGCGGATTGCGCAGCACCTTTTCGCCCTGCATCGCGGCGTAGGAATCCGCCGCAAAACTCCACGCCCCGAGCGGAGCCTCCTCCCCGGCGTCGAAGCGCGCCACCGCGCCGTCGCCGTCCCGGTACCGCCACGTCCGCACCTCGTGAATCTCCGGGGCGACCGGCCGCCGCTCGACAGGCTGCGAAAAGTCCGTCCTGCCGCTCCAGTCCGTCTCCGGCCCCGCACCGAAAAACTCCCCTTCCGGCTCGATCCAGACCCTCCGCGTCGCCTCCTCGGTGTAGAACCGCAGGTTGAACAGATGCGCGAGGGCATCGAGCAGTTCCGACTGCCGGATACGGTGCTGCGCCACGTCGGCGAATGCGATCCGCGACCCGAATCCCGGAGCCGAGAGGAAGCGCGGCCGCAGCGAGCACTCCTTGTGCAGGGTCAGCGCCATCCCGGGCTCCGCCCCCGCGAAGTAGATCAGATTGAAATACTTGGGCGATGCGGGCGAAACGCTCTCGGCGGCCGTGCGGAGCCGCACCTCGACCATCGTCTGCCCCGTCTCGCCGACGTAGCCGTTGTAGAGCGCCCAGTCGCCGCGGTAGGCGACCCACTGCGAACCGCTGCGGACCAGCAGCACGGGATCGGCGACGGTCCCCGAGGCCGGGGTGGTGACCTGCGCCGAACGGGCCGCAAAGTCGGTCCACACCGTGCCGGGCACGCCGTTGCGGGTGTAGGTCAGGCGGTACTGCGCCCCGGCGAGGTGATCGAAAACCAGCGCGCGGTAGGTGAAATTCGGCGCAACGGCCTCGCGGAGGTCCCTGTACCGGTTGGCCAGCTCGAACCGGAACTCGGCCCCGGGACCGAGATACACCGTATCGAAGCCCTTGAGCCGCGTCCGCGAGACGATGCGGTGGGCGGTGGTGTATTTCAGGCGGTATTCGAACCCGACGCTGATCTCCGTCGGCGGCGTGAAGACGATCTTGCCGTTGTCCGTCGAGAAACAGTTGCCGTTGTTGAAAAGTCCGTCGATCGCCTCGCCGTCGGCGTCGACGCTCTGGGGCGTGGCCGTGTCGACGATGTTGCCCACGGTGTTGGCGACGGCCTTGGGGTTGGCCGAAACCCGCCCCAGTTCGTTCGCCGCAGCCGTCGCTGGAGCCAGCCGCCGCGCCGAGAAGCCCATGCGGCCGGCCGCCGCCGTGGTGTCGCGCGAGGAGTAGGCCCCGCTCATGTAGAGCGACCGGAAAAACGCCGATTCGAAAAAGCGGCTCTTCACCTCGTAATCCGCCTCCCGAAAAATCTGCCCGACGAGCGTGGCGACGTGCAGGAACGGGTGGTAGTCCTCCACCGAGAGCAGGCGTTCCGCCGGAAGCAGGTCCGAGGAGCTGTTCTGCCGACGGTATTCGTCGCGGTGGATGGGGAAGAACTTCACCGGGGAGTCGTCCGTCCAGCTCTCGACGATCGCCGTCGGGGTCAGGACATTGTCCCACGCCACCCCCAATCGGGAAAACATGCGGCGGGCGGCATTTTCGGCCCATCCGGCCCCTCCGTCGCGGATTTCGAGCGTGTACCCCTCTCCCGACGCGGCCAGCAGACGCACCGTTCCGCCGATCAGCACCGAACCTTCGGCCGACAGCTCCGCCGTGTGGAGCGCGTCGTTGAACCCGCCGGCGGCGTGCGGGTCGCAGGCAAACCCCACGAGCGCATCGTTGCGCGGCGTCGCGGGAATCGGGATTTTCAGCGACCGCCCTTCGCGGCAAGCCTCCGGATCGGCGAGCCGTGCGGCGGCGTAGCCGGGAACCGCGACGGACGCCATCCCCAGGTCGCAAATCTGTCCGTCGATTTTCAGTTCCATGCTGCGTGTTTTTTACGTTTGGGGCGAATGGCGATCTCCAGACAGCTCAACGTGCCGCGCCGCTGTACGACGGCCTCTTCGGTGGCGATGTCTACGGGTATATAACGCTTTTCGGTGACGATCCATGCCGCTGCCGTCGCTGTCAGTTCGGCCAGCGGCTCCAGCATGCTCCGGGTCTCGTAGGCCGATACGAGCACTATTTCGCGGTCTGTTTCCGCCGCCGCGACCACACGTCCCTGCGGACCCTCCGCCTCGCGCCTTTCGGTGCGCACGGTTGTCGTCCGCACGATGGGAAAGGTGTAGTGCTCGACCGATCCGGCGCTGCTCCGCCAAGCCAGCCGCACCTGTCCCTGAACGGCCGGAGTCACGGAATAGACGACCGTGCCGCACGTCCCGGCATCGACCGTCACACGCTCCGCGCCCGGGAAATCGCGCATGTCGAGACGAAACAGGTGCAGCCCCGCCTCGCTCGCGCGGTAACTTTCGGCCGTCGCGGTGTCCCCGGCCTCGGCCGTCACCGTCACGATGCAGGGTCCGTCGGTCAGCAGCGTCAGTTCGTCGCATGCGTCCTCCGGGATCAGACGCACGAGCGGCATCGAGGTCCGCAGGCCGGGCGTTCCGGGGGCGTCGCCGGGCAGAAACGTGCGCGCCGGAGCGACCGCCGCGGCCGCTTCCCCATCCGTCCCGGCAGCCTCGACGACGGCCGTGACGGTCCGTCCTTCGGCGGGGTAAAATCCGGTCCGCCCCGTTGCGGGCGTGAAATGCAGCCGTCGCCGGAGGTAGGGCGCCGCATCGAACGCGGCCTCGGCGACGGCCGCAAAACGTTTTGCACCCAGCAGCGCACTGCCGTCGCCGACCGGTCCGCGCGTGCCGGCTCTGTCTGCACCGCCGGGCGAGACCGCCGCGCCGATTCCGGCTGCGGACCCGGCCGCCGCATCGACGATGCGGATGTCGATGTTTCCGGCCGTCTCCTGACTGACGGCGTAGCGGAGTTCCCCGCCGAGCGGGGCGTACTGTTGCGGAATTCGAGTAAATAGCATAATGGATTTTTAAGAGAGATGACTGTATTCATTCGCCGCAGGACACGGCGCAATGCGGCATGCGGATGCTTTTGACACTTCCGGCATCACAGGCACAGAGGCGACCGGATTGTTGACAACGGGTTTAAAACTTGTCGATAAATGGAGATAACAATTCACAAAATGCGGAAACAGAAGCGTTTCCCGATGTTGATAACTTTGCCGTCCCTGCCGGCCGGCTGTGAATCGTACGGCAAATATACGACACCGGACACCCCCTTGTCAAGACCCCGATGCACTTTTTCCACATTTTATAGAAAAACTTCGGGATTTTGTCGTACCTTTGTTTCGCAAACCAACAGTTTTACACCTTATGGATGATGGTCATAGTTCCACGTATAGCCGTCGTGTCGTGCTTCAGCACGACGCCATTCATCTATGGTATCCAGCACGAAGATAACCTCCGCGCCGGATTGCTGTTGTCCGACCCCGCCGAAACAATCCAAGCCTTTTCCGAGCACAAAGCCGACATCGCCCTGATTCCGGCCGCCGCCATGCCGTCGCTGACAGACGCGCGCATCGTCACCGAATACTGCGTCGGAGGCGTTCCCGCATCGAAGGAGGCCCTGCTCGCCAGCGACGACGCGCTGGTCGGGGCGTGGAAACCGTTCGGAAAACTTCCCTGCGCCTTCGCCGTCTGGGCGGCGCACGCCGACACGGACCCCGACGCCGTCGAGACCTTGCAGCATGCCCTGACCTACGGACTCGAACACGGCTACGAGGCGATTCTCGAATCGGCTTTCGCGGCCGATCCCGGGCGCGCCTACGCGGAACTCGCACATTTCGACTACATCTTCGACAATCAGAAAGACAAAGCGCTGAAAAAGTTCTGGAACTCGGGCCTCAAGGCGGTTCCGAGAGCCAATCCCGGCTGAAGAGCTTAGCGGACCGGAGATCCGCCTCTCTGCACGTAAACGGATTCACGAACTTTAAGAGAGCGTCTTATGATTACAATTTACCTCAAGCAATACAACAAGATCATCCGCAATGCCGACACCAAGCTCTTCGATGAACTGGGCTACGACGACATCCTGTGGATCGACATGTTGCTGCCCACGATCAAGGAGCAGAAGGCCGTCGAGAACTTCATGGAGATCAGCCTCCAGACCAAACAGCAGGTCGAGGAGATCGAGTCGACGTCGAAATACTCCGAGAACGAGAACTCCATCATCTCCAACTCCAACTTCTTCGTCCCCACGGGCGACTCGTTCATCGTCGAACCGGTGTCGTTCATCATCTCGAACGAGGGTGTGCTGGTCTCGGTGCGCAGCGCCGAGTTCCGGACCTTCCGCGAGACGGAAAAACGGCTCCAGATGAACTACCGCAGCTATTCGACGGGCTACCACCTCTTCATTTCGCTGCTGGAGGTGCGCATCGACTTCGACGCCGACCTCGTGGAGCTGATCGCCAAGCAGGTCGCGGCGCTCTCGAAGGACATCAACTCCGAGAATTCGATCGACAAGGAGGTGCTGCACCGCATCAGCGCGTTGCAGGAATCGACCATGTCGCTGCGCGAGAATATCTTCGACCGCCAGCGCGTGCTGTCGGGCATCCTGCGTTCCGAACGTTTCCCCAACGACATCTATCCGCGCCTGCAGCTGATGATCAAGGACGTCAACTCGCTGATCAACCACGCCGATTTCAGTTTCCAGCGACTGGACTACATCCAGGACGCGGCGCTGGGTCTGATCAACATCGAACAGAACGAGATCGTCAAGATCTTCTCCGTGGCGGCGGTGATCTTCATGCCCGCGACGCTCATCGCTTCGATCTACGGCATGAACTTCAAGTTCATGCCCGAACTGGACTGGACGCTGACGCTCGGCAACGGCTGGAACATCCCCCTGGGCTACATCTTCGCCATCGGGCTGATGATCTTCTGCTCGGCCCTGACGATCTGGTACTTCAAGTACAAAAAATGGCTCTGACACTTCAAGTTCCGGCAGGACGCGGATTGCACCAAAACGCACAAGGGGGCTGTATTGTATACAGCCCCCTTGTGTGTCATCAGTACGGAGATACCTCCGGCAATCTGCAACCTATTCGTCGATAAAGTCGATATTCACCTCGCGCTGGAACACCTCCTGCAACGAAATGTTCGTCTCGGTGGTGGCGATGCCCTGAATGCGCAGAATGCCGTCGAAAATCGTACGCATGAGGTGTTCGTTGTCCACGCAGTAGAGTTTGACGAGGATGTTGCCCTTGCCGGTGATGAAATGCGCCTCGACGATCTCGGGGATTTTCCGCAGTTCCTCGACGGTCTGTTTCAGCAGCTGCGGGTCCTTGAGCGTGATGCTGATGTGGGCGCAGACGTCGAAGCCCATCATCTTGGGGTCGACGATCAGGCGGCTCCCGAGAATCACGCCCGACTCGTCGAGCTTGCGGATGCGCTGGTGAATGGCGGCGCCGGAGATGCCGCATTCGCGGGCGATCTCCAGAAAAGGCATGCGCGCATTCTTGATGAGGTATTTGAGGATCTTGCGGTCGATCGCGTCCAATGCGGTTTTAGCCATGGCAGTAAGTTATTTGATGACATTCAGTTCTTTGCCGACCTTCGTGAAGGCGGCGATACAGCGGTCGAGCTGTTCGATGGTGTGGCCTGCGGAGACCTGCACGCGAATGCGCGCCTGACCCTTGGGAACCACCGGGTAGTAGAATCCCGTGACGAAAACGCCCTCGTCCTGCAATTTCGCGGCGAATTCCTGCGACAGTTTGGCGTCGTAGAGCATCACGGCGCAGATGGCCGACTGGGTGGGTTTGATGTCGAAACCCGCCGCCATCATTCCGGCACGAAAATGTTCGACGTTGGCCACCAGCCGGTCGTGCAGTTCGTGGCTCTCCGCGAGCATCTTAAAGGTCTCGATCCCGGCGCCGACCACGGCAGGGGGCAGCGAGTTCGAGAAAAGGTAGGGACGCGAACGCTGGCGCAGCATGTCGATGATCTCCCTGCGGCCGGTGGTGAATCCGCCTACGGCGCCTCCGAATGCCTTGCCGAGCGTACCCGTGAGGATGTCCACCTGCCCGCGCAGGTCGTAGAGTTCGGTGATGCCGCGGCCCGTTTCGCCCAGCACGCCCGCCGAATGGCACTCGTCGACCATCACCAGCGCGTCGTACTTTTCCGCCAGAGCGCAGATCCGATCGAGCGGTGCGGCGTTGCCGTCCATCGAGAATACGCCGTCGGTGACGATGATGCGGAACCGCTGGGCCTGCGCCTTCTTCAGGCACTCCTCCAGTTCGCCCATGTCGGCATTGGCGTAGCGGTAACGCACGGCCTTGCACAGACGCACGCCGTCGATGATCGAAGCATGGTTCAGCGAATCGGAGATGATGGCGTCCTCCTCCGAAAAGAGCGGTTCGAACACGCCGCCGTTGGCGTCGAAGCAGGCGGCGTAGAGAATCGTGTCCTCCGTACCGAAATAGTCGGCGATAACCTTCTCCAGCTCCTTGTGGATGTCCTGGCAGCCGCAGATGAAGCGCACCGACGACATGCCGTAGCCGCGGGCATCCATTGCTTTCTTCGCCGCCTCGATCAGCCGCGGATTGTCCGACAGTCCGAGGTAATTGTTGGCACAGAAGTTGAGCACCTTCCGACCTGCAACCTCGATCTCGGCCCGCTGGGGCGAAGCGATGATCCGTTCCCGTTTGTAAAGCCCTGCCGCCTCGATTTCGGCGAGTTCATGTTGCAGGTGCTCCTTGATTTTCCCGTACATATCCGTTAATTTTTTGATGAAATTCCGAGTGCAAAGTGTCGATCTGTTACAAATGTACGATAAATTTCCGAAAACAGACACTCCCCGAACGCTTTTTTCTCACGCCGGGTTACAATTTGTTATTCGCCACGCCACCAAGGCTTCCGGGCGGTTTTTTCGGCGGCGTTTTTTTGCCGCCGCATAATTTTTTAATACCTTTGTTGCTCAAATAACAACCAGCTACCTATGAAAAAATCGTGTGTATTGGTCAGCGGCGGTGCAGGCTACATCGGCTCGCACACCTCCGTGGAACTCATCAACGCCGGCTACGACGTGGTGATCGTCGACAACCTTTCGAACAGCGACCTCAACGCCGTCGAAGGCGTGCGCAAGATCACCGGCGTGGACATCCCCTTCGTCGAGGTCAACTGCTGCGACCGGGCGGCTTTCCGCAAGGTCTTCGAACAGTACGAATTCGACTCGGTGATCCACTTCGCAGCGTCGAAAGCCGTGGGCGAGTCGGTGCAGAAGCCGCTCGAATACTACGGCAACAACCTCACCTCGTTTATGAACGTCATCGGCCTGATGCGTGAATTCGGCCGCCGGAACATCGTCTTCTCGTCGTCGTGCACCGTTTACGGCGAGCCGGAGAAGCAGCCCGTGACGGAGCAGACGCCCCGCAAGCCGGCCACTTCGCCCTACGGCAACACCAAGCAGATGTGCGAGGACATCCTGCGCGACTCGCTCGCCGCCTACCCCGGCATGAAAGGCATCGCGCTGCGCTATTTCAACCCCATCGGCGCACATCCTTCGGCGCTGATCGGCGAACTGCCGCGCGGCGTGCCGCAGAACCTCGTGCCCTTCATCACGCAGACCGCCGCCGGACTGCGCGAGTGCCTCTCGGTCTTCGGCGACGACTACCCGACGCCCGACGGGTCGTGCATCCGCGACTACATCGACGTCGTGGACCTCGCCAAAGCCCACGTGGCGGCGATCAACCGCATGGCCGGCGACAAGAACAAGCAGGCCTACGAGATTTTCAACGTCGGCACGGGCCGCGGCGTCTCGGTGCTGGAACTGGTGCGCAAGTTCGAAGAGGTCAACCACCTGAAGCTCAACTACAAGATCGCACCGCGCCGTGCGGGCGACATCATCGCCATCTGGGCCGATCCCACGCTGGCGAACACCGAACTGGGCTGGACTGCCGAGCGCACGCTCGACCAGACGCTCGCCGCCGCCTGGGCCTGGGAGAAGCACATTCGGGGAATTAAAAATTAAAAATGAAAAATTAAAAATTGGGCGAGTCCCGACTCTGATAAAGTCGAGGCTCGCTTTTACAACTCACCGCAGACGTCCAAACGTTTTGGACAATTGCGGGTTGTGAAACAATTTTTAATCCCTGTCTCTTATAC
>OWJJ01002209.1_pt1 | contig 9647 bp, 9 predicted proteins | sample 1732811 | NCBI WGS metagenome assembly OWJJ01 (sample SAMN05065756, study PRJEB22554) | human gut metagenome | biome: ENVO:2100002; feature: ENVO:00000062; material: ENVO:00002003 | host: Homo sapiens | place: USA
ACGAGATTACTACGCGTCTCGTGGGCTCGGAGATGTGTATAAGAGACAGGGCAGCTCCTTGTACGAACGGGGTTTCGAGCGGTAGATCTCGCAGTGGTGCGGGCAGTTCATCGGCTTGAGCAGGTACTCCTCGCCCTCGATCGGGGTGTGGATCGGCTGGAACGAGTCCTTGCCGTATTTGGCGTAGTGGCCCGAGGTGACATAAAGCTCCTTGTTGCCGATGTGCGGCGTGATCACCTGCTGGTAGCCGTACTCCTTCTGCACGCCCCGCAGGAACTGCTCCAGCCGGTCGCGCAGCGCAGCTCCCTTGGGCAGCCACAGCGGCAGGCCCTGGCCCACGCGCTGCGAAAAAGTGAACAGTTCGAGGTCCTTGCCCAACTTGCGGTGGTCGCGTTTCTTGGCCTCCTCCATCATCGCGAGGTACTCGTCGAGCATTGATTTCTTGGGGAACGAGATGCCGTAGATACGCGTCAGCATCTTGTTCTTCTCGTTGCCGCGCCAGTAGGCTCCGGCCACGGACGTAAGTTTCAGGGCCTTGATATATCCCGTGTTGGGAATGTGCGGGCCGCGGCACAGGTCCGTGAACGCACCGTTGGTATAGAAGGAGATGGTGCCGTCTTCGAGGTCCGTGATCAGTTCGACCTTGTACTGGTCGCCCTTCTCGGTGAAGGTCTTCAGCGCTTCGGCCTTGGGGACTTCGCGGCGGAGGAGCGCTTCCTTGTTGCGGGACAGCTCCACCATCTTGTTTTCGATCGTCGGCAGGTCGGCCTCGGTGATGGGCGTCGGGGAATCGACGTCGTAATAGAAGCCGTTTTCGATGGCCGGGCCGATGCCGAACTTGATGCCCGGGTAGAGCGCTTCGAGAGCCTCGGCCAGCAGGTGCGACGAGGTGTGCCAGAAGGCGTGCTTGCCCTCTTCGTCGTCCCATTTGTAGAATTTGACCGAAGCGTCCTCTTCGATCGGGCGCGTCATGTCCACCGTCGCGCCGTTTACCGCGGCCGCGAGCGAGTCAGCAGCTAAACGAGGGCTGATGCTCTCTGCGATCTGATACGCAGTAGTCCCTTTGGCATATTCACGTACGGAGCCGTCGGGAAAAGTGATTTTGATCATTTTGTTGTATAAATTAAGTTTTCGGGGCCTTCGGCGCTTCCACAATTACGAGACGGAATACGCCTCCGGGTTGCCCGGTGTTTTTGTTCGGGTCTTTGTCAATCCTCCTTTTCGGTCTGCGGCAGGTCCTTGACCGAGACGTCGCGGCCGCCGCGGTCGCGTTCGGCGCGTTGCAGCGGATTGCGCGTCCATTCGGCCCATGCGCGGCGGTGCTCCGCGATGTCGATGGCCGCATAGATCGCATTGCGCATCGACTGCGGGTCGGCCTTGTCCTTCCCGGCGATGTCGAAGGCCGTGCCGTGGTCGGGCGAGGTGCGCACGGCCGAAAGCCCCGCCGTGAAGTTCACCCCGTCGGGCGACAGGCTCTTGAAGGGCGCCAGCCCCTGGTCGTGGTACATGGCCAGGATGCCGTCGTACTTGGCGTATCCGCCCCCGGCGAAAAGCCCGTCGGCGGCAAAAGGCCCGAAGGCCAGCACGCCTTTCGAAAACGCCTCGACAATGGCCGGGCGGATGATCTCCTGCTCCTCGCGTCCCAGCAGTCCGCCGTCGCCGGCGTGGGGGTTGAGCGCCATGACGGCGATGCGCGGCTCGACGATGCCGAAGTCCTCTATGAGCGCACGGCGCAGCGTGCCGAGGTCGCGCACGATCCGCTCTTTGGTGATGTTGCGGGCGATCTCCGAGACGGGGATGTGCTTGGTGACCAGCCCCACGCGCAGCACGTCGCTGCACAGGATCATCATGGCTTCGCCTTCGAGTTCGGCGGCCAGGTATTCGGTGTGCCCCGTGTAGCGGAAGTCGTCCGCCTGCACGGTCTCCTTGTCGAAGGGTGCGGTCACGAGCGCGTCGAGGTGTCCCGCCTTCAGGTCGCGCATGGCCGCGCACAGCGCCTCTACGGCCGCGCGTCCGGCTTCGGGGGTCGGCTTGCCCGGCGCGATGTCGGCCGTTTCCCCGCATGCCACGAGGTTCGCCTTTCCGCGGCGCGCCTCGGCGGCCGACGCCACGGGGTTGAAGGAGAAGGCTTCGATCTCCGCGACGGTATTTCGGTAATAGGCCGCGGCTTTGGGCGAGCCGTAGACGACGGGTGTGAAAAGCTCCGTCATCCGCGGGTCGGCGAGCGCCTTGAGAATGATTTCCCAGCCGATGCCGTTCGTGTCGCCCTGCGTGATGCCTATTTTGAATTTGTTTTCCGGCATAATCAATTTTATTTCAACTTACAAAGTTATAAAATATTCAGAATACACAATGCCTCGGATTCGATTAAAATGAATTTTTACCCCGCTTTGCGCCGGAAGTGCAATTTTTCACTATCTTTGTTACAGCAGTCTGTGAGGATTGCTGACATTTTTGGGATAAAAAGCGCATCGGCTTTTTTTCTTACCGCCGAAAATTGGACACTTTTGTGTAACGTAAGGAATAAGGGTTGATGCTCTCGCTGTTTTCCAGCGTGGGCATTTGCCGCATTCTACGTTACGGGTCGTCCAATACCTCGACGGTGGAGCAGCAAGTCTGCCCGCGCTTTTTTTCCGGACCAAGCAAGTTTGGAGAAATGAGAAGATGTGAGCGGAAAATGTTGAAATGCAATGCTGAACTTGTAGATATCGTATTCCGTCTGATGTTCGAAACGTTCTGGGTGGCCCCTTACGACCTGCGGCGGGATTTCCCGGTGCTGGTCAATTTCGAACGTCATGCGCGCCATGCGTCGGTGCTGTTGGGTAAAATCGACTTCGCCTCGGCCTCCGGGGCGCAGATATACGAATTGGGAAAGACCGTCGCAGCGCTCGACCGGGCCGTCCGGCAGATCGCCGAAGCGCGGCTGTTTTCGCCCGTGGAGTGTGCCGAGGCGCAGGAACTGGTCGGACGCATCCGGAATGCGCTGCCTGCGGCCTGCGCCGCCGGGCTTGCGGCGGCTCTTTCGCACGATTCGGAATAGCTGCGGGATGCCGGCTCCGCCCGGCCCCTGCGACCGTAGGTCGCAGGGATTCTGTCATGCACCCTCGCCTTCGCTCGGGATAACCGCGCTCCGTGATTTCTTGGGCGGCTCGGCAAAAGCCGGAAAAACCGGAGCCGGTTTAAAACGCAACGGACCCCGCCTGGGAAATGAATTTCCGGCGGGGCCTGATGCGTTTTAGTCCTTCGGACTTTATTTTCCGGCTTTTGCGCTCGCCTGGCGGCGAAATTCACCACAGACGATGCCCGTGGCCATGGCGACGTTGAGCGATTCCGAACCCCGGCGGTCGGCCGGCCAGGGCGGGATGAAGAGTTTCTGCGTGACGGTGCGGGCCACGGCGTCGGTGATTCCGCGCCCTTCGTTGCCCATCACGACGATGCCCGCCGGCTTCAGTTCGGTTTCGTAGATGTTCGCTCCTTCCAGAAAGGTTCCGCAGACCGGAAGTCCCAGCGCGGCGGCCTTCGAAAGCAGCGCCGCGAGGTCGGTGTAGTGGACCCTTACGCGGAGGATCGCCCCCATCGTGGCTTGTACGACCTTGGGGTTGAAACAGTCGGCCGAGGCTTCGGAGCAGACGATGTCCGTGATGCCGAACCAGTCGGCCAGCCGGATGATCGTGCCCAGGTTTCCGGGGTTCTGCACGTCGTCGAGCGCCAGCGTCAGCCGTCCCCGCAGCCGCTCCGGCTTCAGGTCGCAGCGGGGGATTTCGACCAGCGCCAGCGAGTTGCTCGGGGTTTTGAGCAGCGAGAGCCGCTCCATGTCGCGCGGGGCGACGGTCTCGACCTCGGGCCCGTTGAAAACCCCTTCCAGCGAGAATATCCTGCGTACGGAGAGGTGCGATGCGCGCAGTTCGCCGATGAGTTTCTCCCCCTCGGCGACGAAAAGTCCGTGCTCCGTGCGGCCGCGTTTGTCGGCCAGCGCGCGGACGAGTTGTATGTCGGCTTTTGTCATCGTTGTTTTTCGATGGTGTAGGTGGTTCCTTCGGTCGCCGGGTAACTCTCGGCAAAGAGCGTCCGCGCCTCCTCGACCAGCGGCGTTTCGTCCTTGTAGCGCGACGAATAGTGGCCGATCACGAGCCGCCGGGCGCCCGCTTTCAGGGCGGCTTTCGCTGCGTCCGTCGTGGTCGAGTGCCCGCGGTCGCGGGCGCTCCGCTGTTCGGCGGCGGCATAGGTCGCTTCGTGGTACATCAGATCGACTCCCCGGCACAGTCCCGCGGCCTTGGCCGAGTAGTTCGTGTCCGAGAGGTAGGCGTACGAGCGCGGCGCATAGGGGCGGTAGGTCAACTCGGCATTGGGAATCACCTCGCCCGTGGCCAGCCGTATCTCCTCGCCGCGCTTGGCGGCGGTGATCTGCGCGATCGAAAGCCCGTATTTGGCGATCTTGAATTTCTCGACGTTCAGCGGCGGCTCCTTCTCGCGGAACAGAAACCCGGCGCACGGCACGCGGTGGCGCAGCGGGACGCTCCACACCTCGAGGGTACGGTTTTCCAGCAGCAGGGCGTGCTTGGTCGTGTCGACCTCGGTCCACGCGACGGTGTAGGGCAGCTCCGTGTCGAAGTACCGGAGGTGGCAGGCCAGGATCTCGCCGAAGGGCGCCGGGGCGAAGACCCGGAGCGGGGTTTTGCGTCCGTACAACGCCAGCGTCGAGATGAGCGGGAACAGCCCGAAAACATGGTCTCCGTGGAGGTGCGAGATGAATACGGCCCGGATTTTCAGCGGATTGACGCCGTAGCGGACCAGCTGTTGCTGCACGCCTTCGCCCGCATCCACGAGGTAATACTGTTCGTGGACGTTGACCGCCTGCGCCGAAGGGTGGCGGGCGACGGTCGGCTTCGCGGAGGACGAGCCCAGTATGGTGACCGAGAAACTCAATTCGTCTGTGTTTTATACTTTATGAATGTCGCCAGAAGCCGGTTGGTCGTGAAAACGCTCTGGGATGTGGTGGCGGTTCGGGTTTTGCTGCCGTCGTCGTTTTTCTCGATCTTTTCGGTCGTCGTGTAGGTCGGGGCGGAGGTTTCGCTCACGACGCCTTCGAAGACGATGGCGTCGGCTCCTTTCTCCCGGCCAATCTGTTCGATGAGGGCCTGCGCCTCCTCCAGCGTCTTGCCGAAGGGTGTCGCCTTGATGCTGCCCATCGTTTCGTAGTCCGAGGGAACGTCCTTCCAGTCGAAATAAAGTTCCGGCGCGGTTCCGGTTGTCGGATAGGCTTTGCCGATATAAGTGGTGCGGATTTCGGCGCACGAGGCGATGCAGCATGCCGCCGCCAGCAGTAAAAGGAGCTTCTTCATGGTCCGTCTTTTGCCTTATTGCAGCAGAAACCGTTCGCAGTCCAGGGCGGCGACACATCCCGACGCAGCCGCCGTGATGGCCTGGCGGTAGTGGGGGTCCTTCACGTCGCCGGCGGCGAAGACGCCTTCGACCGAGGTCTTCGACGTTCCCGGCTCGACCTTGATGTAGCCTTCGGCGTCGAGCGCCAGCTGTTCGGCGAAAAGTTCCGTGTTGGGGTGATGGCCGATCGCCAGGAAGAATCCCGCGATGTCGATCTTCCGCTCCGAGCCGTCGTTCCTGCGCAGCAGCGCGCCCGTTACGCCCGAGTCGTCGCCCAGCACCTCGGCGGTGTTGTGCTCGAACAGCACTTCGATGTTCGGCGTGTTGAACACCCGCTGCTGCATCGCCTTCGAGGCGCGCAGGTGGGGTTTGCGCACGATCAGGTAGACCTTGCGGCAGAGCGATGCGAGGTAGGTGGCCTCCTCGCAGGCCGTGTCGCCGCCGCCCACCACGGCCACGTCCTTTTTGCGGTAGAAAAATCCGTCGCACGTGGCGCAGGCGCTGACGCCCTGCCCGCGGAATTTGGTCTCGGACGGGAGACCGAGGTATTTGGCCGTGGCTCCCGTGGCGATGATCAGCGTTTCGGCCTTGATCTCCTTCTCGCCGTCGATCACGACGTGGAACGGACGCGACGAGAGGTCGGCGCGCGTGACGTTGCCCGTGCGGATGTCGGCGCCGAACCGCTCGGCCTGCCTGCGCATCAGCCCCATCAGGTCGGGACCGCTCACGCTGTCGGGATGTCCCGGGAAATTCTCGACGTCGGTGGTCGTCGTCAGCTGTCCGCCCGGTTCGATGCCTTCGTAAAGCACCGGCTTGAGGTTGGCGCGCGAGGCGTAGATGGCGGCGGTGTACCCTGCGGGGCCGCTGCCGATGATCAGGACTCTTACTTGTTCTTCCATGGTATCGGTTGTTGTTTGCATGTTTCAATCATTATTCGTTCCAAATTCCGTCAGGCGTCGTCCCAGGTAGTCGAATTCCGCCCAGCGGCCGTCTTTCCGCACCCGGACGACGCTTTCGGCCGGCGCGTAGTCGACGATCTCGTATTCGGGCGGGATGACGTAGCGTCCCTGGCGGTCGATCAGCCCCATCCCCGATGGGGTCTCGACCTCGGCGCGTCCTTCGCGGAAATCCCCGGCCCAGGTGTACTGCGGCCGGATTACGGGGTTGTTCTCCGTGTCCACGAACCCGAATCCCTCGTCGTCCTCGACGCAGACCAGCCCTTCGAAGACGTGGCTCGTCCAGCGGTGGCCCGTCAGGCGGCGGTGCGGGGTGTAGACGGCCTCCGTGTCGCCGACGCACATCGGGTCGGCCGTCCGGCGGACCTGTTCGCGCAGGCTTTCGAAGGCCGCGCCGTCTCCCGAAGGGCCGAAATGCGCGTCGTGGTAGCGCAGCGGCACGAACCGCCCGCCCGACCAGCGCAGGTTTCCGGCCCGGAGGTTGTTGTGCGAGAAGTTCAGCTCCCGCAGGGCCGTTTCGAGGGTGTCGAGCGCCGCGAGCAGCCGCTCCGCGGGTTCCGTGTGGAGCGCTTCGGCGAACGGTTTGCCCGCGGGAAGGTGTTGTAGCGCCAGGTCGAAACGGCGTTCGCGGCCTGCCGGGTCCGTCCACCGCAGTTCGTCCCGCAGGATGCGGTATTCCGCGAGATGGTCGGTGTTGAGGCGTCCGAGCTGCGACGCCGTGCGCTCCACGGAGGCCAGCGCAGCGGGCGAGAGCGGCATCGAGAGCAGCCATTGCCGGCCGCGCCACGTGATCTCGGCCTCGGCGAAGCGCGTCGTGCGCATCAGCCGCGGCAGTCCGTCCGCCCCGGGCGCCGCACGGGCGTCGGCGAGCGTTTTGAACGAGAGGTCGGGCGTCAGCAGCGCCCGGGTGAAGAGTTGCAGCGTCGGTGTCATGGCTATTCGGTTTTTACGCTGATGGAACCGATGTTGAGCATGGTGATCAGCTCTTCGGCCGAGGCGTTGAAACTCATGCCGCGGAACGGCGGCAGGGCGCCGGGGCCTTTGGCTTCGCGGATCGCCTCGTTGAAGACCTCGGGCATGGGGCTGGAGCAGTCGTAGAGCACCTCCGCATAGCGGTTGGGGTACGAGGCCTCTTCGGCCGAGGGGAAGAACACCGTGCGCGGGGTGTCGCCCGCGGCGATGTGGATGTTGACCAGCAGCACGTTGCCGTCGGCCGTGCGGAGCGATTTGATCTGTCCGGCCACGGCGCGCAGTTCGGCGTCGTCGCAGTCGGTGGCCTCGCCGTCGGTGATGTTGAAGACCATCGGCGGGAAACTTTCGGCATGGGCCGGGTCGGCGCACCATGCCGCGGCGATGTCGCGCACGCGGCGCAGGGCCTCGCACATCGGGGTCTGCCCGGCGGCTTCTGGCTCCACCCATGCCGGGTAGGGAATTTCGCGCAGGGAGATGCTGCCGTCGGGCAGCCGGTATTCGATGACTTCGGTCTTTATCGGAGGCTCCCCGGCCGCCAGCTCCGCCACGGAGATCAGCTCCCTGCCGCCCGGCAGCAGGGAGTAGACCTCGTCGTCGCCCGAGTATCCGATCACGGCGATGTCGTAGTAGTCCCTCACGCCGTCGCTGCGGCGGGCGCGTTCGATCAGTTCGAACAGCATGCCGTTCGTGATGGTCGCCACGGCTTCGGCCTTGGTCATCTGCCGGTTGCGGAACCGGATTTTTTCGGCCATCGAACCCGAGCCGTCGATCGCGAGGATGATGGCGGTGCGATGGGTGCGTGTGATGCTCTGTGTATACATGTTGCGTCGTATGTTCTTCTATTTCAGGCCGCGGACCGAGTAGTAGTCTTCGCGGCGCTCCTCCTCGCTCGTGCAGTCGAGACCGTAGCTGACGGCCATGTCGAGCGAACAGTCGCGGTCGCGGTCGGCGTCGGTCGTGCGGCGCATCGAGGCGTGGGCGTTGTGCCCCGCGGAGATGGCCTCGTCGATCTCGTCGACGGTCGGCGTGTGCCCGAGCAGGGCGGCGTAAACCTGTTTGGCCCAGCTGTGGGCGTAGTCGTCGTAGTGGACGGCGAAGACCCGGAAGCGGTTGTCCACGGCCTCGGTCGTGGTCAGTTCGCCGCGGTCCACGGCTGCGAGGATCGCCTCGGTCTCGCGGCGCGTGATGTACTGCCCGCCCAGGTCGAGCCACTGCCCGTCGCCGTCGTAGCGCGGGTCCGACCCTCCTCTGGAGAGCATTGCGCCCAACGCCGCCACGATGGCCTTGTTGTAGAGCTTGAGCCCCCGTTGCAGGGCTGCCGAGCGGATCAGGGTCTTGTTGTGGGTGAACACCGGGGCGTCGGGGTCCTGCTCCTGGAGCGAATGGAGGATGTCCACGGCCTGGAGCATGGCGCCCGTGATATAGGGATTGTATTCGTCGAAACTGATCACGTCGCGTTTGACCGAGCGGCGGTCGCGGGCGGGCCACTTCTCGATGTCGCGCACGGCGCCGAAACTGGTGAGGTTGGCGCCCGGCATGAGGTGCGTGCGCCCTTCCTTCTCGATCAGATAGGAGTAGGGGAAGGCCGAGGTGTCGTGGTGGTAGGAGTGGTGTCCCATGACCATCGTGAAGGCGCCCTCGAGCGCGGGCGACATGATGTAGGCGCTGCTGGCGAACTTGCAGCCGCGCAGGTGCACCGACTGGTGCACGGCGCCGCTCTTGAAGAGGTGGTTGCTCTGGTTCGAGCCGCTGCCGGCGTTGAAGAACGAGAACATGCCGGCGATCAGCAGCGACGATTTGTGGTGCGAGACGGTGTAGGGACCTGCGAAGATCGAGGCGGCCTCGCCGTTTTCGCAGTGCGAGTTGGCGAAGAACAGCGACTCTGCGGCTGTGAAACCCTTGTCCAGCCGGCAGCTTTCGCCGACGAAGCAGCGTTCGACGATCGACCCGTTGTCGATGTGCGCCTTCTCGGCGGCGATGAAGTCGTAGGCCTTGACGTCCACGCCGATATGCGCCCCGTCGCAGACGGTGCCGTTTTCGAGCATCGAGGCCCCGTCGATGCACACTTCGTCGCCGATGCGGACTTCGCGGATGAATTTCGCGCCTACGATGCGGGTGTTGCGGCCTACGCTGCCCATCTCCGACGCACCCGCTTCGGCATAGGCCTCCACCATGCGCTCCAGCGCCGCAACGGTCTCGGCGGGACGCGTCACGTCGGCGACGGCAAAGCGGTATGCAGCAGGATCGGACTGCGCGATCTCCTTCAACAGATTTTCCCGGCGGCCGACCAGCCCCACGGCATATCCCCTGTCTCTTATACACATCTGACGCTGCCGA
>OWJJ01002216.1_pt1 | contig 9627 bp, 10 predicted proteins | sample 1732811 | NCBI WGS metagenome assembly OWJJ01 (sample SAMN05065756, study PRJEB22554) | human gut metagenome | biome: ENVO:2100002; feature: ENVO:00000062; material: ENVO:00002003 | host: Homo sapiens | place: USA
GCGCCGGACGCTCAGTGTCCGGCGCTTTTCCGTGACAGCGGGTTCTGTTTGGTGCAGGGGGATTGTGCTTGACGCGGGGGACGTGCTATACTAAGTACTACATTATAAAATGAAAACGGAGGACAACAATCATGAGGAAAGATTTTGGAGCCAAACCCTTCCTGTACCCTCAGCCTGTCTTGATGATCGCCACCTACGGCGAAGACGGCACCCCGGACGTAATGAACGCCGCTTGGGGCGGAATTGCCGACATGAAGCGGGTGGCCATGTATCTGAGCGCCAGCCACAAGACGGTGAAAAACATCCTGGCCCGGAAGGCCTTCACGGTGAGCATGGCGGATGCGGACCACGTGACGGAGTGCGACTACCTGGGCATTGTGTCGGCCAATCAGGTGCCGGACAAGGTGGCCAGGGCGGGGTTCCATGTGACCAAGAGTGCCCATGTGGACGCCCCGCTGGTCGACGAGCTGCCCCTGGCCCTGGAGTGCCGGTTTGTTAGCTTTGACGAGGAGAGTGAGCTGTTGGTGGGCGAGATCGTCAACGTCAGTGCAGACGAGCGCATCTTGAACGCGGACGGCACTATTGATCCGGCCAGGCTGCGCCCCATCACCTTCGACATGGCGAACAGCGCCTACCTGGTGCTGGGGGAGAAGGTGGGCAACGCCTTCCAGGACGGAAAGAAGCTCAAGTGAGAGAATGCGGCGGTTCGGCGAGGCAGTCCGGGCCGCCGCTTTTCCTCTTGAGTGGTGTCTCCCCGCCTGCTATAATAAAGAAAACAGATGTTCTATCAGGAGGCGGTATCATGGAGGATTTGCTGGAGGGGCTGAATGAGGCGCAGCGGGAGGCGGTCACGGCGACCGAAGGCTTTGTTCGGGTGATCGCCGGGGCGGGCTCCGGCAAGACCCGCGCCCTGTCCCATCGGTTTGCGTTCCTGGTCAATGAGCTGGGTATCCTGCCGGGGAATATCCTGTGCGTGACCTTCACCAACAAGTCGGCCGCGGAGATGCGTCAGCGCATCCATCGGCTGACCGGGGACGACGACACGGGCTACATTAACACCTTTCACGGCTTCTGCGTCTCCGTGCTCCAGGAGGACAGCCACGTGGTGGGGTATCCAAAGAGCTTTCTGGTACTGGACAACGCAGACATTGACGCCATGCTGCAGATGATCTATGAGGAGCGGGGCCTCAGCCTCCGGGATATGACCTTCCGGGCGGCGCGGGATATGATCGAAATCCGCAAGCTGTTCAAGGAACCTGAGTATTACCGGGACATGCTTAGTCTGTCGCTGGACGCTCTGAAGCAGAGGTATCTGGACGCGGTACAGGCCGGGGATATGATCTTTTACGGCTACCTCTACCAAGAGAGAAAGTGCTTTGGGCTGGACTACAACGACCTGATCAAATTCACCCTCCATATCTTCCAGGAAAATGAGGCTATCCGGCTCAAGTGGCAGAAGCGGCTGGAGTACATCATGATCGACGAGTTCCAGGACATTGACGGGCTCCAGTATGGACTGATGGAGGTGCTCTGCGGCTATCACAGGAATCTGTTCATCGTGGGTGATCCGGATCAGACCATCTACACCTGGAGGGGGGCCAACGTAAAGTACCTGCTGGATTTTGACAAGCAGTTTCCGGGCACAAAGACCATTCTGATGACGGAAAACTACCGCTCCACACCGGAGATCCTGTCGGCGGCCAACGCCCTAATCGCACAAAACGCCGCCCGTATCCCAAAGGAGCTGCGCCCCACCCTTCCATCCGGCGGGCCCGTCCTGTGCCATTTCGGGGAGAACCCGGTGACGGAGGCCGGATGGATGGCGGGTGAGATGTCCAAGCTGCGGGAGAAGGGGGTGCCCTACCGGGACATGGCGGTGCTCTATCGGGCCCACTATGTCACCCGGGCGGTGGAGGGCGTTCTGCTCCGTGAGAAGATTCCCTATACGATCTACAGCGGCGTGCCCTTTTTCAGCCGGATGGAGATCAAGGATGCCCTTTCCTATCTGCGAATGCTCGCCTACCGGGACGATCTGTCCTTTCGGCGCATCGTCAACGCGCCCAAGCGCAACTTGGGCAAGCGGCGGATGGCTTTTCTGGAGGAATACGCGGCGCAGCAGGGCTGCCCTCTATACCGCGCCCTGCAGGAGTGCCTGGACGAGCCCCTGTTTAAGGGGACGCGGGCCCGGTCTTTTGTGTCGTTGATCGAGGGGCTTTCCACCGAATGCGAGGGGCGGCCAGTTTCAGAGGTGCTGTCCGCCGTACTCAACGAGAGCGGCTACGAGATGATGCTCCGCACCGAGGGAAGCCAGGACCGGCTGGACAATCTGGCCGAGCTGAAGCAGGCGGTCTATGAGTATGAGACCACCTGCGGCGAGGAATGTACCCTGGAGCACTACCTGGCCCATGTGGCCCTCTTTACCAATAGCGACACCGGGGAGGTGGGGGACCGTGTGAAGCTGATGACCGTCCATGCGGCCAAGGGGCTGGAGTTCCCCTATGTGTTCCTGTGCGGCATGAACGAAGGGATCTTCCCCTCACGGAAGGTGCGCACCCGTCAGGGAATGGAGGAGGAGCGGAGGCTGGCCTTTGTGGCGGTTACACGGGCAGAGAAGGGGCTGTACCTGTCCGAGGCGGACGGGACGAATTTCGACGGCTCACCCCGCTACCCTTCCCGGTTCCTGCTGGACATGTGGGGGACATTCATCCCCGTACCGGAGCCCCAGGAGGGCCTGCTGAAGGCGGCCAGGGGGTACGCCGAGAGCAGCAACCGCGCCCTGCCCCCGGACGACGGCGCGGTGCTCCTTCCGGTGGGCCAGAGGGTGCGGCATTTCGTGTTCGGGCTGGGCCGGGTGCTGGACGTGGACCTGAACCGGGGAGCCCACCTGGTCCAGTTCGACGATATGGAGACGCCCCGGCGGATCTCTTTCCGGGCGAAGCTGGAGGCTTGGCCGGAGGATGCCCCTTCAACGGGTGAGCGGCAAAACTCCGATTACGAATAATTTGTAAAAACTTTGGCCTAACCCCTAGGCAAACGTGGAAAACTATATTAAAATAAAAGGGACTGAATACCGTATAAAGGGGTTGAACGTATGAGTGAACCGCAGTATAAGCGGGTCCTTTTGAAATTGAGCGGCGAGGCGCTGGCCGGAGAGGCCAGCCGTGGCCTGGACTTCGACGTGATCGGCAGTGTGTGCGACGTAATCAAGAAGTGCGTAGCCTGTGGCGTGCAGATCGGCATCGTGGTGGGCGGCGGCAACTTCTGGCGCGGCGTCAAGGACGGCGGCGACCGGATGGAGCGCACCCGCGCCGACCACATGGGTATGCTGGCCACTACCATCAACGCCCTGGCCGTGGCCGACGTGCTGGAGCAGAAGGGCGTGGACGTGCGGGTGCAGACCGCCATCGAGATGCGCGCCATGGCCGAGCCGTACATCCGCTCCAAAGCCATCCGGCACATGGAGAAGGGCCGGGTCGTGATCTTTGGCTGCGGCACCGGCAACCCGTTTTTCTCCACTGACACGGCCGCGGTGCTGCGGGCCGCGGAGATCGACGCGGATGCCATTCTGCTGGCTAAGAACATTGACGGCGTCTACAGCGCCGACCCGAAGAAGGACCCCTCTGCGGTCAAGTATGACACCATCACTTATGACGATGTGCTGGCCCAGCACCTGCAGGTGATGGACTCCACCGCCACGTCCCTGTCCATGGACAACAAGATCCCGGTGGTTCTGTTTGCGTTGAAGGACCCGGAGAACATCCTGCGGGTCGTTATGGGAGAGAAAATTGGAACCATTGTCAAGGAGGAACCGTGATATGAAGGAAGTCAACAAGGAATTCGATGCAAAGATGCAGAAGACCATTGACGTGGTCATGAGCGATTTCGCCAGCGTCCGGGCCGGCCGCGCCAACGCCGCTGTGCTGGACAAGATCACCGTGGACTACTACGGTGCTCCCACGCCTCTGAACCAGGTAGCGGCTATCTCCTCCCCAGACCCCAGGAGCCTGATGATCCAGCCTTGGGATAGCACCCTGCTCAAGGCCATTGAAAAGGCCATCCAGACCTCCGATCTCGGCATCAATCCACAGAATGACGGTAAAGTAATTCGCCTTGCCTTTCCGCAGCTCACGGAGGAACGCCGCAAGGAGCTGACGAAGCAGGTCAAGAAGTACGGCGAAAACGGTAAGGTGGCCATCCGCAACATCCGCCGGGATGCCATGGAAAAGTTTAAGTCCATGGAAAAGAAGTCGGAGATTACCGAGGACGACCGGAAGGACTATGAGAAGGAGCTCCAGGACATGACCGAAAAGCGCTGCAAGCAAATCGACGAGCTCACTGCCAAAAAAGAGGCAGAGCTGATGGCGGTCTAAGCCTGTAAAGCAGATAGACCTCACGGTGCGGGACACCTGGATGTCCCGCACCGGAATTTTATGGGACCGGGTAGGATAAACTATGTCATTCTTAAAAACGAAAGAGAGCGGGGAGGCACAGGTGGATTTTGACCGCCTGCCCCGCCACGTGGCAATCATCATGGACGGAAACGGCCGCTGGGCCAAGCGCCGTGGCCTGCCTCGTACGGCGGGGCACGCCGCGGGGGCAGAGACTTTCCGCAGCATCGCCACCTATTGTCAGAAGATCGGACTGGAGTACCTTACAGTGTACGCCTTTTCCACGGAGAACTGGAAGCGCCCGCTGGAGGAGGTTTCCGCCATCGTGGGTCTGCTGAAAAAGTATCTGCTGGAGTCCATCGAAAAGATGGAGAAGGACAAAATTAAGCTCCACTTTTTTGGTGATCTGGAGCCGCTGCCCCAGGAGCTCAAGGATATGTGCCGGAAAACCAGCGAGATTTCCGAGCGGTATGAGGGGATGCAGGTCAACGTCTGCTTCAACTATGGGGGACGGGACGAGATCGTTCGGGCCGCCCGACATTTCGCCGCAGACTGCGCGGCGGGAGGACGGAAACCGGAGGAGCTGACCGAGGTGCTGTTTTCCGAATACCTCTGCTCCAATGGTGTACCCGACCCGGATCTGGTGATCCGCCCCAGCGGGGAAGTGCGCATTTCCAACTTCCTGCTGTGGCAGTCCGCCTATGCGGAATTCTATTTTACTGACGTACTGTGGCCCGATTTTTCCAAAGAGGAGCTGCATAGGGCGTTGGCGGCCTACCAGGGCCGCTCCCGCCGTTTTGGAGGTGTCTGAGTGGGTAAGCGAATCATGGTGGCGGTTATTTTCATCCCGCTCCTGCTGGTGCTGTTTTACCTGATTTCTCCCGCGTATCCCTGGGCTCTGTGCCTCCTCATTGCCGGGCTGTCCATGATCGCGGTGCATGAGGTGCTCTGGTCCACCGGCTTTTTGAAGCATACCCGCATCTCCGGCTACTCCATCATACTGGCCGGGCTGATTCCCTTCTGGGTCTACTATGACGGGCGGCCTCTGCCCGCGCTGTGCGGCCTGTTCGTGTATGTGGTGCTTCTCTTTGCAGAGGCCATCGCAAGCCACAAGCGCCTGTCTCTGGAGAAGCTGGGAGGCGCCTTTTTCCTGACTGTGGTGATCCCCTTCTTCCTGTCCTCCTTCCTGCGCATTCGCCAGATGGAGCACTGGGAGCCTTTGCTCATCCTGCCCCTGGTGGCGGCCTTTATCAGCGATGCCTTCGCACTGTTTGCGGGCATGGCTTTCGGCAGGCACAAGCTGGCGCCGGAGCTCTCTCCTAAAAAGACGGTGGAGGGGGCCGTGGGCGGCTTTGTGGGGACGGTGGTGTGCACGGTACTGTACGGCGTGCTGCTCCGCTTCGCCTTCGGCTATACTGTGAACTACCTGTACCTGGCCCTCTACGGAGCCCTGGGCAGCGCCATCTCCCAGATGGGCGACCTGTCATTTTCCTATATCAAGCGGCAGTACGGAATCAAGGATTTCGGCAACATTTTTCCCGGACACGGCGGCGTGCTGGACCGGTTTGACAGCGTGATCTTCTGCGCGCCCCTGATCGAATTGTTGCTCCGGTTCCTGCCCGCCGTGGGAGGAGCATAGCATGGAACAAAACCGCTGTATTTCTCTGCTGGGCTCCACTGGCTCCATCGGGCGGCAGTCACTGGACGTGATTGCCGCCTGTGGCATGCGTGTGGCCGCCTTAACGGCCAACCGGGACGTGGAGCAGATGGAGAAGCAGTGCCGCCGCTTCCAGCCGGAGCTGGCGGTGATGATGGACCCGGAGGCCGCCGCGTCCCTGCGCCTGCGCCTGGCTGACACGCCCATCCGCGTGGCGGAGGGGATGGAGGGCCTGCTGGAGGCGGCCAGCCTGGAGGCGGCGGACACGGTGCTCACCGCCGTGGTGGGGATCGTGGGACTCCGTCCCACTTTGGCCGCCATCCGGGCTGGTAAGCGCATCGCCTTGGCCAACAAGGAGACACTGGTGTGCGCCGGGGAGCTGGTGAGCGATGCGGCTGCATGGAGCGGCTCCCAAGTGGTGCCGGTGGACTCGGAACACTCCGCCATCTTCCAGTGTCTCCAGGGCTGCCAGGACAGGGGAGAGGTGCGCCGCCTGATTCTGACCGCCTCCGGCGGCCCCTTCTGGGGATGGAAAGGGGAGGACCTTGCCGGAGTGACGGTAGAGCAGGCTCTGGCCCATCCCAACTGGAATATGGGGGCCAAGATCTCCGTGGACTCGGCCACCATGATGAACAAGGGACTGGAATTTATTGAGGCCATGCGCCTTTACCACATGCCCCCGGAAAAAATCTCCATTGTGATTCACCGGGAGAGTATAGTCCATTCCCTGGTGGAATACTGTGATCATGCGGTGCTGGCGCAGCTTGGCGTGCCCGATATGCGCCTGCCCATTCAATACGCCCTGACTTGGCCCGGCCGGGTTGCGGCGGTGGCAGAGCCGCTGGACCTGCTGTCCTGCCCGCCCCTGACCTTCCATGCGCCGGACTATGTGGCGTTCCCCTGTCTGGCCCTGGCCCTGGAGGCCGCCCACACCGGCGGCAGCGCCACGGCGGTGCTCAACGGGGCCAACGAGGAGGCCGTGGGGCAGTTCCTGGCCGGACAGCTCTCTTTTTCCGGCATTGCGGAGCAGGTGGCCTACGCCATGGCCGCGGTTCCCGCGGTGCAGTCTCCCTCCCTGGGGGACATTCTGGACGCGGATCAGGCGGCGCGGGAGGCCGTGCGGGGACACCGGCCCGATACGCACTGAGTAAGGAGCGATGCTATGACCATCCTGTTCATCCTGATTACCATCCTGCTCTTCGGCGCGCTCATCGCCATCCATGAGTTCGGACACTTCATCGCGGCCAAGACCCTGGGGGTGCGGGTGGAGGAGTTCGCCATCGGTATGGGCCCTAAGCTGCTCTCCAGGACAAGGGGGGAGACGACCTACTCTCTCCGGGCCCTGCCCATCGGAGGGTTCTGCTCCATGGAGGGTGAGGAGGAGGCCTCGGACGATCCCCGGTCCTTCAGCGGTAAGCCGGCGTGGAAAAAATTCATCATTCTGGTGGCCGGAGCATTTTTGAATTTTGTGACGGGGCTGGTGATCCTGCTGGTGCTCTTTTCCGTGGCGGGGAGTCGGTCCGCGCCGGTGGTCAGCGGTTATCTGCCGGGGGCGGAGGACATTCAGGAAACCGGCCTGCTGCCCGGCGACGAATTCTACCGCATCGACGGGCACCGCATCTATTTCCAGAGCGATGCGATTCTTTTCCTGGGCCGGGCGGGGGAGAATGTGGCCGTCGAGGTGCTCCGGGACGGCCGGCGGCTCGATCTGGGCACTCTGCACCTGCCCTACCGTACCCTCACCGACGAGAGCGGCCAGCAGAGCCTGAAGCGGGGAGTCATGGTGGGGGAGCTCCGGGAGGCCGGGCCCCTGGGCACCCTGCGCAACGCCTGGTACCAGTCTATCGACTACGTGCGAACGGTATGGCTCAGTCTGGGGGATCTGATCCGCGGCGCGGTGAGCCTCAACGACATGGCCGGCCCCATCGGCATCTTCGCCATGGCCGGTGAGGTGGGCCAGCAGGGGGCGGCTGCCGCCGGAATGGCCGGGGCTCTGCTCAATATTTTCAGCTTTGTGGCGCTGATCGCCATCAATCTGGCGGTGATGAACCTGCTGCCCATCCCCGCTCTGGACGGCGGGCAGATTCTTTTCCTACTCGTGGGCGGCATTTACCACTTCTTCACCCACAGGCGTATCGACCAGAAGTACCTGGGCTATATCAATATGGCGGGCTTCTTCTGCCTCATTGCCCTGATGGTGGTGGTGGCCGTCAGCGACGTAAACAAATTGATCCTGTAGGGAGGCTTGTCCTATGACCAGACAGATTCGCGTGGGCGGCGTCCCCATCGGAGGGGGGGCTCCGGTCACCATTCAGTCCATGACCAACACCCGCACCGACGATGTGTCCGCCACAGCGGAGCAGATCAAACGTCTGGCGGCGGCGGGGTGCGAGATTGTGCGGGTGGCGGTGCCCGATCTGGCCGCCGCCCGGGCGGTGGGGGCCATTCGGGAGCGGAGCCCCATCCCTCTGGTGGCGGACATCCATTTCGATTACCGGCTGGCCCTGGAGTGCGTGGCCGCCGGGTGCGACAAAGTGCGCATCAATCCGGGCAACATCGGCGGGGAGGACCGGGTGAAGGCGGTGGCCGACGCCTGCCGCCAAAAGGGGATTCCCATCCGTATCGGAGTCAACGGCGGCTCCCTGGAGAAGCCCATCCTGGCCAAATACGGCGGGGTGACGCCGGAGGCCCTGGTGGAGTCGGCCTTTGGACATATCCGCCTGCTGGAGAAATTTGACTTTACCGACATATGCGTGTCCCTCAAGTCCTCCAGCGTGCGCACCACCATGGCGGCCTACCGCCTGATGAATCGGGAAAGTGATTATCCTTTACATCTTGGGGTGACGGAGACCGGCACCCTGCGCATGGGCACCCTCAAATCCGCGGTGGGCATCGGCGGCTTGCTGGCCATGGGTATCGGGGACACCATGCGGGTCTCTCTCTCCGCCGATCCGGTGGAGGAGGTATACGCCGCCCGGGACATCCTCAAGGCCGCCGGGGTGCGGAAGGAGGGACCGGAGCTGGTGTCCTGCCCTACCTGCGGGCGCACCCGTATCGACCTCATCGGCCTGGCCACCCAGGTGGAGGAGCGGCTTAAGGCCGTGGACAAGCCCATCACCGTGGCGGTCATGGGCTGTGTGGTCAACGGCCCCGGAGAGGCCTCCGCCGCCGACGTGGGCATCGCCGGCGGCAACGGGGAGGGCCTGCTCTTCCGCAAGGGAGAGATCGTGAAAAAGGTTCCCCAGGAGGCCCTGGTGGACGAGCTTTTCGCACTAATTGAGGAACTTTGACGGAGGAGGCAGGAGCGTTTCAACCATGTCACAGGCACAGAAGATTCCCTTTTTGAATTTGTTTTCCGCCTGGCGGCCCGGTGAAGAGCTGGCGGCCCTGGCAGGCGGCTATCTGGTCACGGGGGCGGTGATCGATAAGGCGGCCCGCTCTATCCGCGCCAAGGTGGAGTGCCCTCGAATGCCCGAGGAGGGCCTGCGGCACCAGATCGAGAAGAGCCTGGCCTTGGCCTACCGGGTGGAGCGGGCCGCCTTATCGATCACCGCCCCCGTGACCAGATAGCCTGTCTCTTAT
>OWJJ01002217.1_pt1 | contig 9625 bp, 8 predicted proteins | sample 1732811 | NCBI WGS metagenome assembly OWJJ01 (sample SAMN05065756, study PRJEB22554) | human gut metagenome | biome: ENVO:2100002; feature: ENVO:00000062; material: ENVO:00002003 | host: Homo sapiens | place: USA
CACTGCAAACGCTGCGCTGGTTTACAGCGCGAGCAGGACGGGAGAACGCTGGGTAAGCTGCGGATCGTTCGCTTCCGTACGAGCGCGAAAGCTCAGTCCCTCCGCTGCTTTTCCTTTTCCGTCTCGAAACGCTGACGCTGGTTTCTCGGCGGAGTTACGAGAGTTAAAAGGCTCTTGACAAGAGGGGCGGAAGACAATATAATATAGTTTGTTTTCGGGCAGTGCCCGATGACATAGAGTTGGTGCTGATTAGGATGAGGGTCCACCCGTTCCCATTCCGAACACGGTAGTTAAGCTCATTTCTGTCGACAATACTTGGCTGGCAACGGCCCGGAAAGATAGATAGCGCCAACACATTTCCCCGCAGAGTTTACCACTCTGCGGGGAGTTTTTTGTGCTCAGGCTTAGTGGAAATTGGATATATGCAGAAGACTGTCTACAGAAAGGTATGCTTGCACTCAGTGCGAGTTGTAAGTCGATATATGAGGATGAGAAACAAGGCATTACCAGATGGCACATAGAAAATGTGGAAGCAGAACGGAAACTATTAGGTTGTTAGTTCCGTTTTTACCATCTTGTTTGCTGATTAGAAAAGACGAGAGGTAAAAGCGCCCGAATGGAAGCTGCCTGACCAATAAACCCCTTGAGCTATAAGGCTTTAGGGGTTCTTTTCTGTCATCGAGAGCAAATTTAACCTTATTTTCAGCCTTACCAGGTCAGGAGGTTTCTGTAGCACAGGAACTTCAAGGTCTGCTTTGTACCTTCGCTTTATCCCATGGAAACTGTTTTTCTATATGGGCTGCACTGACTTCGTTCATCTGCATTGTAACATGGCCGTAAACATCCTGTGTAAAGGTGGCTGTGGCATGACCTAAATTCCCCTGTACGGTCTTAATATCGTCCCCGGAGCGAAGCGTCGCCACAGTGTAGCCATGTCTCAGGTCATAAAAACGCGCATCCAGTCTGCCAATGGATGCAGTAGCTCTCTTAAATGCTCTATATAGGGGCGGCTTTGTGATGTGGTTTCCGGTTGCGTCTGTAAATACAAGTCCGCTCTGCTGCCTCAGTGGGCAGTAAGAAGCCGTTCCTTTGTCTGCTCCACTTTTCGTTGCTTCAGCCGTTCCATAACAAAAGGGGCCGCCGTAATAATTGTCCGGGCCTTGCTGTTTTTCGTAGAAACAAGCTGGTATGCTTTCATGTCCTTATCCTGATGAAGCTGCATCTGCTTATTGATCGTCAGAACACCGTTATCAAAATCCACACAATCCCATGTCAGCCCGAGAATCTCACCCTCACGAACTCCTGTAAACAGAGTGACAACAAAGAGGGTTTCAAAGCGGTTCCCGCGAACTTCTTTTATAAAAGGCGAAATCTGTGCATCATCACAAGGTGCAACCTTTGCCTTTTCAACATGTGGAAGAATGCAGGTATCCGCCGGATTAAACCGGATATATCCAATCAGAACAGCCTGCTGCAATGCTTTACGAAGAACTCTATGGACATTTTTGATTGTCTTGGGGGAAAACCCCTTTGGATGCTTTCCAGAAGGCCTCAGAAGATTGATGTAAGCTCCCTGTATCGTTGGAGCATCCAGCATATCTAAGCGGATCGCTCTCAGCAATGGTTTGATGTGGAGCCGAATGTCGGACTTATAAATATCAAGTGTGCGGGGCTTGATATTCAGCAATCAGTGTCCATCCAAGTATCTAACCACTGCCCAAGTGTCTGCTTATTGGGCTCTATATAAGAGCCGCAGTCGATCTGTGGTAATGACTTTTAGTTTTTCTGCGACCACTTTCTGCGTCTTTCCCGATATGGAACGTTGAATCTGCTTTCCTGTACCGGGGTCATACCCAACTGTATACCTAACCTGCCAGTAAGTATATTCTTTACCATTTTTGATATTCCCCTTCATGTTAAGGCCCGGCTGGACACATTCCCGGCAGGGAGCATCACTTCTGATGGGACCGAGGACATGGCGGTGGAATTTTATACCATGTGCGGCGGCTTCCTGTTTTTGGGAATTTTCTTGGGCCTGCCGTTCCTGCTGGCCACCGTGCTCATCATTTACTATAAGCAGGTGTCCGAGGGCTATGAGGACCAGCGGCGCTACCAAATCATGCAGCAGGTAGGCATGAGCTCCGGAGAGGTGGCCCCTGTCCATCCGGGGGCAGATTCTGCTGGTATTTTTCCTGCCGCTGCTGACAGCGGGACTTCATATCTTAGTGGCATTTCCCATGATCTGCTGTATTTTGGAGCTGTTCAGCCTGTATGACACGCGGCTGTTTGCCCTCTGCACGGCGGGGACCCTCATGGCCTTTGCCGCTGTGTATGCCATGGTGTACGGTCTGACGGCCCGCACCTACTGGGCGGCATCAGGTAAGCCGCTGAACGCATGACCTGCACGAACAGGATTTTGCCGCAAATTTTCAGATGCCTCTTGACAAGTAATCAATCGGTAGCTAAACTATAAGTTACCGATTGGTTACTTGTTTTTTTAGGGGGGACATGATAGCAGTGGAGACAAAAGAGAGGATTCTGGAAACGGCGCTGGAATTGTTCGCGCAGAACGGCTATCTCGGAACATCCATGAGCATGATCGCGGAGCGGTTGGGAATCACAAAGGCCGCGTTATATAAGCACTACACCGGTAAGCAGGAAATTTTAGACCGAATTGTGGAACGGATGAACGAGCTGGATCGTGAGCGGGCCGCGCAATACCAAATGCCGCAGGCAGAGACAGCGCAGTTTGCAGAGGCGTATTTAAGTGCGCCTGCCGAAAGGATTTTGGCCTACAGCACGGCGCAGTTCAACCATTGGACACAGGAGCCCTTTCCCGCAGATTTTCGCAAAATGCTGACGCTGGAGCAGTACCGGGCCCCGGCCCTTGCGCGGCTTTATCAGAAGTATCTTGCAGCCGGACCCCTTGATTATATAGCGGCGATTTTCCGGGAATTGACAGGGGATGATAAGACCGGTATGCAGCTGGCCTTGGAGTTTTATGGGCCGATCTACCTGCTCTACAGCATCTATGACGGTGCGGAGGACAAAGCTCCCGTGTTAGCCTTGCTGAATACACACATTGACCGGTTTATCGCTCAGGTTGAAGCCAGCGATCGAAAGAAGCCGGAAATCAAAGAAACGCACCGGTGAAGACCGGTGCGAAAAGGGGGAAAGGGTATGAATATCACCGTCATTTATGCCACTGGCAGAAGGGCGCAGTCCAGTACATACAATCTCGCCCGGCTGCTGATCTGTGAGCTTTTGGACAACGGGCGGCTCTTTGAATTTCAGCTTCCAAAGGATATGCCCCATATCTGTATGGGGTGCTATGCCTGCATCAGGGGACAGGAGCAGAAATGCGGCGGCTCTGCCGCGCTTGCCCCGATTCTTGCCGCTATGGAGCAGTCCGAATTGCTCATTTTCTGTGCACCGACGTATGTGTTCCACGTTCCGGGGCAGATGAAAACACTGCTGGACCACTTCGCTTACCGCTGGATGGTCCACCGCCCGGACCTGTCCTTTATGAAAAAGCAGGCGGTCATCATCAACACAGCCGCAGGCGGCGGCACACGCTCAACGACCCGCGAGCTCAAGGACAGCACCGATTACTGGGGGATTGCCCGGACCCATATTCTCTCCCAGAAGGTGTGGAATTACGATTGGACGAACCTGCCCGCGTCCTTCCGCACATCGGCGGAAGCCAAGGTCCGGCGAACGGTCCGGCGTGTCCGGCGGTGTGCGGCGCACTTGACACCGTCCCTCAAGGTAAAATGCCTGTTTACGCTCTATCAATTCCTGCATAGAAAGCAGAAAATGTCCGCAGTGGACGATGCCTATTGGCAGGAGCAGGGGTATACCACGGGAAAGCCGTGGCAGTAGGCGGCAGGAAAGGGAAGTCCCTTACTGCGCGGCGCGGGCCGGTGTACACAGGAGGTGCTTGAGTAAAAATACGATTCCGCGTACCAGAAGATTGATGGTAAGGATAAAAAAGGACAGAACGGCCGCCCCCTCCGGGTTGATCTGGTCGCTGTACTGCGTGACCAGCATGGAAAGCGGGCGGGTCTGGGCGGTGGCCAGAAACGATACCACCGAGATCGTGACCATGGCATTTAAAAAGAAATAGGAAAACATATCCAGCAGCGTTTCGGCACACTGGGGCAGAAATACGTTTGCAAACAGGCGGAAGGGAGGGACTCCGAGCACCCGGCCGGTGCCCTCCAGATTGGCATTCAGCTTGCCGAAGGTCTGATAGAGCATCAGGTAGGGCGTTGTGAAGAAATGGATGATGCTGGAGAAGATCAGGATTCCCATGGTCTCATAAAGCGCAGTCCGCTTGAAGGCCAGCACATAGGCAAGGCCCAGCACCAAGCCGGGAATCGACAGCGTCAGGGTGGAAAGCAAATGGACCGATCTTGCAAGGCTGCCCCGGTGTCTTGCCGCGGCATACGCCGCAAAGGCTGCAATCACTGTCCCGCCCAGCGCGGTGCCTGTGGAGAGCAGCAGGGAGTTCTTTAACCCCAGTACGCCCCGGGCATTCAGACAGTCCCGGATGTGCCGCAATGTCAGTTCCATGTGCAGCGGATAATCCTCTAACAGCATGGTGAAAAGAAAGGCTAAAATAGGCAGGACAAATAGAAGTCCGATGACACAGCACAGGCAGAAAGCGGCTGCGTCGGCCGCCGGGCGACGCGGAACGAAAAATTCCTTGCGCGTTGTGCCGGAGGCGCTTTGTCTGCGCCCGGAATCAAAGAGAAAGGCCAGCAGGGCCGGAATTAGCAGGCAGACGCCGATGATACAGCCCTTGCCGAATTGCTGCTGCCCGGCAACGCTGGCATATAGAACCGTAGCCAGCGTTTTCACCTTGCCGCCCACGGCCAGCGGGATGCCGTAATCCGTGACCGCCATGGAAAAGACCAGAAAGGCGGCGGCAATGCGCTCCCGCCAGAGATGTCCCAGCGTGAGACTGGCAAATCGGCTGCGTGCAGGCACGCCCAGCACCATAGCCGCCTCATGGGGGGTATAATCCTCATACCGCAAAATGTTGCAAAGAAGCAAAAAGGCCACCGGGGCCGTGTATAGGACCTGCCCTAAAACAATGCCGTGGAGGCCGTAGATACTGCCGGAGAGATGCAGGAGCCGGGTCAAAAAGCCGTTGGCCCCCAGCAGCAGTACCAGCCCTGTACCCAGCGAGACCGAGGGGACCAGCATGGGAAGAATGAACACCACCTGCCAGACAGCCCCGCCCGCATGGGTCCTGCATACCAAAAGCGCCATTAAGAGCGCCAACAGCATGGAAAAGACCGTTGTGAAAGAAGCGGAGACAAGGGAAGAACAAAGCGCCTTACGGAAAACAGGGGAGGAAAACACCTCCACAGCGCTCTGACAGGTGATCGAGGAAAACATACGCCCCACCGGCCAGACTACAAAGCAGGCGAAAAAGAGCAGCAGCAGGCAAGCGGAATTTCTGACAAAAGTAGATTTGTTCTCCATTTTGTCACTGTTCCTCCGCCATATTGGTATACTGCTGTAGATCCCGCAGCCGGCGCAGCAGATTTTGCCCCACGAATTGTTCTACATAGCTGTCCGCCGGGTGATGCAGCAGGTTTTCCGGTGTGTCTAACTGATGAATACGGCCCTGCTCCAAAACCATAATGCGGTCGGAGAGGGCAAATGCCTCCTCCTGGTCATGGGTAACATAGAGGATGGTGGAGTCAAAGCTGTGCTGCAGCTTTTTGATCTCGTCCCGCAGTGTCAGGCGGTTTTCCGCGTCCAGCGCGGCCATGGGCTCGTCAAAGAGAATGACGTCCGGCTTCATGACCAGCGTCCGGGCAATGGCCGTTCTCTGCTGCTGTCCGCCGGAGAGCTGCGCGGGATACTTGTCCAGCGCGTCCCCCATGCCGACCCGCTCCAAAATGTCCTTGGCCATGGCGGCTTCCTTTCCGCGGAAGGCAGCGTGAAAACGCAGTGCGTAAGCAACGTTTTTCAGCACGGTCATGTTCTCAAACAGCGCGTAGTTCTGAAACACGATGCCGATTTTCCGTTGGTCCGGCGGCAGGTGGGTGATGTCCTGCCCGTCCTTGAGAATCGTGCCGCTGTCAGGGGAGACGAGACCGGTCAAAATTCGCAGCAGCGTGGTCTTTCCGCAGCCGGAGGGGCCCAGGATGGAGAGGAACTCTCCATCCCGGACGGCAAAGCTGATGTCCTGTAGAATCGGCTGGCCGCTGTACGCCTTGCTGCAATGAAGGACGCAGAGCTTGCTGTCGGGGTTTAATGCTCCCATTTTGCCAGCAGAGCCTCTTTCACATCCGGCGTATTGTTGGACATATCGGCGTAGGGAATATCCGTGGGGTAATTTTCAACGCTGTTGACCTGATCCACCTTTACCTTTTCGGGCAGATAGGTGCTCAGGTAATCGTCGATCACATCACTGTAGAAATACGTGACAACGTCGATCACCGGCTGCCGGGTCTCGTGACCGGCGATGATGGACAATCCGGCAGGGGTATAGGGCGCGCCCTCTTTGAAGAACAGGATGTCCAGATCGGCCCCCTCGTTGATCAGGTCCACGGCCTTGAAGGTCAGGCTCAGGGCGATGGCACATTCCCCGGCCACTGCGTCTTTCACCGGTGCGGAGCCGCCGCCGGTATATTGCAGGATATTTTCATCCAGCTTGTCGAAGTAGGCCAGAGCTTCCTCCTCGCCCCATGCGTTGGCAAGGCTTTTCAGGAAAAGATAGCCGGTGGAGGACTGGGTGGGGTCCGGCATTTCGATCAGTCCGAGGTACTCGCCGGCTAAAAGATCGTCATAGCTCTGGGGAATAGGCAGGCCCTTTTCCTCCAACAGGTCGGGACGGACAATGACAGAGCCGCTGTAGCGGTCCACAGGCATATACTTGTTGTCCGGGGAGCGCATATCCTCTACAAACTGGTCAGGGTCAATGAAATCGATCACCGCCAGATTGTCGCTGAGGCTTTCCAGATAGCCGTATTCGCAGTCAAAAATAATATCGCAGGAGGTGTCGGCGCCCTCGGCTTTCAACTTGGCCGCCAGATCGCCGGAATGGTAGTATTCCAGAGAGATGTCATACTGGGGGAACTGCTCGTCCAACCGCTGCTGCATATATTCAATGAGATAGTCCTCGGTGGGGGTGTAGATCACAACCTTTTCGCGGTCGGCCCCATCGGCTGCCGGGGAATCGGGCGTCTCCTGCTTGGAGCCGCAGGCGGTCAGCCCCAGCACCATGGCTGCGGCGAGACCCAACGCTCCCAGCCGCTTGAAGCGGTGCTCTGTGCGGGAGGTGTGCAGGGATGGTGTGTCGGCAATGGTGAGAGACTTATTCTCCATACCGACACCTTTGCCGCTATGCTTCGCGGCAATGCTGAATGCGTTTTTCATTGTCATTCTCCTTTTTCTGCATTCGTTTTTTATAGCGGTGGAAGGTGGTGTCCCCGATCCGCCGCTGCAAACGCGCCCAAGCGCGCTGCGAACAATAAAAAAAGAATATGCATAACTGCATATTCGTAGGTCAAACCGTTTATTTCCCTACGTTGGCATTACCCAAATCAGGTCGCGGGTCCCGGCAAAGGCAGCCGTATCTCAGCCTGCTGACGCAGGCACCCCGTTGTTGTGGATTTATTAAAGCATATCTGACGCAAAAATGCAATCCCTGTTTTATAAAGTAAACGGTTTGGTGTTGGTACGATTTCGTTTGTCGGGTGCGGAAAACAGGATTTTGTTGGATCAATATAATTGAACAAAAACAAATTTTTGTTCAATTATGAGTGGAGGGACATATAATAAAAGATTTAGTGCTGGATTTGTAGTATTTTTTTTAATTGGTCGAATATAGCCGAAGCCGAAGGAAATGGGTGCACGCCTACGACGTGTACCCACTTCCTCCGGTACCGCGGGACCTGCAAAAAAGCGAAGGTTTGGCATTTTATGGTAATAAATAGCGGAACACAGAAAGGATTCCATGCTCAAGCTCAATGACGCCATCGTATCTGTGGTAAAGCAGTCCCTTTCCCGAAAGGACATTATTTGATGGTCAGCAGCAGCTGGCCGCCCTTGACGGTGTCACCCTCCTTGACCTCCACGGTGTCCACCGTGCCGTCCATCCGGGCGGTAATGGCGGTCTCCATCTTCATGGCTTCGATGGTGACCAGCGTCTGGTTCTTTTCCACCCGGTCACCGGCCTTTACGGCGATCTTACTCACCGCGCCGGGGATGGACGCGCCTACCTGACTCTTATCCTCCGGATCGGCCATGGGGACTTTGACGATATTCTTCTGCGCAGCCTCGTCCGGCACCTGCACTTCCCGGCGGATGCCGTTGAGCTCAAAGATAACGGTGCGCATCCCGTCCTTATCTATATCGCCAAGGCCCAGATACTTGATGACCAACGTTTTACCGTCGGCAATATTGACCTTATTGGTCTCACCCACAGCCAACCCATGGAAGAACACATGGCTGCCCAGCCGCATGATGTAGCCGTATTCTTTCTGTTGCTTGACGAACGCCTCCACTACCTTGGGATAGAGGCAGTAACTCAGCACGGCACGCCGGCTGGGATCGGGGTCGAACGCCTGCATCTCTTTTTTCTTGGCGTCAAAATCCACCGGGGGAAGCAGTTGGCCGGGACGGCAGGCGATGGGCTGCTTTCCCTTAAGGACTACCTTTTGCAGCTCCTTGGGAAAACCGCAGGCCGGCTGTCCCATCATGCCGGAGAAGTAGCTGACAACGCTGTCGGGGAAAGCGAGGCCCTCGCCCTTTTCCACGATGGTCTCTGGAGTCAGATCGTTCTGGGTCATGAAGATGGCCAAATCACCCACCATTTTGCTGGAGGGGGTCACCTTTACAATGTCGCCCAGCATTTGGTTGACCAACCGGTAGTTTTCCTTGACCTCTGTGAAACGGCTGCCGAGACCCAGTGACTCTACCTGCGGCTTGAGGTTGGTATACTGGCCGCCGGGAATCTCATAGCGGTAGATGTCCGCGTTGTTGCACTGAAGGCCGCCTTCGAAGGAGTCATAGCGCTTGCGCACATCCTCCCAGTAGTTCGTGAGGAACTGCAAACGCTCCAAATCCAGTCCAGTGTCCCGTTCAGTGCCCTGCAGGGCCGCCGCCACGGCGTTCATGGAGGGCTGGCTGGTCATGCCGGCCATGGAACTGATGGCCAGATCTACCACATCTACTCCGGCCTCCGCTGCCAGCAGGCAGGCAGCTACCTGATTGCCGGAGGTGTCATGCGTGTGGAGCTGGATGGGAATGCCGATTTCCTGCTTGAGGGTGGAGACCAGCTTTTTAGCGGCATAGGGCTTGAGGATGCCGGACATATCTTTGATGCAGAGCATATGGGCGCCCCGGTGCTCCAGCTCCTTGGCCATTTTCACATAGTAATTCAGAGTGTATTTGTCCCGCTTGGGATCCAGAATGTCGCCGGTGTAGCAAATGGCGGCCTGACAGATCTTATCCTGCTTGAGCACCTCGTCCATGGCAACCTCCATGCCGGGCAGCCAGTTCAGAGAGTCGAATACGCGGAACACATCAATGCCGGAGCGGGCAGCTTCCTTGATGAACTCCCGGATCACGTTATCGGGATAGTTGGTATAGCCCACGGCGT
>OWJJ01002227.1_pt1 | contig 9570 bp, 9 predicted proteins | sample 1732811 | NCBI WGS metagenome assembly OWJJ01 (sample SAMN05065756, study PRJEB22554) | human gut metagenome | biome: ENVO:2100002; feature: ENVO:00000062; material: ENVO:00002003 | host: Homo sapiens | place: USA
TCAAAACCGGGATCAGAACGAATAAGGATAAGAAATTCATAATGTTCAATTTTATAATTTACGATCCTATATCAACACCACTAATAAAACAAGCAATAAAGTGCCCACCAGGAAAACAAAAGCATATTGCTGGATTTGTCCCGACTGTAATCCGCGGATAGCGTACGACACCCGTTGGGTAATATAGGCCATTCCGTTCATGGTACCGTCGATGATGTGGCGGTCGAACCAGGCGATCGGGCGGGATACACCGTTGAAAATGATTCGTTTGGTGATAAACAGGTAAAACTCGTCGATGTAAAAACGGTGATAGGCTGCTTTATAGAAATGGGCATACATATGTTGCAGCCGGTCGGGAATATCGCACTTCGATTTGTAAAAGAAAGTGGCGATACCGATGGCGATTAAAGCGATTATAATGCTGGGAATGGCGACACTCCAATCCAGGTGGATGTGGTAAACCAATCCGTCGCTGCTCACAAAATGCCCGAACGGGATGAAACCTGCAAAAAGTGTGATCGCGGCAAGGATCATCAGGGGAATGGTCATCGAGCGGGGAGCTTCGTGGGGAGTATGTGCGTACTGTGACGGAGTGCCCCAGAAGATATTGTAGTAGAGCCGGAACATGTAAAAGGCTGTCAGACCGGCAATAAAACTCATCAGGATACCGAAATTCGGGTTGAAATCGAAAACGGCTGTCAGAATCTCGTCTTTACTGAAAAATCCGGAAAAAGGAGGAATTCCCGATATGGCCAGACAAGCGACGAGGAAGGTCAGATGCGTAAAAGGCATATATTTACGCAGACCACCCATGCGGCTCATTTCATTGCTGCCGATGGTATGGATGATGGCTCCTGCGCAAAGGAAGAGCAGGGCTTTGAACATGGCATGTGTGAAAAGGTGGAACATCGAAGCCATATAGCCGAGTCCCTGATGGCCTCCCATACCCGAGACTCCGAGCGCAACCATCATGAAACCGATCTGAGAGATGGTAGAAAAAGCCAGTACCCGTTTGATATCGGTTTGTACGCAGGCTACTACGGCTGCATACAACGAAGTAAAAGCCCCCACATAACCGATGCCGACCAACACATCCGGGGCTGCACTGACGTATACAGGGAACAGACGGGCCACGAGAAAAACGCCGGCAACCACCATCGTTGCTGCATGAATCAGAGCCGATACCGGGGTAGGACCTTCCATCGCGTCCGGTAACCAGATGTGTAATGGGAACATTGCCGATTTTCCGGCACCACCGATGAATATCAGAGCCAAGGCCCAGCTCATCACGGAAGCTCCCATGAAAGTGACACCTGCAGCTCCTGCAAAAACGGAAGCATCACCGGAAGTCAATAATTCGAAGCTGAATGTCTTGGTGAAATACGACAGCAACAGAATGCCCAGTAAAAAGCCCAGGTCGGCAAAACGGGTGACGATAAACGCTTTTTTCGAAGCTGCGATGGCTTCGGGTTTTGTATAGTAGAATCCGATCAGCAGGTAGGAAGAAACACCCACCAGCTCCCAGAAAATATACATCTGGAAAATATTGGGAGCTACTACCAGACCTAACATAGAAAAGGTGAACAAGGATAGAAAAGCGTAGTAACGCTGAAAACCGCGTTCGCCTTTCATATAGCCCATACTATAAATATGTACCATCAGCGATACTGTTGTGATGACCACCAGCATCATGACAGAAATCGGATCCAGCAATATACCCAGATCGATGTGGAGGGCTTCTGTGAAACGCAGCCATTCGAAATCGACAGGCATTATCCGGGCAAATACTCCGTCTACCCGGGGAGCTGAAAAATAAAGTCCTGCAGTGATATAGGCCAGGCCTGTTGTGACAGCCAGAGAGAGGCTGCCGATATAGCCGGCTGTGTTCGGACGGAGTTTCATCCCGAATAATCCGAGCACCAGGAAAGTGAGCATCGGAAGCAGGAGGATCGATATTGTATATTCCATAATCTGAAGTTTAGTCTTTCAATTTATTTAAATTCTTCACCTGAATATTCCGGATGTTCCGGTATATATTGATAATGATTGCTATGGCCACTGCTGTTTCACAGGCCGATATTCCGATAGCGAACAGGGTGAAGAAAAAACCTTCCAGTTGGTCCGGGAATAAAAAACGGTTGAAAGCCACAAAATTGATATCTACAGAATTCAGAATCAATTCAATAGAAATCAATACCGCTAACATATTCCTGCGGGTCATAAATCCGTAGATTCCGGCGAAAAACATGATCGTGCTGATCACCAGATAATATTCCATCGTTATTTCCATACTATTCAATTTTCATGTTTAACGTTTCCGGGCGATCAGGATACCCCCGATAATACAAGCCAACAACAAAACACTGATTACCTCGAAAGGTAACAGATACTGGTATTTCTCCGTCCCCATCAAAGCGGTTCCGATCACTTTCTGGTTGATCTCACCGGGTACGAAATGCGATACCGGGAACGAGTGGGTAAGTGTGATGAAGATACAGAGGGCTGCACCTCCTACCGCAGCCAGTATGCCGGCAAAAAATTTGCTGTTTTTGATCTTGTCGGCTTTCTTATTGTCGGAACTGGTCAGAAGAATCGAGAATACGTATAATACAATGATACCTCCGGCATATACAGTCAGCTGTACAGCTCCCAAAAAGGAATAGTTCAACTCGAAATATATACCTGCCGTAGCAAATAACACGAACAGCAGATAAGTCGCCGAACGCAATATCCGCTTCGTGGTGACGGTCAGTATGGAGCAGACGACGATCACTGCTGCCAAAAATAAAAAGACCGCTTGGGGGAGAGTTATATTCATAAGATTTCTTTTATAATATACTTAATTCAATCTTTTGCCGGTCAGGCTTCATTTTTGGTTTCCAACCTGGAACCTTCGTGGTTTAGTTGGAGTACCAGTTTCTCACGGGTAAAAACGGCGTGTTCGTAGGTCGGGATAAAAGTAATGGCCTGATGGGGACAGCTCCGCACACATAGCTGGCAATACAGACAGCTACCGTGGTCATACAGATACCGCACCAGTACCTTTTTCTTTTTTCCGTCTTCGGTAGTTACCATTTCCGATTCGACACGGATGGTATCGTTCGGACAATTCATTTCACAGATACCACAGGCGACGCAATGGTGTTCGTTGCGTTCGTTGTGGGGCATCGTCAGCTCACCCCGGAAACGGTCGAACATTTTCAGGGTAGCCCGGTTCTCCGGATATTTTTCAGTAGTCTTGGGGGTGAAAAATTCCCGGAGGGTAATGCTCATTCCTTTCAGTAATGAACCTAAACCATTGAAAAATGAACTGAAATATTCTTGTGTACTTCTCATAAATCTTGCTAAAAATGTAATTTGAATACCACCACAAAGACCATCAGGAACAGGTTACACAAATTAATGGGCAACAGGTATTTCCATTCCAGTGTCAGCAACTGGTCGATACGCAGGCGGGGGAATGTCCATTTAAACCACATGATGATAAATACCATAACGGCACTTTTTCCCAGAAACCAAAAGATCGAAGGGATGTAGTCCATCACGGTGTTGAAATTTTCCCAACCCGGTATATGTAAAGGCATCCAGCCGCCCCAGAATAAGGTAGTCGCTACGGCTGCCACAATAAACATATTGACGAATTCGGCCACGTAGAAGAAACCGAAGTGCATGCCCGAATATTCGGTATGGTAACCTGCTGTCAGTTCCGATTCGGCTTCGGGTAAGTCGAAGGGACCGCGGTTGGTTTCTGCCGTACCTGCGATCAGATAGACGATAAAAGCGATTAAAGCCGGGAGATGGCCTTTAAAGATAAACCAGCCGTCTGCCTGGCTTTCGACAATCGTCGAGAGCTGCATGCTGCCGGTAAGCACTACCATCGTCAGGATCGATAACCCGATCGATAACTCGTAGCTGATCATCTGGGCTCCGCTTCGCATGGCCCCGATCAGGGAGAATTTGTTGTTACTGGCCCAACCTGCCAGCAAAATACCGACAATACCGATGGAGGATACTGCGATCAGGAAAAATATCCCGACATTGAAATCGATAATCTCCAGCCCTTTGGCAAAAGGTATACAGCTAAAAGCCAATAAAGAGGCTATGATGACAATGTAAGGAGCCAGGTTGAACAGAAAACGGTCTACATGATTGATCTCGATGATCTCCTTGATCAGCATCTTGATCATATCGGTGACAGTTTGTATCATTCCGAAAGGACCTACCCGGTTCGGACCCAGACGGCATTGGAAGAAAGCACAGACTTTCCGCTCTGCATAAATCAGGCCGAGTGCCATGACTGCATAAGCGACCAATAAACAGACACCGACCAGGACAAATTCAGTGGTGGTGACCAGCGAGGCGGGCAGATATTGGTGTAGGGTGGCGTCGACCCATTGTGTTACTACTCTAAAATCAAACATATCTTATTCTCATTTATCTTTCATCTATCATCTTTCTTTTCTTATCGGTCGATGTCCGGAACGACATAGTCCAGTGAGCCGCCGATAGCGATCAGGTCGGCAATTTTGTTGTTGCTGGCGAGCAGATCGACTACCGATACCAGCGGAAGACCCGGCGAACGGAATTTCACCCGGTACGGGAATTTATCTCCGTGGCTTTCGATATATACACCGAATTCTCCCCGGGCGGCTTCGACACTTTTGTAGTATTGGCCTTCCGGAAGTTTGATGATCGGTTTGGTCTTAACGGCGAAATCTCCCTCCGGAATATTGTCGACCAGCTGCTCCAGGATGTGAAGCGATTCGACGATTTCATCCATACGCACCATGTAGCGGTTGAATGTATCTCCATGGTTGTAAGTGATTTCTTTGAAATCGACTTTATCGTATACCCCGTAAGGATGAATTTTACGGATATCGCATTTCCAGCCTGAGGCACGTCCTGAAGGACCGGTTACTCCATAGGAAATAGCATCTTCCAGAGAAAGAATACCGATGTCTTTCATCCGCTGCCGGGCGATAATATTACCGGTGAAAACACCATGATATTCTTTTAGCATAGGGGGCAGGTATCGGATGAAATCTTTGATCCTTGTGATCAGATTCGGATGGATGTCGGCCATGACTCCTCCGATGCAGTTGTAATTCTGAATCAAGCGGCCCCCACAGGTTTCTTCGAACATGTCCAGGATCTTTTCCCGGTCGCGGAATCCATAGAAGAAAGCGGTCAGGGCTCCCAGGTCCATACAGAAGGTGGACCAGAACAGAAGATGGGAAGCGATACGGGTCAGTTCGTCCATAATCGTCCGGATATATTTGGCCCGTTCCGGGATTTCCAGCCCCATCGCCTCTTCGATACACATACACAAGGCGTGACGGTTCATATGGGCCGAAAGGTAATCCAGCCGGTCGGTCAGTGCCAGAGTCTGGGGATAGGTGAGGGTTTCACACATTTTTTCGATTCCCCGGTGGATATATCCACAGTTGACATCCACTTTTTTTACGATTTCTCCTTCCAGGGATACCCGGAAACGGAGCACTCCATGTGTGGCAGGGTGTTGGGGGCCGATGTTTACGACGTATTCGTCATCTTCGAAAATAACGTTTTCCCTTTCTTCGATCGTCCCTTCTTTTGTCAATTCCAGGGTAGGGGTTGCATCCGGGCTGCTTTCACTTTCCAGACGGATGGGGTTGATCTTTTCGTCCGCATCGTAATCTTTACGCAACGGATAACCGATCCAGTCGTTCCGCAGGAATAACCGGCGCATGTCGGGATGGTTGATAAACCGGATACCATAAAAATCGAATACTTCACGTTCGTTGAGGTTGGCTGTAGCCCAAATGTCCGAGACACTCGGCAATTCGGGATTCTCCCGGTTTTCGGTTTCAACCCGTAAGGCCAGGTCGTGACCGTATTTGCTGGATCTCAGATGGTACATGACGCCCAGGGTTTCGCCCCAGTCCATACCGGTCATACATACCAGAAAATCGAACGAAGTATCCTCGTCATTGCGCAAACGAAGGGCCAGATCATGAAAAGAGGTACGTGGAACGCTAACGAACCATATTCCATGTTTTTCTTCCAGGATAGCTTCCGGTACAATACTTAATATCTTCTCTTTCATAAATTGTTCGGATTACATTGGGGGGTAGCTTCGTCATTACTGTTCCTGGGGTCTTGCTGTTTGTTGGCTCCTCCGAGGAATTTCTCGACTTTGATTTTCCGTTGCAGCTGCATCATGCCGTAAAGCAGCGATTCAGGACGGGGAGGACAACCGGGAACATAGACATCTACCGGTAATATTTGATTTACACCTTTTACGACATGGTAGGATTTCTTGAACGGTCCGCCCGATATGGCACATCCCCCCATAGCGATGACATATTTGGGTTCGGCCATCTGATCGTACAACCGCCGTAATACCGGAGCCATTTTGTAAACGATAGTACCGGCAACGATGATTACATCCGCTTGCCGGGGACTGGCCCGGGTGACTTCAAACCCGAAACGGGCAAAATCATAACGTGCCGCACCCACTGCCATAAATTCAATACCACAGCAGCTGGTGGCAAAAGTAAGAGGCCATACCGAATTCGAACGCCCCCAGTTGATGAGATCGTCCAGGCATCCCACAATGATGTCGGTGCCGTTGGCCCTAAGTTGTTCGAGGTACTCATTATCTTTAAAGTCCTCATATTTCATTGATTTTATCTTGGGTTGTTTCATCGTTTTTCCGTTATTTTTTGTTCTGACTTTCCCCTTCTCTTCATCTCCAGCCTTTTGCTTTTAGCCTTTTACTTTTACCTTTTTTTACTTCCATTCCAGTGCCCCTTTTCTCCAGGCATAGGCTAATCCGAGGATCAGGATAACCATGAAAAACAAAATGTTGATCAATCCGTCGATACCTGCGTCCTGTACGGTGACGGCCCAGGGAAATAGAAATACCGCTTCTACATCGAACATCAGGAACAGGATCGCAAACAAATAATAACCGGCTTTGAACTGCATCCACGAACGGCCACGGGTTGGAATACCGCATTCATAAGCTTCTCCCTTTTGCCGGTTATAAGAACGGGGAGATACGATGCGGGCGACGCCAAGGGCAATCCCCACTAAAGCAATAGCCGTAAGAATTACGACAATTAATAAGGTCAAATTCATAACCTGTCTCTTATACATAACAGAATATGTTTAAAAAATACCTAAAATACTGAACTATCGCCGTCCGTTTCCAGACGACACTTTTTTATTTGAACGAATCGGCGATTTAAATAATAACTTTTTGTAGTGTATAGATGTAGTAGTCGGTGTGATCCGGTCCGGTGAAAACTGCTTGCCGGGGAATGAATTTATTCAAGGGATCTTCTGCCGGTGATTGTATTTTATTATGCCTGGCCTGAGTAAATAACCTGATGAAAGCTTTTTTATCCGGCATTTTTTTTGTGTGTTCTTCCGTAAGGTCACCTGCATTGAAATGCAGGAAAGATACGAGCGAGGCCAGCATATTATCCGCTTGATTAATAATCGTAGTGCAGGACTGGACAGGAAGACATACCTTGGAGGCATCGTTGGCTTTACAGGTCTCTGACAAACAGTTACCTGTTACGAATAATAATATGATCCATTTAATAATTTGCACACTCATTTTTTTGAACGTGCGAATATACGATTTAATTTTTAGGTTTGGGATACAATTTATATTAAAAAAAACTGAATTAATTCGGCAATATTCCTTTACCTTTGCCGGTGATTACTGAGTGGGAGGCCCATCTTCAATCCTCTGTTTAAATAAATCACTATGGATAAATTACTTTCTCCGATGCAGGATTTACAACAACAATCGGCCATGCTGCAAAAAGAATACGAATATGAAAAAGAGTTGTATCGTCAGCAGACCCGTGAGGCCGGTATTCCGAAGCGAATCCAGCAGGGAGTGTGTTGGTTTCCGGTGAAGCTTGGGGCCGATCGGTATAATTCACTCAACCAGCTGACAGTCGAAGTAACGCGTACAGAGACGGAAGAGACTGAACATAGCTTTGAATACGGACGTCCTGTTTGTTTTTTTAGGATTTCGGCTGACCGGCAGATCCGTTATTTCAACTTTTCTGCCGTGATCAGTTATGTACAGGATAATAAAATGGTAGTTGTACTTCCCGGACCGCAGGTATTGCCGGAATTAGTCGTTACGGGTGAGTTGGGGGTACAGTTGTATTTTGACGATACTTCGTATAAGACGATGTTCGCTGCCCTGCGTGAGGTGGCAGAGGCAAAGGGAAATCGTACGGCTCGTTTGCGGGAGGTATTGCTGGGTAAAGCACCTGCACTTCGGCGGGAGACCGGTCCGGTGCGTTTCCCCTGGCTGAATGCTTCGCAGGAGAAGGCAGTGAATCAGGTGTTGTGTGCAAAAGAGGTGGCTGTCGTACACGGACCTCCTGGAACCGGTAAGACGACGACATTGGTGGAGGCTGTTTATGAAACCCTTCACCGTGAAAATCAGGTGATGGTGTCTGCCCAGAGTAATACGGCGGTGGATTGGATTGCAGAAAAACTGGTCGATCGGGGTATCCCCGTGCTTCGTATCGGAAATCCTACCCGGGTAAACGATAAGATGCTCGCTTTTACTTACGAACGTCGTTTCGAGGCACATAGCGACTATCCGGAATTGTGGCAAATTAGAAAGACTATACGGGAGATGACCGGCCGTTTACGTAAAAGCGGGCGTGAAGACCGGGAGCGTTTGCATAATCAGCTGACTAAATTGCGGGTAAGGGCGACCGGCTTGGAGATACGTATCGATACGGAGTTGTTTACCGAAGCCAGGGTTATCGCCTGTACCTTGGTGGGTGCGGCTAGCCGGGTATTGGAGCGCAAACGCTTTTCTTCTTTGTTTATCGATGAGGCTGCCCAGGCGATCGAAGCGGCTTGTTGGATCGCGATCTCCCGGGCCGACCGGGTGATTCTGGCCGGCGATCATTGCCAGCTACCGCCGACGATCAAATGTATAGAGGCTGCCCGGGGAGGGCTCGGCCGTACTTTGCTGGAGAAGGTGGTGCTGCACAAACCGGAGACCGTGTCTTTGTTGAAAATCCAATACCGGATGCATGAAGATATTATGCGCTTCCCTTCCCGCTGGTTTTATCATGATGAGTTGGAAGCGGCACCGGAAGTGAAATACCGGGGTATCCTCGATTTCGATACGCCTGTCAGCTGGATCGATACTTCCGAACTGGATTTACAGGAAAAAGCAGTGGCAGAAGGAACCGGACGTCTGAATACCGGAGAAGCCGAATTGTTAGTCCGGGAACTGAAAAATTATATGGAACGGATCGGAATCCGGCGTATTTTGGAGGAGCATATCGATTTCGGGGTGATATCACCTTATCGGGCACAAGTCCACTATTTAAGGCATCTGTTGAAAAAAGAGCCGTTCTTTCGTCCTTGCCGTCGCCTGATCACCGTGCATACGGTTGATGGTTTTCAAGGGCAAGAGCGGGATGTGATTATGATCAGTCTGGTCAGGGCCAACGAAAAAGGGCAGATCGGTTTCTTGCGGGATCTGCGGCGTATGAATGTAGCCATTACCCGGGACCGGATGACATTACTGATTTT